>Ga0056128_1008846_pt1 | contig 12678 bp, 5 predicted proteins | sample WorMetLIZISLAND2_FD_71113 | JGI IMG/M metagenome (GOLD analysis project Ga0056128, IMG submission 71113) | Marine gutless worms symbiont microbial communities from Max Planck institute for Marine Microbiology, Germany - Olavius geniculatus... ...
CTAGGCGGAAGCTGATAGAAAACGCGATTATGGTATGAAATAATAACGACTATTAAGACGCAGGCTTCATAGCTAGAGACTAATAAAATGATATTAATGTGTTACCAGAAATTTGTTACATATGTATACAGACTGCAAGTTTGCCACCGGTATATACGGTACACTATTAAACCTCTTCTTGACTAAACGCACTCCCAAAATAAAACTACTCTTAAATAATCGCCTCATTGTAACCAATCATCGTACGGTCGGCGGCATTTAGTATGCACGCATGATAAGCCTACCACTCTTTTGTCTTGTGTTCCCGTTCTACTTCATGGAAGTACGGTCACCAAGTCTACGCGGTCATTCACTCACTGATTATAGCTACTTTTCAACAAAATTGGCTAAATAAAGCAGACCAACTAATTTCGACGAATTGTATAATCTTGCATTTTAAGAACCATAATTGGGATGATATATACCATTTAAGGCAGTGACAGTTTCTGCACCTTTTATTCAGTGTCCCTTGCTCTGAAAAATTTTCTCGCAGCCCTTGTTTCTTCGGTAGTATAACGTACTTATAGCAGCTTTCCGTTTATTTGCATTGCTTTCTTCTCTTCCTATTTCTGGCCCCTTGGAAGCCATGCGGCTGCGGTGGGCCCTGAACACATGCACGACTGCTCGAATTTGCTCTTCAAACACTGACTCATGCAGACAGACCAGACCAAGCACACGAACATCGTGAGGCGGCGACAGGCAGCGGCACACTCAGTCAGCTGAAGGCAGATCAATTACTCCGCAGGCACCCAGGAGCTGGCGGACCAAAGATCGATACCGACAAAGCAGCTTTCCAATCGATATCAGAGCCAGTACCAGTGCCCGGCCGGTTTGCCTGCTTGCTCCCGCTTGGCAACGACATACAGTGCCCGGAACGTTCTAGATCAAAATATTGGCATTGTCCAGCAGCTCTGACGTCATGCGCGCAAACTGCGTCATCGCCATTGCTGCAGCAGCAGCATCAACCGAGGACAAAAGATCGATCGGTCTTTTTCTCCGCCAGTTTAACCCGCACCGCGTTGTTTATACGCCACAGGACAGCAAAATGCATCTTCATTAGCGTACCATCATCAACATGGCGAAACTATACATTTATAACTACGGCAGGATGAATTTCAAATGTGAAATGTGAGGGAGATGCGTCCAGTCAGACCCTGGCGTGAAGTTCGACAGTGATCGACGGTGCAGATGACAGCTCGTTTTGAAACTCAGCTCTGAAGACAGATGACGTATGACGTACGCCACTGACGAAGACAGTGAGCAATGACGTTCTTAGTAATTTACTGAGACTGGCTGTCGCTCTTGTTATCTTTGCAGCACAAACGCTTTGACAGTAAACTACCTAAGTATTATTGCAGGATTTGCAGCTACGACACACGGAAAACGCTTGTCCTAGTAGTATTTATGCCTGAGATAGTAAAAAATGCCAACAGTTTCAAACGATCGGCAATTCGGCATGCAAAAAATTGTAACAAGCTGAACTTGTAATAAGACCTAATTTGCGACAAACGACCAAAAGCCTAAATTTCAAAGCGGCAAGGGAAAGGTGCGAACTGTCGATGCGGTCAACTCTTCGCAACTGTCGCTGCAATCGTTGCAATCATGCAAAGTATTCAAGAGCACACGTACAGTCGTCGCTGCTGAATGCTGCGAGCAGGAATTAGCACCGAATTTAATTTCTCCGTGGACTGCGCCAGCAGTAAAGTGTGATCCTCCTTTCCCTGTCCCTCAGTTGCCCAGTCGTCTCCTCTCCTTTCTTCCTTCTTTTCCCTGCCGCAAAGCGACTCCTCAAATGCAGCTAATGGGTTAGGGTCAGCTGAGTCGTAAGCATCCGCGGTACGCAGCTCCATCGGAAAACGCATTTAGAGTGTATTAAAGCCCAGAAAACACGTCCGCTGGGTACAAATGACGTTTATCTTTTGGTCAGACAACACGTAGCTACTAATTGGGCCTATGATCATGTTTTGACCAAATTATCCAATCATGTCAAAGGTCTATTGCGAGGCTTAGATTCGGGGGTTAGTAACAATTCGAGGCTCGAGCAAAAAGGTGTCTGCCTTAGACCTTGGACGATCTAGATAAGACGACCATATAGCAGAGACTATGTATTTTTAAGAGAAGTATACATGATTGGCCATTCACAACGATGACAGCGACGTCAGGTTGACATCTTCTAATTAGAATCATGTTCGTCGCAGTGGCTGCTACAAAAAGAATCTCTTCATCGTCCATATCTAATCCATCACGCCACGAAAAGAATACGACAGTTTTTTTTGATGACGGATGTCGAGACCGTTTCAACAGCTAATGAGCGTATAGCAGCGGTTGCTGCAACTGCAATCTATGAAACAGCAAGACCGTGGTTACTGGTTAGGCCTACACGTAAAATAGGCTAAATCACTTCAGAACATTAAAATTTTTTCAAGCCTTCAAACGTATACTGAAAATAAAATATTTGAAACTAAAAGGCGCCAAGTAAAGTAATTTAAACATTAAAACTACTACTACTACTACTACTACTACTACTACATTGTGACCATGCGTCTATCTAGCACCGTTACGGAGATATGGCGCCTCAAAGTACATGTACATAAACACACGGACGGACAGACGCACAAACACACACATACACACACACGCACACAGACGGACACACAAAACGACCAATCTCACAATCTCCTCCAATGTTAACTTTGTTCACACTTTGCGGAAATAAAAATGTTTTATTCTACTTGCAACTACTGCCGATAAAAGACAGGAAATGCAAGTCAAGAGATTGGCAATCAGCTGATCGTTTTAGTCTTACAATCCTGCAGTGTGCAACGCTTCGTGTGTTGAATTAAACTTACAACTAAACTAGATAACGCCTCACGTCCGACAAACAGATCTGCTAAGCTATTAGGTGTCGTCATGATGGCGCCAATATATCGGCATCCTACTGCCATCGTGTGTCCGCTGCAGACAAATTGTCTTTTTACCGCACAGCCCGCTATTCGGACGTTCCCGAGAGAAAGCATTCCCTTGGCGCTGATGTGCGATAAACCGCAGTTTCGGTGTAAAACCAATTACGGCCAGAGCCATACATTAATTTCCGCAGCGCTGACCACCTCCAGGTAAGCACTGCATAAATCTGATTATTCTCGTCTTCCTGCATTACTGCCCGCTGTCAGGAACAGTTAGCATCATCGCTACCTTTACTGTTCAGCTATAGCCAGGCCTACAAATTATGCTTCCGGTTGCAGTATGGCAAAAAAGTAAAAACCGGGAAAATATTTTTTTGAATTTTTCATTTCATGGCATTTTTTGTAATATTGCACAACAACTCACGAAAAAATCACAAACTAAATAGTATCTAAAAGAACTAAAGTAAAAATGCTGCAGCATAACAGACTATGAGAAACGGTTTTGTTTCAGTAAAACATTGAAAGCACAGAAAAATGCACTAATATTATTCAGGGTTGCAAGGTTGTGTTTGTAGTAAAATTCCACAAGGGTCCAATAAAAGGCACAGGATATTAATAGCCGTATTAATAGCCAAGCGGCTATTGATACGGCAATCGGATAAATATCCGGTCCTACCCGAGCCGGCTATTGATCCGGCCGCCGACTTAGACGGCCGTAGAGCACCCAACGGTGATCGTAGATACCGGCTAAGACCGTGTCTCTGCTGGTGTCTCTGCGGCGGGGCTACGAACGCCCCGTAATCGTTTTATCGCCTCAGAGACACCGGCAGCGCGGCAACTGACGACCTCATCCGCAGCAAGTAGGCCATCACGGATCGCCAGTCATCAAGTTTTGTTCTTGACTGCAGGAGCGTCGAATTTATAACCACACTTTTTTATGGTGTGCATTAATATCACATAAATTTGTGGAAAACGATAACGCTAACCCTAAACCTAATTCTAAACTCTGAACTATAAGCCATAGATGTAAAAACATTTTTATGTGTTTTAAATAAAAATATAAAAAAACATGTTTATAATGTTTTTTTAAAAATTTATTAGTTGTTTTGGTATGTTTTAAAAATTTTTTAGATGTTTAAATTTTTTTGTTAAATTATTAAAACAAAATTGCTACAGATGTGTTAAAAACTGTTAACGTGACTAGTATACTTGGTATTTGTTCTGACATTTGATTGTTTAGTTCATAACTGAGTACATTAATAAATGCCTAAAGTAAAAAGTAGCGATTGGAAACATTTGCAGTTTAATGTTTTTTTATAATGTTTTTATCATGTGTTTTTATAATATTTTTATAAAAGTATAAAAAAACATGTTTTATGTGCTATAAACTTCTCACCATAATATTGACGCTAATTGTGGTCACCACTCGTAGTGCTATTGCACCGAGCGACAATGCTGCTGCCGCCTGTAGAACGCAAGTAAATTTTTCGTATTCGTTCATTGCCGGAATAATAGCCAACAGGCTATTGATACGGCTGCTGGACTAATAATCACCGCGCCAATAAAAATTTTAAAAACGGTCGGTAAGAGCCTTTTTAAAGACGGACAGCACAGGAATTTTACGCCTCATTCGAAACTTAATACTAGGCCCCTATATACTGTAACTGTAACTCTCTTTTACGATGCTAAAATATGGAATAAGTTGACTCCAATGGATTTAAAACTTTCATGTTTTCCTTTATTTGAATGTATCTGTATTGGCTCAAAATTCATGAACATCCAAAATAAATGCAATCCGGTGTATTGTTTATTTGAGTTAAGTCTATTAGTCAACCTACGGTTACATTATTCGCACATAAAAACTGCACGAACGATGCTGCAATTAAAATGCATGCTACAGCATAAGCATCAGTTCACATGAGTTCAACCGATTGGAGATTCATTTATTTGAATGCTATTTGATTAACGCGTATTCTAATATCTAAACCATGGCCACAATTCAAATATGTATTATACATGTGCGCGTACACCGTTCCAATGAACCTTAATTTGATGTTCTACAACTTGTTGTTTATACTTTTCTGCCTCCGCGCCAAAGAGGTTATCATTTATGTCACAGTGACGCTCTGCGTTTATTTATCTGTTTACGCTCATATTTGTTGTTGTTAGCAAGATTGCACAAATAGTTACTGGCAGATTTTGCGAAAAATTTCACGAAAAGTTAGACTTGGCCCAAATTAGAAGCGATTAGATTTTGGTCGCGCTGCAGCAGGCGAACAGAACTAAAAATGACAGATTTGGCGGAGGTTTGCGTTCACTGAGTGCCCTTCTAGTTCATTAATGCTAACAATGTATACTTTTTCAACACACTCTCTCACACACATTGTATTTTTGCTCGTAAAACATACGATCTGTCATTGAAACAAACTGCTGTCCTAGATCACAGACTGACTGTTTTCGAGTGCATTCTAATTAAGCTACGTGCTTTTTTATTTTTTAGCAAACATAGAGAAGTTCATGTAAGCATTGCAAAGTACAGTTGATTTTTGGTATTATACGATACAACACGAAAAGATTTGCACTTAAAAAATGACAGACAGGTTGTCAGTTTAATCTAGCACAAAAACTAAAAAAAACGAATGTTTCACGTGAAAATAAAATGAGAGAAACTGACATAGAAGTGCATCTATTATGTTCTAACAATATACGCCTTCTACGTGAGTAACACACAGAGTCGAAATTTCGATACATACAGTGTAGCAAAAAAAATCTGAAACACTAAATTAACTTACCCGCAGAACTTGCAGGAGACGAGGTAGAAAGGACTAGAACGTCACGACACGTAGTAGGTACGGTGCAGCAGTTGATGATGTCCGTGTGACGTTTAGACGGACTGGACTCTGCGACTGCGACGGTGTGACTCTGAGAGCGCGGTCGATGTCTCGAGTCCCTAGCGACGACCGTGCGATGGTGCCGAACAATCAGTCAGTGGACTGGTAGGCAGTTGAGAGCAATGCTGACGAGATCGCTGCTTCAGTTCGGCGACTCAGTCGCGCGGTCCCACCGTCGAACCACTCAGAACGCGGACGGGCGGGCGGTCAGCTGCAGCAGCGGCGGCACGACTCCCAGTCAGTCTGTCGACCGTGTGTTCATTGAGGGACGACTGGTAGCGGGTAGCGACGGCCAAGCATCAGCATGTGACAGAGAGGACGAGGAGGGAAGAGAAGGAGGCCTGCGCCCGAGCTATACAGGCTGCTCCTAGGAGTGCTACCCACACCAGCCAGTGCCCGACTTCCTCCCACTCATCGGCAAGCCCGCCCAGACCCACACGCCCGCTGCTGGTGGTCCCATTATACGGCGACAGAGAGCGACCCACCCGAAGAGCGCTGCCGCCGGCGGCGGCGCCGGGTACATGGTCCGAACGAAGGGCTGCCTGGCCGCCGGTGTCACATTAAAATGTTTCCCCATGAAAAAAAATCCGCTAGAAACGAGATAACGGAATTGATATGCCTTCCCTTATTAAAATGTTGCCGGCACTATAAATAGTCTCCCCATGATAGGATTGCCCCCTCCCAGAAAAGTCTCCCCGGCCGACAATTTACCGATAAAGATCCGTCTCGCTCGGGCGGCGCCGGGCCGGGCAGATTTTTGCCGGTAAATTGTCGGCCGGGGTATACTTTTCTGCGGGTGATGCTACAATGGGGCACCGGCCGGCCGGTCGGTCCGCGTGTGTCGCTATTGATTTTCTGGGCGTTGCGTCAATCTTATGCGCTCGCTCGCCGCAGCCGGCTGCTGCTGCTGCTGCTGATGCTGGCACTGCTGTCGGTCGCTAATGCAATCTGCTGCTGGTGGAATGCCAACCTGCCTCTCACGTTATTTTACTGACGTCTCGTCACGAGATTAACCGTCAGACGGTGCTATAAAAACACCCGTGAAAATGCCCTGACAACGCCAGTCCGTAGAAAACCAGACGTCAATGACTATACAGAAGTCTAAAGTTAGAAGGAAATATGACAAGAAAACGGCGGCGTAGGCCTATTATAATGGAACGCCGTCGCTGGCTTTGACTAAGCTCTGCGCGGAACATATGCGGTTCAAGTGCTGCGCATCTTGTCACCAGTGACGTCATTTAGCCCGGCGCCGTAGCATCAGTGCTGTTTATGTCGCTTTTGCAGCAGCATCTGCAGCCGGGAACGAGAGCAGTGCGCAGTGCAATGTGCAGCTGAGAAAGCGATGATGAGTACAGCATCAGTTGCTGCAGCTGGCGTGAAAAGACGTGGGCGGAGGCGACGCCGTGACAATGGTTATTGAACACGCTCGTCTGCCGAGAAGCGAACAACAAAAATAACAACAGTAGCTAGGTTAATTACACCGTGTCCAGGAAAAAACATCCCGAACATTAACGACTGTCACTCGAAGAAAGGTTTACCAATTTTAATAATTTTTGGTAATAATATTTCTGGTACAACTGGCCATCAAATGACCGGCCATTTTACCACTTCACCCAATGTCTGCTTCTGCACTACCTGGGGAAAACTGAACCAACGAAATATGGGTTAAAATAAACAAAAATGCGTCTAAAAGCGTTCTAACATTATCGATTGTGACTTGAAGAAAGATTAATAGATTTTAATAATTTTTGGTGCAAATATTTTTGACACAACTGCTTATCAAACGACCGTTTTAGTTCCTACCTTACTTAATGTGTGCTTCTGCCCTGCCTGGAAAAACCAAAACAAGCGATATGTGCATTGAAATAAAAAACACTTCAATAATTTTTTTATCTTCGGACCTGTGTCCCCTAACGGCCAGTCGATTACAAGGTTTGACTGTCGTGCAGCACAGTGTCAACCAGATGACCTTCAGGAATGTTGATAATTCAAAAAGTGACTGGTGAAGTCTGCATTGGTCTGGAGCAGAACATCATTGACACTGCTGTCAACAAAAGGAGAAATCATCTCTGTGCCTGTGGTCCTGACACCTTGAAAATTTTTTCTGTAGGCAGTTGAAAAACGGACAATTGGATGAACTGTCAGCCCAAGTGACAGAAATGTGGAAAAATGTTTGTATGTCTTATTTTGGTTAAGTAATAATGCTCCCTTGAACAAAAATACAACATTTTGTTGGTTTTCTTTTCCCCAGGTAGTGCAAAAACAGACATTGGGTGCGGTGGAAAATTAAGCGGTCTTTTGATGGCCAATTGTGTAGGAAATATTCTTGTCAAAATTATTAAAATCTGATAATTCTATTTTAATCTACAATTGAAAATGTCCAGGATGTTTTTTCCGGACACGGTGTATATTCTTTGTGATCAAGCGAATATCAGCCACAACAACGACTCAGTTTTTTTCCTGTTATCTTTGGCAAACGCATAAGATTGAACGTACTTTAATTTTGAACGTACACGTCATTTTTCAAGCTGATCTGCACAACCACGGGACTCATTAATAGCCGAATGATTTCACTAATTCTTTTGCTCTTAGGGTAGTCTCTATATAAACATAGCATTGGAGGCCGCCTTACATATATGCGGTGTGTCTGCCGCCAGGCGTCAACCGATTTTAGCGTCATTATTGAACGTCGTCGTACATGGCGTGTGCCCAGTTGTCTGATGAAAGCAGAGCACACACACACATCAAGCACTCTAGGTAATTCAAATAGATCTTAATGCTGGCCGTCTTCGGGCAGGTGATTGGAAACGAAGTTCCGGTTGCCCTCAGAACACACGACTGTAAGACAATTTCCGACCACACATCAGCATATTCCATTCCACCTACGCACTGGAGTGACGTGGCACGGCCACGACCCTGCAGTTTGCTATATGCACCGATGACGATAATAAATAACAAGGCCTATACTACATGTAGAAAGCACCTGCTAGAACGCATATATCCGAGGAGTTTTGTCGTGTTTTATTCTTTACTGTTGATAGGAATCGCAAAAAATCAAATCAAATCAAGACGTCTAAAATTTTTCTATCTAGACCTTTCTGGATTCACGAACCGAAATCTCATAATGCGCCCCGCGCTTCAAACATGTGTTAGAATCTGTTCATAATTTCTTCGTGAGCTCACTGAGATGCACCACAAACTGCGATTAAAGGTACACTGTATGCCCTATAGCTGCTAATGGTAAAAAATTCTGGGAAACTTTAGAATTCACGAAATAAATTGAGATTGCCACCGTAATGTAATCAAATCGTCGTTGGCTCACGCCTCACCTGTCTAAAATTATCAGAACTGTCTGTAATTTTCTGAAACACGCAGATATCACAGGCAGACACAAATGAAGACAACTACGAAAATATTAGCTCTACTTCAATGGCGAAGTGGTGATGATTGATCAGACTAAATATAGTTGAATAAAGTGTCGCACTGTCGTCTCTGTTGTTTGAAAACAAAGCTTTAGCAATCACTATTCAGAAACTATAGGCCACAGATAATGTTCGATTCAAGCTATTGCATTGCCTTGTTCGCAGTGTTCCGGCATCCAAAAAACATCAAAATTTTCAACGACGAGTTTCGCCTTCAGTCTTTACACTCTGATATTCCGCTACGACATGCGCTACTCTAGAAAATACACATGCGTAGGGCCTAATTATTGACTTAATGGATCGAGAAATTGGAAATTGACTTCATTTCGCACTTGACGAGCGCGCTTGTGCCAGCGGCGACATTAGTTCATCGCCGTCACAGTGCCGTTCGTTTAACCCATATAGGCTATGCAAGCCTGTACGATGGTTATATGCGAAACAAAAAACATTTTGCAGAAATGTTTTGCAGATGTTTTTGTTTGATTTTACACGAAACCACGTTCAAACATTTCTGATAGTTTCGCAATGTAAAAACATCCCAGCAAATGTTTCAGCCGTGGTTACACGTGTGGTAATGAACTTTTTGCGCGCGAAAGCAGCTACTGCTTTCAGCGCGTCTTAGCCATCGCAATTCTGTCTGTCCGTCTGTCTGTCTGTCACACGGGTGGATCAGTCAAAAACGGTGCAAGCTAGGATCACCAAATTTTTACCATCGGCTGCCTGGAAGACTCTAGTTTCAGGAACCGTAAAGCTTTTTTATAAATTTGAAGGGGGTCACCCCAAATGAGAGCGCTAAATGAAAGGGGGTGGGAAAAATTTGCGACTTTTAGCCAATAAGTCGCTGTATCTTAATAACGGTGCAAAATAGGGCCTAGGTTAGTATTAATCACTAATAGGAAGTCGTACACTGGATCTCGATTGCCACCAAATTCAATGACCTTGGATGATTTTGAATGCTAAAATAGGGGTTTTTATGAATTTTTTGGCGACTTCGGGCTGCGAGACACATTTCAAGAGCAAATTGCGCCGAAACCAATTGAGATAGACATAAATATGTTGCATATGAAATTTTCAACATTGAACGTAGATTTTGACCGCCCAAGTCTCAATTTTCTAGATTCAAGGAAACCTGCGCACGAGGGCATCAAAGAGCTGTACCCCCGTAAAAGTCGCGACGAAATGGTTGGAGATAGACTGACAGTTTACTTACCATACGCCTTTAAATAATAGTGCCAATAATTGACGGAAGAAATGAAAGACAGTAAAAAGCCATGTAACATATAGCTAACTAGCTATTTTAACCAGCCTATCACATTAGTAGGCTTATTACAAAAATTAAAAATTGGCGCACTGGATTTTAATGGCTATAGCGTGCTAACCTTGATCGTTCGTAAGCCTACTTTTTTTGTTCTGAACTTGCACTAAACTCTAACTCAGCGACCAAAAACGATGAGTTTGATATGTGAGGTTTCTTATAGAATGTCTCTTTAAATCATATGTCTATCGCTCGTAGTTGTTTAATCATTTTTCATGTCATTTGAAAGCCAATACAATTGTACAACTAAGATGCTGCTGCAGATTAAAAAGCTGAAAAGATACAGAAAAAGACCCACTTTTTGTTTCACCAAATCACCCAGCGGTCAGTGGTTCGTGTAGTAAACATACTAGGCCTAATTAATAATTATTACAGTTTTTATTAAAACAAAACAAGCAAGAAAACCCAGCTGTTGCTAGGAAAAACGCGCTATAGCCTATGCAGTTTCTGTTGCAGTACTGACCTTTAAGGTCATTCAAGGTCAATGATTTGCATGTCATTTGAAAGTCTATATGCCACTTTCTTTTAATGATCAATAGCAATCTAAGGCCTATCTCGCACCTTTTAGCCACAATAGCGCGTAACGGCTTTCAAAGTCATTTAAGGTTAATGATTAGCATTTTATTTGACAAAGCGTATTGCACTTTCTATTCATGATTAATTGTAATTTTGGTTGTGTCTTTCATTGTTTTCGAGATATGGCCAGTTTTCCGTTAAAACACACATTTTTCTACCATTTTTTATTCAACCCAGAATTTTAAAATGTTTCTTTTGCACTAGATCGCTGAAATTTTGCACGCTTAGGTTTAAAACACATGGCTAATCATTCGTGTAAAAGTTTTTCCCTACGACCTACAGTTTAGCCACATTACATCCGTGACAAACAGACAGACGGACGGACGGACAGACGACAGACGACACATTGTGCCATAGACGCGATACAACATAGCTGTATCGCGTCAAAATGTTGTCCATTATGCTTCCACTCAAAAAAGTTAAAGATAATCGTGGACGGGATTGTCGACTTAATGCCAAGGTTATATGGTTTTTTTTTGCCAGACGCGATGCATGCAACAAGCGCGTGGGTGCTTTTACATCTATGCTCAGCGTTGCTATATTCGGAGGAAAAAAGTACTAAAATACGTCACTGCATCTCACACGCAAATCGGCCGCAAAACATCAAAAGGGTTTCATCAGACGCATTTGTTTCAGGAAATGCTAAACGACTGCGCTACTCTGGCGGATTTCTAGCGTGATAGTATAAGCTTAACACTGCCAATTTCATCACAAACGTAACAACCAAAAGCCACGTGAACTGTTCAGTGTTTTCTATTTTAAACTTGTTATACCTATTTGTATAGTTCATAAAAATATGATAAGTTTCTGAAAAAGTGCTCATCTGTAAGAAAATGTTTTCGAATATTCTCCGATATTCAGCCGGAGCTATCTGAATATTCTTTAGTAACTCAGCAAAAATAACGGTCTACTGTAAATAATGGCCTGATTAGAGCGTCCGCAACGTTCTACTAAGGCCCCCTATAGCTTTGCAAAATATAACTTGTGTGTAAAATATTGTACTCAAACGCCTCGCTCTGAAGATCATAAAGACTGCAAAATAAATAAAAACTTGAAAAACCACTTAAACAGTTATATCGGTATATTATTTTTGACAAAAATATTGTCATATTTAGCAAACATTTTTTGTTTGAATTGATCATTTCTGATTTATCTACAGCGTGTATATACACAGTGCCACAAAAACAGTGCCATTTTTATGTTTTGAATGACTCCGTGAAACATCGGTCAATTTTGATAATTTTTGGCATGCGACATCACGAAAAAACTTGACATAAATGACTATACTTTTGCCCTTAATACTGTCGCTAAACTACCTGGCAAAACGCAAAAGTCGTAGTTTGAGTGTTTACAACAATGAATTCAAACTGCGTAGCGTACTCTCATTCCCACTCACTTTAACTCTCCAATTATTACGCGCGAAAGCAGAATGCTTCGCGCGTCTTTGCCATCGTCTGGGCGTCTGTCTGTCCGTCCGTCTGTCACACTCGTGATCTGTATCAAAACGGTGCAAGCTAGGATCACGAAATCTT
>Ga0056128_1008848_pt1 | contig 12677 bp, 6 predicted proteins | sample WorMetLIZISLAND2_FD_71113 | JGI IMG/M metagenome (GOLD analysis project Ga0056128, IMG submission 71113) | Marine gutless worms symbiont microbial communities from Max Planck institute for Marine Microbiology, Germany - Olavius geniculatus... ...
CTGCCAATTATTATTAAAATCTGCTAGTCCTTATTCGAGGTACGATCGATAATGTTGGGGATGTTTTTTTCAGGTTTTCTGTTTATTTTAATGCATATTTCGGTTGATCTGCTTTCCCTAAGTAGTGCAGAAGCATACATTGGGTGAGGTGGAAAACTGAATGGTCATTTGATGGCAAGTTGTGTCAGGAATATTTATGCCAGAAATTATTAAAATTTGATAATTGGTTTTCAAGATACAGTTGAAAATGTCGGGGATGTTTTTATTGGGACACAGTGTACTTTGCGTCACCAATGAAAAAAAGTCAGAAAATTGTTTCAGCCAGAAAAAAAAACAACAAAAATATATTTCATGCAAGCTATATTTTAACCGGTAAACTTTGGAAACATTTTAGCAAATGACTTTTTCGTACTGTACGTTAAATGTATAGTTTCGATAATGATTTAGGTGGAAGAGTTGCCAGACGATTTATTGGAGTTTCACGAGGCTGTCAATAGCTTACAACAGCAAGAGGAAGACGTTATTGATGAACATCGTGAATTGGTTGGGGTAAATACTATCATATTGTCATGAATCTGTGCAATTTTGGATGGTAATTGAATCAGTAACTACCATTGTATATTATTAGACTGTTTACTTGAGGTGATAGCTCATTCATTTCCATTCGAGTTGTAGTTCGGTAATTTTGCTAAGTGAATTGACTAAGCTAGTTCTCTTGTTTAACTTACGTTAAAATATCTGTATTACGTAGAACCTAGAACAAATTTGCCATGCAATTGTTACTTGTTAGTAACAATTGAAATTTGTAAAAAAAATTAACTTTATGGTTGGACATTTTGTGCTACGATATTTTGGACTTATATTAGTGGTTTATGTGAAGGCACCTTGCAGGCGACTCAGCTTAATCCCCATTCCTCAGTCCAATTTCAACGCTGTCTATCATTTTCAGCGACTAAGTATAAACTGCGTCATTTCGTCGATCGATTTGCGATATGTATTGTCTTGTATTAATACATGTGAGTACTTATGCATATGATGACTGATAAGGCCATTAAATAATGGCCAATAAAGATTTATATTAATGTGTAGCTTAATTTCTCCTGCTGTCATGTACGACTAAACCACTGAGTCAGCCAGTAGTTAGGCCCTATTTTATAGTTGTGGTTTATATTTTAGGCCATTTCATTTACTATACAATTTGGACATCTTTTGTTTGACAGAAACTTCAGAAATGGCTACAGAATGACAAGCAGTTGTTGAACATGGCAAATAACGTTGATTCCGACGTTGACGGTTAGTTAATTGCACTGACCATTACGAGCACACCATAGGTGTGTTTTGCTATGTGTTTTGACAGACATAATAAAATCAAAAGGGTTTACTTAAACTCCTTCAATAATTACGTTTACAAAACATATTTTTTGCTTATTTGGGCAAACATTCATTTTCATTATTGACAGTTACAACACGACTATAATGAACAGTATGTTAAACAGACTGACGTAAAATTAAATCAATTCAAGCACTTCGCGAATATATTTGGCAGTTAACGGTTGACTTAAATACTTGTAGATCATCATCATCATCATCAGTTTATTTTGGAAACACAAAACAGGACAATGTCAGAAAATACAGAAAAAAACAGTATGTGAACAATAAAACATGTGGTCCAAGGGTCAGAAAAGCCGCGACGGCACCTACAACTGCCCATATAACAAAAAGTAGCATGGTATAATAAGACAGCAAATATGAACAACCAGTACTGAATAATAAAATTAAAATCAAAAAACCTTCAGAAAATCTGAGTATCTAACTAAATACTGTGAATAATGCATTGTACTGTCACTGTCAATGTCTAATGCTTGTTAATTTGCTTGGCAGACTACGTAAAACAGTTGGATAAGCTCCTGGGACAGAAAGCAGAAGCAATCGCTTCACTCCGCGGTATGAAGTAGCCATTCTTTCTTTGTGATAAGCCTATAGGCAAACGCCACAAATTAAATGTGACCAGACGACTAAAAGCATCAACATATGTATATATCTAAGATGTTAAAGTATTTTGCGTTTTTAAGCCCAAATTCTTTTATGCCGACTTCGATGTGTGTCAGCGAATTGCGGAGCCAAAACGTTACGCCATTTCTGTTGTTCAGCGAATCTCCATTGTCCACTGCAACTTTTTTAGTCTTAGAAACGATTTGGACGGATACTGTGTAATGATTTGGTTGTAGTTGCATTTTAATAGATTGTTGTTTTGCTGAAAACTCATTTGTTGGCCTATAAAACGTGTTTTTGTTGCAGAAAAAGTTCAGCGGTTGCGTTCGGGGCTCGAGCAAGAAGAAAACTTAAGCAAGACTATTAAGCGACCTCCATCGAGCCGAGTCTAGGACAGGAAGCACTTTGGTTAACATTTATACACAGAAACATTGCAATAATTATCACCTTAGTGAGCAATTTCGTACGAGATACTCAGCTGTGCTTTCACTACAAACATTGACATTTACGGTAGCTGATAAACAATTGGTCAGTGTAAAATAATATATAAAAATAACTTCATATTTATGTAATATAGTTAAATATGATTATGTATTAGAGATAACGTACCGGTAGTACATAGATATGTCCCATAACTCTAGCTGGGTGTGAATTTCCGCTATTAACTTTTAAACTATAACTTGAGAACAAAAAGTTGATTCTGTGCCATTATTTTAGTATTTCTGCGTGTAACCAATTAACCATGCTCTTGTTACCTGCAAAGAGTTTATGCGTTGTTGGACGATGAACTTGACGGTATTATATCAATCACAATAAGTATAAAAGATACCTGGTTGCTTTGAAGAGTACTATTGAAGTTTACGCGCCTAAAATGTTTCATATATTTTATTTGTAATGTTTAGAAAGTATTAAAAGTAAAACCCAGTCGACATTTTAGCATTGCAGTTCACTAGGCTATACAGGTGCGTTAGCGTTTCCGTGTGTCGGCCACTGCAATTCATTCGTATACCGTGTAGCTTCAGCGACATTCTGTTGCCAAAACCAAGTCTACGAGTGTCAGCTTACAGAATTAGACCTACATGCTAGCAGAGCTATGACCAATCGTTGCACATTCATGCACAATAGAAAGACTAATGCCGACAGCGACGTCACCTGTGCTGCTGCGCTTGTGACCGGGTCGAGACTGCGCATTTCGAAACACTGTTAAACGACAGTCGAATGCCGGCCGGTGCTGTTTAACAATTCAAATTAAACTCAACCGGCACTCCAGCAGGCAGACGGCTGCTTGGAGTTTTACATCACTTTCGAGACAAAGAAGTTCTATGCCTGTATGGAGTAAAAATTGATGAAGGTCGACTATACGCAACAGTGTCAAAATACAAAAAAAACTGAAAGTTTTTGGAGAGGAGAAACTAACAAGAAATCTGACCTAATGCTCACGAGACGCGCGAAAGCCTATAGCAGTTCCGGTTCAGTAGTTTAGCTGAAAATTAGGGTGTTCACGCTAAGTTAATATACAAATGCCGAATTCTCTATCTGGATCGCATAACAATAGTTCCGTGGCGCCACCTTGTGAATGATATAGACTTGTGTCGCAGCCCGAAATCGCCAAAAAATCCATAAAACACCCTATTTTGGCGTTCAAGGTCATTCAAGGTCATTGAATTCGGCGCCAATCGAGAGCCAGTGTACGACTTCCTATTAGTGATTTATAGTAACCTAGGCCCTGTCTCGCGCCGTTACTGAGATACAGCGACTTATTGGCTAAAAATCGCAAATTTTGCCCACCCCCTCTCATTTAGCGCCCTCGTTAGAAGTGACCCCCTTCGAATTTATGACAAAGCTTTACCGTTTCTGAAACTAGAGTCTTCCTGGCAGCCGACGGTGAAGATTTGGTGATTCTATCTTGCACCGTTTTTGACTGATCTACCCGTGTGACGGACAGACAGACAGACGGAGGACAGACGGACAGAATTGCGATGGCTAAAACGCGCTGAAAGCAGTAGCTGCCTTCGCGCGTAAAAATCAAGAACTCGGAATACACGAAACAACCGTAGTTTTTAAACTAAGAACTATACGTGACAAGTCTAAAACTTGACCGCGCCACGCTACTGTGCTTTAAATAGCCTACTTGTCATAAAAGTTTTATTGTCAATAAATGCGAGTTTGCCATCAAAAGGCATGATTTACACCCTGACATGCTTGTGGTAATTGAAACTCAAATTAAATTCTACGGACAGAAGGTCTTTATTTGCAATGAAGTGCCGAAAAGAAAATAATCAAACAGAAAATAATATCATAACGTCAGCAAGTACTAAAATTCCTGGAATCAAATACGGTGCAAATGAGCACTGTACAAAATAAAAACTTGAATCGCAATCACAATATACGAGCAATGAGAGGTCAAAAACTCCGCCTAGAATTCTAGCACAATCTCTGATGTAGGTTTCGGCATCTCGGAAGTCTGTGTCGGATTATTCTTGAACTGCAGAAAGGTACGGCGGGTGGTCTCAGTAGTCCGACACGTCTAGCTGTGAGTTCCGTTTGTTCACACGCAGTGGATGGGTGCGCTATGGCGCTGTGTGTCTGGATGGCGACAGGTTGCGGAAGCAGCGGCGCTGCAGCCGACGGCAACGACGGCGTGCGTGTAACAGCTGGTCGTAGCAGACACACGATGTAATGTTGTAGGCCTGCTACCACGCGCCACAGCCAACCGCCCCGGCCGCCCAGCATCATGCATCTTTCTCTCAGTGATGTTTTCATCGACAACACAGCTGTTAAGTCTAACCGTGTTCCTAAGAACTACACGTACAAAAGAAGTTCAAAGTCAAAAGGCTTAGAGATGCTGACGACGAAGCAAAACGATACAATAAGGAAATAAATCACATGCATGCTGTTTTCGTGAACTATGGTCTTTTTGAACATTAGTTTCGAGATTAAACCTACACAAAAGTAGGCTATCTTGTAAAATTACTTATTTTTTCTAATGTACTTTATTGCGACGTAGGCCTACTTAGTCGATGTGTATGAAAAACGAATGATTTCAACTAACATCCTAATAGTTTTTGATTATTTTGCATGATGTATTGGTAATATTTGAGTTACTAGAACTACTAAGCCTATCAGTTTTTTTTTATTTTACCTCGGATACTTTACTCTGCAAATTCTAAATCAGAGAAAAAAAAGTCACGACTATGTCGGCAATTGCACAATTAATCACAGAAAGCTTACGGCGTTCGTTTAATTTGTTACATTTATTCTAGATCTCCGAAGTTTGCGTCAGCCAATAAAGAAACTTCTACTTCTTTTGTATAAGAATTTCTAAAGCGAAACTTCTGCCGAGCTAGATGCTCTTGCAAATTGCAATCGTTTCAGAAACACGGAAGCAACAGACCCCTAAACCGCCGCCATAACCACCGTCGCTGAAAATTTTTTTCAATTAGCCGCCGCCGCTGAAAAAGTTTATGGCTTAGCCGGCTTAACCGATATAAGATTTGACGCGTAACCGCCGGAAAAAAATTTAGTTAGCCGAATTTTGTCAAATTGACGTAACGCGAACTAATAGTCGTTTAACTGCCTGCGTGCATTGCAGCGACGTCGTATGATGTTGACCACTATCTGAATTCACGTATCCCAGAGGAGTTAGATAATTTAAGCAATCCTTATGACACTGGTAAATTCAGAATTAGTCATCTCCAATTCTGAGTAAAGTCGCCCAAATGTAGCTTACTTCGGAATAAGCTCGTCATCAGTGCCTGTTGAGTGCATGTTCAGCACTAGGCTATCGGACTTGTATCAAATGGCAGACGATCGTTCATCGGGCAGGAAAAAAACTGAATCAAGTGTTGGTCATGAAAACTTTGAGTTTGCTACAACGGACTATGACTACGTAGTGCCTATAGCTGAGTTCTATAATAAGCCTGTAGTCTGTAGCAGAATCGTGTATTTATCTATGCGCCTAATGTTGTTACTTCTCGACATACAAACAGCGGACATTTCTTTAGTCTTGCAATTTTTATAACTCAATTGATTGCGTTAACTTAATTTTATTTCACGTGATCTGAAGGACAGATTTCTTCGACGATTAACTGCACAGCGGAAGCTTTCTAGCGCGTTTTTGTTAGTTAGCAAAAGTGCAAAATTTAAAGCGTGAGTTAAGGTAGTCTTACTTACTCATAAGCTTATAGCACCAGTAGGCTTATAGTTATAAAGATTAAAAAGTTGAAGGTACTGTATAGCTTTTTATAGAAAACCTATCATAGAGCTACGGAGCGCCACCTGCCGTATGGGATTGGGATCACACAGTGTTGCCTCCGCCCGCCACAGGTGAACGCGCCCCGCCTTAACCCCAGCAAGATAGGCTGGTACTCGATTTACCTACCCTGAAGGAATGGAAGGCTGAGTTGGCCTAAGCGGCTGATTACATATCGAGATGGTTTACCTGCCCGCAGACAGTCATTCATCCAAGTGCTAACCGAGCCCGGCGTAGCTTAATTTCATTGATCGGACACAACGCATTACCAATACGCCACGCCACCAACCCTAAAAGTCAACTAATGGCTAACTAACCTACAAGTTATAACAACAATGTGTATGTGAAATTGGAGTTTTTTGAGTTGATGCTTCATTTACGTCCATAGACTGGGCGTGGTGGCATTGAATCTGAACACTCGTGTGTATCTGCATTAGCCCTATCCTATAAATTCTAAACATTTTGTGTTATTAACAATGATTGGATTATTTCCTGCACAGTAAACTATATACGGCATTATTATCCATTTGCAGACTATTCGTTTAAGTTATCACGCATGGTTATTGAATGTACATTGCTATAGTTGTCAGTGCAATTTTCGGCTAGCCGCCGTAATCGCCTAATATTTTTTTGGAATCGCCGCCGCCGGAAAAATAGCGAAGCGACACTTTCAAAAAAAATTCGGCTTAGGGGTCCAGGAAGCAATAATCAATTTTTATTTCTAAACAGTTTTACGTCAACTAATTAACTAAATAATTAACTAAAGTCGACTAGAATGTAAGCAAGTGACAGACCACGGAGATACGGGACTAGGTAGTACATCGCACGGTGTTCCCGTTTACGCCCCAGCTTTCGCTGATACTCGCTGCGCCTACACTCGAACGAATGGTCACTGTTTAGAATGGGTTGACCTGCTTGGTTGGTTACAACGATGCAATTTTCCATCACCCATCCAAATAGTAACTGGGGACCGGTCGTTGATCGGACACAGCGTGTTAACCACCTGACAACGCCAGCGCCAAATGACATACTCGGCGAAAATAGCACGGACTCGAGTTTACCTGTCGCAATATAATTGGAATCGTGCAGTGGCGGACCGGCGGCGGCTGCGAACTACGGTAGAACCGACGACGACCGAACAGACGACGCCATGCAGGCTGCGCTGCACGCTGAGAGGGGGATGAAAAAGGAGGAAGGGATGGGATGGTGCGGTGCGCTGGCTGGCGGTAGACGCAGATGACATCTGTTGCACTGTGATGCTGCTGCTGCTGCTGCTGCTGAAACTGCAGTGACACCGCCGCCACGTCATCTACAGGTGAACCTGGCCAGGTAGGACCGCTCAAAACAACGTATTTGTCTCATAATGTCGTTCAAATCATTTAGCTAGTATGTGTCCGATGTGATTATGCCAAGTCTCGTGAGTTGACACTAGAGAACTCGGCTCGAAATGTAAGAATATTCTCAGCATCGGACTTTTGCTGATATTAGAAAATGTGGCGCTGACGACCAAGTTTTATTTCAGCGTTGTAGTGAGTAACTTGTTTCAATTTACTGTGGCTTTTTTTCTTTTAACGTGTAAAGAAAATTAGTTGATGCAATTTACTATCGTCTACTTTCTGTAAGTTTTCTGATAAATTCGGAGGAGCTAAAGTCACTATCTTGTCGCTAGATGTACTCGTAGCGTCAGCATGTCCTGAAGACTTCAGATATGATGCAGTCTTATATCGATCTCATTTCAGTTATCTATCTAATTTTGAACACGATCTGGAACTTTGAACTTGATGTGAGTAAAAGCATCAATGACAAGACACATATTAGTGCCAAATGTTACAACGAACTTGAGCAGCCGACGGGGGTAGGCCTGGGAGAAGTAAAACAAAAATGAAGATAAAAGTAGGCTGAGTTTTATCCGCACTGCGCCGCAAGCACACCGGACTTCTGGGTTTGGGCCAACTTTCAGTATTGCAACAGTAACATACTATAGACACAAATGACATAAACGTTTAATTCTAAACGATAGGCCTAAGCATAAACATTTTGACCCATTGTTCCAGCATATAACTCAGCAAAACGTTTATTGACACAAAAAAATTTTGCCGCTCATTGTCTGACTCGCTAATGAAATTCAAAGTCAAAAGTTAAATTCGGCGATCGTATGAAAGCGATTTTAGTCATTACTTCAGAAATTCAGTTTTGCCATAGCAACGAATACGATATCGCAGTGGGCTGCAAAACTGCATGATGACGGCAACGTTTCCACTATGTATGCTATGCCCTACGTTGATAAAACTTAAGGTTGATGGTTAAAATGGTGACCGCATGTATGTTTTGCGAATAAACAAGAACGCATAATTTTTGACAAAATTCAGTAGAATATCGTGGAATGGCGTATTTACAAGGCATGCGTTCGGAGCATCGGAAGCAACGTGCGTGAGCTGCTACCATGAACAGTGGTTGGTTGACTGGTTGGTTTAACGGCTTCGTAGCCCGAGGCATCGTCCAGCGAAATTATACGACTCTACATCGCCGTTGCCGCTGTCCACCACGTTTCGTGCTTATGATGTGTCCGGTATAGCAGCAGGCAATGCCAGCCAGCATCTGCCTCGTCCTGTCTGTCTGTCCGTCTGTCTGTCTGTCTCCCACGCCCGGTGGCGCTTGAGTTATTCCGGTATAGCTGCGACGCGACTGCTAGAACTCAACTCGGTGTGTCATCACTCAGCAGCACACAGTCACACGCACGTATACGACAGTGTCGGACGGAACCACACTACAGCACGCACTGACTATCACGTGACCAAAAACACAGCTTGTTCCTGGTCTTCTGTACGATCTTTACTTTCAGATTTACAGCGTATAATAATCGTAATAATTCATAATGTGGCAGACAACGTACGTAAAAACAACAATCGATTTGCACATCGTACGCAAGCCCCAAGCCATTCTTCTCTTCAATCACATGATACCGAAATTTCGGCAAAAATGTCATTTTTGGAAAAAGGAAATTGTCAACCCCCATCCCTTATTCGCGTCTAACAAATTCATCAAAATCTGCTCAGCGCTTTTTCAGTAGGCAGAAGCATAGCCTACTTGTCTCGGCGGAAGTGAATAATGACGCTGCTTCGATGATTCTGACTTTTAATAGCTCCCGCCATCTCGTGTTTGACAGCAGTAATTTCTGCGCGGACAATGCGTAGGCCTCTAGAATGATGTACAATATGGCAGCGTTTTGTGCGTGGTTTTCGTCAGACGTCGCCATCTGGTGCCAACACATTATCACCAGAGCACACTGTTCAGGTAGATACACAGACAGACAGAGAGAGCCGAGCCGATTTATCTTTATGGCGGTCGGTCGTCATTTTTGCTGCCATGTTGCACTGACATCAAGACTCGATGCGGCCAGCCCGATCGGCTCCAATCGTTCTACCTGAATCGCGAATGACGTATGGTGCCAGATTGCCAGCCGATCGCCTGGCCTGCTCGATCATGTGCTACAGGTAGAACCTAGGCCTGACAAGATGCGGCACGGGCAGGGTTCCACGATCGACCGTGTGCGGGGCGGTGGTCGCCAGCTGCTGACAGAACGACCGACTGATGGGGCCTTCTCGGCCTCAAACCGCCTCCGCTGTTGCTGTCAAGCACGACGTATTGATTTGCTATCTAGTCGACGTCGATGCGTTGTTCGACGGAGATGGCACCAGATGTGCCGTGCCGCAGCGCGCTCGCTACGCCGCGGGCACCGCCGCATCCAATACAGCAATTACTGACGTGGAACGTTCGTGTAGAGGCCCTACGCCGGAAATGTGACCGCGGCAGCATTATAGGTGTGGTGTGTTGCCTGTCCCTGTGCCGCCCGCTTGTTTCTAAGCACCTAACAGACGGACGCACTGTTGTTAAACGAAGGCACTGATTTGACTGCCTGCTTGTTGATAACTCTGTCCTCACTGTTCCGGTGCAAGGGCCACCGTCAGTCATGCGTAACAAACGCAGCTTGCAAACAGTGCTGGAATTGCACAAGACGGCCGCACTAAAACCTAAAGAAATACGCGGAATGACGCTATTCGATATGCAGATTTTTTACCGAGTGAAGTCCAGCATTACAACGAATCCGGATTGGCGCTTTGTAATAGCAAGTCAGAAATAGTTCGTTGCATTGCATCACGTATACACGCCGAGTTTTAGTAATGTTACAGTACTACTACATCAAGCTTTCATTCTGCTATTATAACACTTCTTGTTAGCAAAAAGTGATTAAACGTGGAAGTGAAATATATAGTGAAACTGATAACTTTCTCTTTTTGTGTGCGTTATACTGTAGTATTGCTATCTTCTGGGTGAATAAAGATATATATGATAATGTCGGCAATAAAGTGAATAATAATTATTTCTAGCAAGAAGCCAGTCCTCAGAGAGAAGGACTGTACCTGTGCCACCGTATAGCAACATTAAATCAGGCATAATATGTCTCTCGTATAAGTTATAGCCTAAGTCAGCTTTCTGCCAACGCGTACGATTCCGAGGTCAGACGTGCACCATAAAGTCTTTCATTCTGTAAGATTTACGATCATATTTGGAGTTGAGCTGTAGTCGACAGCTTGAATGAGGCATTGAAAGCGTTTAGCACCACACATTCGCGCGCGTCTCGTCTCAGTCACCTTGCAAGCGTCATCGTCCGTCTGTAAGAAAGGTAAGCATGGTCTGTGAGTGTGACCACACGCCATCCATCATGCCAAGCGCCTGGCTGGCTGCAGCTCGTTCTTGTCTCTCTGTGAATCCGCCAGCGTGCAGCTGAGAGCTCTGAGTCAAGTCATTGGAGCGTGGAATGGCGCCGACGTTCACGCCTCGCTGAACACGCCACGGTGCCATTGCAGCATGGTGCCAACCAACAGAACACTCACTGACTAGGCCTACTGTACGCTAATGCCTAGGAGTAACGTTTACAGCGCCGAGTAACTTTGTGACATTCACGGTAGGCTAATGACAATTCCGCCTGGAGGCAGAGCATGCAGAACTAACGTTCCTCTACACGCCAACAATACTGCAGGTATATTTTCAGCCCGGGTCAGTCATCAAATACTACTTGTACTGTGTGCACTAGCAGAACTATTTTCCAACAGTACAGCTGAAACAGAAATACTGACTTTGGTTGGGATTGGGAAGATAAAAAGGTGATTAAGACAATTTAGTTATACTTGACGACTGTTACTTTGCGGCAAGTCTCTGTAGTAGAAACTTACCTTTTTTATGTTATCAACTATTTACATGTTTTTGCAACTTTCTAGCTCTATAGGCAACACTAACTTTTTAAAAGAAAATTTACTCTAAATCTCATAACAATATTTGGACCTTCATGAATAAGTTACAACCTTCCCCTGAGTAATCTATAACCAGCTCTGCGTGCGTATTTCTGAAGATACACATTCTGTAAATTTCTCATGAACGACGAAGGCAAATAACGGCCAAAAAATTGACCAAAGCTCCAAATTGATATAGACAAAATGTTATACTGATCTGCACTGAAATGCCCTAAATACCGTCAATGACGTAAGCGTCGAGGTCACAGTTTAGAATTTCTTTTACTGCTTTGTTCTTCCTGTTGCTCTGCAGTCTGCACAGAAACCTGCGATAAAATCTTCGTTGCCTCATAGTCAACTTTTATCGTTTTGGTATTTATTGGTCCGTGTGACCATGCACCATTGTGTTCACTGGAGTTTCTGTTTATAACATAAATCTATTGTAAAGCCAACTCAGCTGTAACTACAGTGTCAAAACAGGCTGGCTAAATTAAATGTGTGCGGTACAAGCTAAGAAAAAAAGAGTCCTGAGGGTGTAGGACATTTCGCCCCTGAACATGTTCTCCAGGACGTTTTCCCCTCCCGGTTTTTGCGATACCCGGACGTTTCCCCCTTCCTATAGTGTTACATGAGAATCTATCAAGCGCTAGATAGTGACATAATTTTCAGTGTCACCATGGTGAAAGAATGCAGCAAACATCAAATACTCTTTGTGTTGTTATTAATAGACGTAAATAATACGTCAAATAAAAGGCAAGTCTCAAGAAGTCTCAATTCTCAACTTCTCAAGAAACAGCGGCGGACGGCGACGTCAAAATGCCACTCAAAGCGCAGTGTTTGTGCCACAGCAAAGATAGTGTCTGCAATCTATCGAATTTTGCTTTCTTTATGTAGCCTACGTAAAAATATGTGCGTTAACTATACTTTTTTGGTTCAGTTTGTATCGAGTCGAGTTTAATCGTCTCGTGGACGCGTAGGCCTACGTCACTAATTGCTGTTAATTGTCGCGCCTACTAAGATTTAGCGTGTTTGAAAAATACTTTACGGCGACGAGACTTCAAAGGTGGAGTTGCTTTTGGTGTTTCAAGAAATTTCTGCTCAGACTTGGCGCTGACTCTGACAATATGTTGTTACTGGCCTAG
>Ga0056128_1008849_pt1 | contig 12677 bp, 4 predicted proteins | sample WorMetLIZISLAND2_FD_71113 | JGI IMG/M metagenome (GOLD analysis project Ga0056128, IMG submission 71113) | Marine gutless worms symbiont microbial communities from Max Planck institute for Marine Microbiology, Germany - Olavius geniculatus... ...
ATTTGGATGGGTTGAGTGCCATGCCGTTTTCACAGAACCAGACATGTAGTGAGTTCAGACACGACTGGAGTGTGATGAGCTCATTGGAATAATTGATAGGCGACAAAGCGACATAGAGCTTAACCCATTTATGCCTACGATCCCATATGTGGGACACCTAATTTAACGGCGAATGAAAAAATAATTTGGGCACCAATGGGTTAAGGTTAGGGTTAGCATTGATGCGGTAATTTGCTGCCGGTGCGGTCGGTGCGGTGTTTCGAAAACGCTCTTCGGGGGAAAAATGCGACTGCGCCTCCTTCTGCTAGCTTTGTTCTTGATCTATTAAACCACCCTCTTAGATAAACATTGGTCTTCATATATTCATTATTGACATATTTTTGTCTAAGTCACCAAGTCGCCTATTGGTCAGTTCGTCAAAAACTAAACCCTGTCAGTTCAGTTCGGTTCAGTTACGTCACGCTGTAGGCCTACGCGCCTGCAGGAAAAGCCGTCGAGCAACGATGTAAGTGTAATGATTATTATGATGATGACAGTGTTGACTGGAGTAGGAGGTTCGTGGTCGGTGGGGCCGCGGACGGTAGCTGGCTGCAGCCCGGCTCAGCTCATTTCATCTCAGCATGGCTTTGCTGCGGCTGTTTCCTCGACGTCCGACGTTCATCTGGCGCTACTGTGTAGTCCTGATACTCATCATCTACGTGCTGTCAGTCGGCCTGCTGCTGCCGCTGACGTCGTCGACACCCAAGGTCCGGTTGGACCAGCCGTCAGTTGTGCTGGGAGCCGCAGAGCCGACCGCCGCCACCCGCAACCATTCGCCGCCCGTCTCCGTCCCCGCCGCGTTGGTGGTCCCTCCGGCTGTCCAGGTGCCCGCTGTCGTGCCGCCGGTGCCTGTGGTCATAGACGGGCGGCGACCGCTCGACGCCGGTGCGGCGGCGGCGGTGGCCGTGGATGCGACCAAACCGCCTGCGCCGAACAAGAAACCGACGGACTTGGAAGCTCTTCACAAGAACATGACGCTGCACAAGGCGAACATGAGTGACATTCGGCAGCACGTACAAGCGGCCGTCGCTAACCGCAGTGCTGTCAACAATGCTAGTCACAACCAGCACAAGGTAAGCACAATGTCAGTAAAGCCGTGTTCATAGCGACAAACTCAACTCGACTCAATCAGTTGAGTCGAGTTGAGTTGAGTTGAGTTTGTCGCTATGAACAAGGCTTAACACTTAGTTCGCACTGGTATTGTTTTCGCGATTTTCGTCTGCAGTCGTGCGTCGTGAAGCAAACGACAGTGTAGCATGTAGTCTAATTCTGTGCCATCTGAGCGTGGTCATACCTAGGGGCGTATCCCCCTTAAGTCTTTGGAGCAAGTCCCCCACCCCTAACTCAAGGTGAAGCGCCGCAGGCGTCAAGAACGAGGTGCTCCAGGCATCAAGGAGGTACAATGGGGAGGGATCGAAAAACGAATTTTAGTGCATTTTAAGTGCCACAGAACACTTAATTTTTTTGCTTGCAAGATACTATACAGTAAAGCGTGAGAAGGCTGAATTATAATATTCAGCTGCCACCTATTTTTAAAAAAAATTCCCCCCTATTTTTTCTTGGAGCATTTACTCCAAGGTTTATATGATGTAGACGCCGCTGATGATGCCGCATTATTTCTCGAGTGCTATAGGCTTGTGCTGCGTATCACTTTTCCGCTCCAGGAGTGCGGTATCTAGTACACACAGTTGACGCCATTTCGTTGACAAAGGTCTCGCTGCCGTAAATTCAAGCGTTCGCTGCAGGAATTTGCGCCAAAGTCGACTGTCCACACAATGCTTCAAATGTCTTATCATTGTACGATGACGCTAGTTTGCATACATTACAACTTTGGATCCGTGCATAGAACAAATTTAGCGATTTTTATTGCTTTCTTCCTTGTAGTAGTCAAATATGTCGGAAAGCATATGAATGTCATTTTGTAATTTTATGTCAGTGACATCGACGATGGGTGCTTCTTTTAGCGCTGTCTAGTATATATCGGTCGAAATAGATGCGTTTGACCGACGAATTACCGATGTTGTCGTGCATGAGAGATTGCAACGTGTATAGATAGCCCACTGCATCATAAATCTGTTATATATGAAATGTTCTAACATAATGTATGGTACTTAAATACTACTTCGTGTACTGTAAAGTTGCAGTTAACACTCACTGACATCGTCGGTCTTTGCCGGATTCTAACGTTACACACACTCATATACTGATGCGGACGATATACGTCCCAGTGCGGGGTGTAGACGGGATGCGTCATGCTTGACTCTGTGTAGACTAAACAGAGAAAACTGACAAATGTATCAACTTGCCCTCACTCATTTATTTTAGTCAGTCGATAAATTGCACACGTTCTAAGGCCATACAATCATAAGTGTTTACACTGCTTTCTTAGCCATGGGGCTCGAAATGGGAAAACGTAAGTGCCGGTATGGTAATATATTGCCTTTTTGCCTTTCCTCCCTTCAAACTAGCGGTATTTTGGCCACTGATCGATGCAAACATCAGGGACCAGTTGCCTAAATCTCAGAAAAAGGCCTGCAAAGCATACCGGAGTGTCTTTTCTCAGAAAAGAAGTGTCGGTATGCCATACCGGACCACTTCGAGCCCTGTTCTTATCGAATGTTGGTAAAATGCGTGCGGCCGACTGAGCTGGATTTTAGAGAGAATAGACTAATGTATAATGTACCTGACTTGGAGTGATCAGTGATTGTTAGATAATGTGAATTACGCTCTTACGCTGACGTGCAGAAATGTCATGTCAATAATGTCGATATATGAAACAGCTGGTATATATAGCTACCGTTGTGATGAGTCAACCCAGGGGTTCTGATGGACGTTTACTTAATTACCTGTCAAAAATCATTAATCATTATGACGGCTAAGATAATTACAGTAGGCTACGTACGATAGTTCGCACTTTTTGCGTTAGGTGCTTGCTCTACATGCTCTGCGTTTAGTGATGAATTATAAAATAACAGCTTTTCTTTTTGCACCTTTGAAACGCAGGCACGGTTGGAATTCATGCAGTTTGCAACGGGTTCGGCTACGCTATTGTGTGGGTCACCGCGGTCACTTGTCACCCGGTCATGCATTTTAGCTGGGTCGGGTCAGGTCGCCGGGGTCACCGTGTCACACCCAATTTCAGTACTGCTATTCGCGTTCATTGCAGCGTTCTTTCAGCAGACTCCTTATTTTCGTCGTTCTTAGAATGGATAAAATTCTTGTTTGACGTGGTTTACGTCATTTAAGTCAGCTGAACTACAGACGGACGGACAACTTAGTTGAACTTACGATGTTAATACTGCTCTTTGCGCCGTGAAAACAAAGCGTAGGCCTGGCCCTGTATAGAGGGACGGTAAAAATTACCGGCCACGAGCGACTGCAGTATAATCAAGAATATTTTGGAACGGTGTAAGTTCTACAGCGATCTGTGGCAGCAACATTTATCAGTTCTTGGGGCAGCCGTTTTTTTGCTCCGAGTCGCCAAAAGCGTCAAACTGGGTTCAGTCAGGGGTGTATGGTTATTCATATAGTCCCTAAGTGACAACGAAGTCTGAGGGAACGAAGCCTCAGTCGCTAGGGTATTTTTGTGCAACGCTGCAGTGAATACAATCTGCGTAGGCCTACCCTTAAGCTATATATGCTACATACAGACCTTTTAAAGGGCATAGATTCTTGTGGGAAACTAATCTCAAAACTGCAGAGCGTCACCTGCCATATGGGATCACACAGTGTTACCTACCAACCGATACAGGCGGACGCGTTCCTCACCTCAACCCCAGCCAGACAGGCGGGTACTGGATTTACGTACCCCGGAGATATGGATGGCTGAGTTGACAGACCAACTAATAATCATGGTGACAGGTCTGCGATTATTTACGATAAACCCTATATCATGCTAACGCTGCATGCGTTTTTAATTCCCGTACAGCTCGGAGTCGGTGTAGCTTTCGTCATTGACTGTTGCATGTCCCGACTCTGTGGTCGATGTTGTAATAGCGACGTTGTTGTGTGGTCGGTTTGTTGGTGTTCAGCTGCTGGCGAATCCACATCCGTTCGACTACATCATCAACAGTCCGAACGTGTGCGCCGGCGACGAGGAGATCTACATCATCGCGTACGTGCACACGGCGCCCGATCATTACAAGCGCCGGGTCGTGATACGCCAGACCTGGGGCGACTCGTCGTACTACAACATCACCCTGCGTGTGGTGTTCGTTATGGGTCGTGGCGCCGCGGCGGCTGCCGACGAGCGTAGTCGCGACGTGCAGCGGGCGCTGGAGTTCGAAGCGGCACAGTACGGTGACATCGTTCAGGAAGATTTCCTAGACACGTACCGTAACCTGACGTACAAGGGTGTGGCGGCACTGCGCTGGATCGCTCGCTACTGTCCCGGGGCTCGCTACGTGCTCAAGACCGACGACGACATCTTCGTCAACGCGTTCAACCTCTTACGTCATCTGTCCCGGCTCGACCGCCGCGCCAGGACGCCGGGCGGCGACGGTGGTATGTCTGCTGCAGCACCGCGCGGTCTGCTGCTCTGCCTCGTCTGGTATAGCATGACGGTGATGCGTGAGGGTAAATGGAAGGTGAGTAGGGACGAGTGGCCGGATGATTCGTACCCGACTTACTGCTCCGGCAGCGCGTTTCTCATGACCACCGACGTCGCCGTGGCCATGTACAATGTCTCCTATGAGGTTCCGTTCTTCTGGGTGGATGATTTCTACATCACCGGTCTGCTGCCGCTGAAGCTGGGTCCGTCGGTTGTCCGGCACACGCAGTTCATCTCGGCCTACGTGCTGAACGGTCGCCTGCTGGAAAACAAGTTCACCGGGCCGCAGTGGTACCAGTACGTCTTCTCGCACGTACACGATCTCAACGCCATACAAGCCGTCTGGAAGACCGTTGTACGGTTAGCGCGTGGCGAGATACAGCCGACCATTCCGTACGCTTTGCCCGGACACCTGCCCAAAGTGACGCAACCTCCCCCCAAACCCGCACCATTACCCGCTAAAGATAAAAAGAACAAACCAGCTCGGTAACCTTACCTCCCTTTAGTGGAGGATAGTATGGTTAGTAGGATTAGAATATGTACATTCAGTGCTGGCGTTAGAGAGTTGGAGGCCTCCCCCTCCCCCGAATACAAGTGTGAGGCCCCTATAATAGGGGGTCTGGGAGCGGAGCCCCCAACGGGGTCCAGGAGCAGAGCCTTTGGTCAGGAGGTCAGGGGGCGAACCCCCTGAAGCTGAAACACTTTTGGCTTTTGGACGTTCACTGAAAGTCACAAATTTGCCCACTTTAAAAAAATTTGAATCGCAAAAAGTCAAAAACAATTTATGTTGTCTTTTTTAAAAAATGACGTCTATAGGCCGCAATACGTCACAGATTACTGTACACAGTAATGAAAAGTAATAGACTTGTCCACTTTTGGTAAACTTTCCACATGTTTATTCATTTTATATTTTGAATATATTTTTTTAAAAAACTAGAAATTTTTTTTCACACCTAGCATGAGGCCCCTGAGAATACGTGAGGCCCCCGGCCGGGGGGAAAGAGGGGGCCCTTTCGCCTGCTCTGTATACATTTAGGTCAAATAAATATTTTTGTAGCGTCATTGTTGATGCATGTGATCTCAATCATAATATTATAACCTCACACTGTACAGACTTTTGTGTGTCTCGTTTCAGGCAATTGTGATAGGCCTGAATTCACTATGGTCTTGAATGGTTCTTGCAAATCTACTTAGGCACTTTAGTACGTTGTACTTATACCCATCAGGGGCGCATGTATCCGCAAGCCGTAAGTTCGTTTTGGGGAGGTGTAACATTTTGTGAAAGTATAATAAATTGTAAATTGCCTGTTATACTCACTGCTATTCCGTGGAAAGTTCACTTGGCCTGATTTTGGGGCTACATATACGTCTCTATGCTCCTGATACCTAGGGCGGATTGTCTTTCGTTCTAACTGCGACGCATGTTGTTACGTTGATTAGGCTAACTGACAATGTTTTTGCACCGGGTATTAATTATTGTTCTGTTATTTTATACTGAAATGCACCGGGTAAGATCGTATAGTTACATGTATACGGTGTAGTGTGTACGAGGTATTAGAAGAAAAACATTAAGATACAGAAATATCGTTTAAGTGTTTTGTGCAGAGTGACCTCTTGTGTTGAAAACCTAGAAATATTGGAGCGTTTTGAGGGCTGTCATGGAAATTTTAGGGATAATTGTCATGGAAAGAATCGTAACAGGCAAGACTGTTTAAGTGAATTTTCATGTTTGGGGCCACACTGATGTTATTAACGTGACAATCGCATAATGTTTTGTGATGAATTTTGACAAATCACTGTTACATTGCATAGTGTACTGTTGTCATCTAATGCTGTTGCGATTCCTCAGAGTACGTCGCCTGCCATATGGCATATGGGATCACACGGTGTTAACCACCAGAAGACACAGATGAACGAGCCCCGCTTTTAACCCCAGCCTAACAGGCCGGTACTCAATTTACCTAACCGGGAGTTATGTTAGGCTGAGTTGATCTTGGAGATTGGTTTTATACCGATATGGTAGACAGTCACCCATTTTCATAGTAACCAACCACTATTAAACCCGCGATCTGTTGATTGTAGGTCCTAATCGTTACACAACCAAGCCACGGCAAATATTTTGGTATAGAACATTGCGCAGTTGATTTTGACCAGATCTCATGTAAAATAATTCACAGAACATTTGCAAAATATTTTACTTTTTTCGTTTAACACGAAATGTATTTGAAACTAAAAAGCAGTCGTAGCCCGCAGGTACCTCCGCCAAGGCAAAGCTATTCGCCAGGTGGCGTCACCATCTTCGCTTTGCCAGCGGTTCCCTTATGCCCACTTTAACGCATGGTAACGAAAATTTTAAATGATCTAGAATCCAAGATTCCTGCCGGATCACCGCCAAAATTGAATCACTGGTAGTTTTTGCCATGCTCGACAAACCCTCAAAATTTCAGAAAGATCTGTCCATAACTTTTTTAGTTATCTTTGTGACACACAGACAAACAAACAAACAAACTAAAACCGGCAAAAACATAACCTCCTTGGCGGAGGTAATGAGATAATACTGCTTCGTGGTAATTCTCGAGTGTTTTCAGCGAGATTTGCGTACACTGGTTAGGCCCCTATGATTATTTTTCGACAGTTTTGAGCAGAATTTTAATGAACTGCATGCGGACCAAGCTTGATTTTATTGTGCCTTCAGTCTCTGCAATACATATCAGATTACTAGACGTCGTAGACGAGTGTGTTTTTACGCGCAACAGCAGCTACTGCTGTAGCGCGTCTTAACCATCGCAATTCTGTCTGTCCGTCTGTCTGTCACACGGGTGGATCAGTCAAAAACGGTGCAAGATAGGATCTGGTTGTCTGGTGCCCTATGGCGACTGATTTTGTTTTACTGAGCCTTCTTTGAAACTGTAGCCAAAAGCCGTACGGATGAGATTTACGGATGAAGACTACGGATCACTAGCGTACGACGATGCACCGCTGTTGCGCGTCCCCCTTTGCGTTAGCTCGGCTTTTCTTGTATTCTTTAGGCACATGCCCTGCATGAACAGTTAAGTGTTGGCACAATGTTTAAAAAGTTACGTGTATTGTGCAGCCGTCTTGCCCATTCGTCTGTCTGTCTGTCCGTCTCGCACGGGCTCCGAACTCGAAAACAAGATTAAGATCATCAGACGTCCGTCAAAAACCCTTGAAGAAAATACGCACATTTCACGTATAACACGTCGTGTTCGGTGACGTGGGCTAGTTTACTGTCGACACATGAGACGCTTGGCAGCACATCTATTAGTTTCCTAATGTTATTACCGAATTATCAACGACCTGCCATTACAATGCATGTACAGTAGCTCGAGTTCATTTGAAGCTCTCATTTGAATTTGCTCAGGTACCGGTAATCAAGATAGCAAATTCTTTTGTCGTCACAAGGAGGCACATAGACCTACCCAACGGCGTCGTTTGGGGTCTATTCACAGCGATGGTGAATACCGAAATACGTAGGGATTAGCAAATACATGGGCCGACATGTCAAAATATCGATATATCTATGTAACTAAATAGTAAAAGCCTGTAAAACGTTACATTTGTCGCGATATTGATTTGACGGTTTTTGTTTGGCGCGATCGAGTCTCTATCAGCCAACCTCTATGATGCTTAATCAATACTGCTGTCACACTGCCAGTCGGCGCTGTTTGACAATCTTGCGTCCGTTGTGTAGAGTTGACAAGATGCGCGATATCGTGACATTTGCCATTTGCTGAATATCTTATCGATTTCGTAGGCCTATCTTAATTAGAATTCTGATATTAATCCCGGCGTCCTTAGTGTAGGCTAGGACGTGTTTTGTTCAGTGCAAACTCCTGACAGGTTAAGTGCAGTATAGAAAAACTTCCGAAACACGTAGGAAATTTTATTTTTAACAGAAAGTTGCGTTTATAATCGCGTTGAAACTGGTCACTACTGATAGACCTGAGGATATGTCTAGGTTTTAGGGCCACATTAACAATAGCCTAGTTGGGGAGGTGCTTGACGTGCCTGCCACTTAATAGGCTATGTCTATCATTAGGCAACGGTGAACAGACGAGTTTATACTGGATCCATTCATTTAGGCTCCCGAAATTTAGACTTGATTGCATCCAGGAGTTCTGCAGTGTCTGTTCGTAGACAGTGTCATGTTGATGGTGCTCTAGTTTGTCTAATTTACATTTTGCGAGTAAATCTTGCTGACAGCGGCTAGCTGACAGAAAGCTATGGACAATTCCCTAGCTGACAGGTGTGCTGGTCTAAATATACTCCGTCGACAACGGCGATCGATACAAGAACGACGAAGGTGAACCGCGCTCGCAGCACATCTGGACATCGGCATCACCTCGTCATGTATTGATTTAGTACGCGGCCGTCCTATGAGCTGAGCCGCATTACTCAACTTGCCCGTCCGTTTCTCTGCTCGTCTGTCGCGGATAGGTCTACAACTCAAGAACCACAATGCTCAGAATGCCCAAAATTGGTGTGAACGTTTCCCAGCCCCCGGATTCATTAATCAGCGTCGCACGGTCACCTGAGATCATTTTTTCATAATAGTTCTTTAGGCTATCGCAGTCGGGCCTACACAAATCGAAGCATGTAATGGCGCAGCTCGAGCATATAGGCCTACGTACTGTATCTTATGTACCGGTATTCTGTTCTTTCACTTCTTTGAAGAATACTCGTATACGTGAGTCACGTATTCTATGATCGTATTCTATTTTAACGAGGGCTACCAGAACTTTTACTGTGCTGTTCTACACATGCGCGGTTCTGAAATGGAGTTATGCAGCTGTAAATGCGAGTTTGTGCCGTAAAACTAACGAAATTTATATTTTTCGCCGGACCTTCGGGCTTAATCTATGTACAGTTATAAACAATTCTTTTAAAAACCTGTAAAATATTAGCATTTACACCACTGACATCAATAAACTACAAACAATGACTTTTTATTGCAGCTAAAAGCAGATCGTTAAAACCTTTGAAGTGCACGGAGGCCTAATTATGCGCATTTTTGGCATTATTCGCTGTAGAGTGTACTCATATTTTGGAAAGTCTGGGCTTGGTTAGGCTATACTTAGTGTAGTGGTAGTTAATACTGGAAAACTGAGACCAGCAAATGACGTTGCATTGCAAGGCCAAAGCGTCACATGACTCAATAATGACTGTATTTTTCGGTTACAGGCCATCCAAACGCGTATTTTATTCTTTATTGTGCACGTATTTGACCCTGTTCTATTTTATTATAAATGCTCGAGCTTCGTTGCGGAATATGATAGGAATGCTGATGATGATGAGCCTATGCAGTCGTTTTACAGCGGAACTGTCAGTGTGTGGTTAGTTGAACCCAGACGTCGGCGGCAGAAGCTGGCGTAGTTCGGGGTGGACATGTGATAGGCGTATCGACGTGGTTAGCGAGGTCCGCGGTACGGCGCAGTAAGCAGCCATCAGTCGGCGAGCATCGTGGTGAGTGAGCTGTCGCTCGTGAGGACGCTGGGGGTGGCGGTGGTGGCGGCGGCGGCGGTGATCGACGTCGACTGGCAGCGGGTGATAGCTGACGTGTGTTCTGCTCACCGTCGACGCCGTCATCTTCGTCGGCGGTGATGTACAACGCCGACTTCTGATATCGACTGCGGGGCAAGACGCCGTCCACACATCGACGTCTGCGTGACCTTGACCTTGATTTTGACTTTGACCTTGTGTAGCTTGACCTCATTGCGTCAGTGTACACAGTATACGTGCCTGTCCACACATCGAGGTTTGTTGAACGTGCCGACGACGTTGACGGACGGTGACAACGGGTAGTGGTGGTTGTCGGTCGTCGGCAGTCTCTTCAAGTTGACTCGACGCCGGTAGACGACGACGAAGATGACGCAGTTGACGATCAGAGCGACGCAGCCGATGGATAGCGTCGCAGCCAGCGCCGTCCTCGGAGCGATGGCTGACTGCACGATGTCGTACGGCCGGCTGTCAGCGCGCTGGTCTGACTTGGCGTCCACGCTGATGGTCGACCGTAGCGACGTCGGTGCCGGACTGCGTAGAAACATTTTGCGTGCCGAGTACGTGGACGTTGGAACGACAAGCTTGACGTCGTGTACAGTTGACGTCGGCTCAATGACGACCAGCAGATCGTCAGCGAGTGCCCGTGACTCCTCGTGGTGGTTATCTTCGTTGACGGTACGCAGTGGATCGAAGCCGTCGTCATGGCCGTCAGCACGATGCAGCTTCGGGATGAGGTCCAACCACAACGCCATCCTGCTGGCTCGGTAGTGATGTGCCTCTGTTATCGTTTTACCTGCACAATCACACGTCTCTGTGCTGCTACTTGACTCCATATAGGATAGGCATACAGGCAATTAGAGGATATATTTGCATGTCAAATTTAGCCACTTCGACCGCCGTTCGATTCGACTACATATCAAAAGAATATTGAGACCTGTAATTCACGTGATGTCCTTTAGTAAGAATAATTCAACGCACAGCGCTGAGGCACTTACTCTTCTTGTATGTCCGAACGCTCTTTACACGAAACATCCAGACCAAATTTCAGCCAGTTATATTGGCTGGATGTGATAATGTGGCAGCACCGGAAGTGTCATGAGTCTGCGACATAGCAGTTTGCTACTCTCACCTACTCTACGTTTCACACTTTGGGATCAGGACCGAAGGACTAAAGAGTGACATGGGGATGAAGTGTAACATAAGTAAATTAATAACATTTTACAACACCCCACGCTATCAGTGTATATAAATACAAATTATCCACATTTCGAAACATGCCATATGCGATGTAGGCTACTATAGTACTATTTAGTTAAATGTATTATTCCCATATGTACTTTTACAGCAACTACTACAGACGAAAGTTGTAGTTGTCCCCACTACCTCTGGTATACCGCAAATTCTATTCCCATCCCCGCGGTATTACGGTGGCTTTTATTCTCATTCCCGCGGGAATACTGCCGTTATTGTCCCCATTACCGCGGTAATTACTCATCACTACGTCACTCTTTACGAAGGACACTTAACAGTCTATAAGCCCGTGTGTTTCAAATGACGTTGCAGATATTCTGAAAATAAACCTGCGTGCAGGTAGCGTTGGCTGTCGACGTCAAACTGCGGCCAGAAACACGCGGAATCGACAGCATCGTCTTCCGATAATGGTTGTTGACGCTCGCGCTTACTCGTGATGACTTCATTCTGTTTCTTCGTTCGTCGATTTTTGTTTGGATTTCTGCAAACATGCAGTTCAAATAGCGCAACTGATTGAACCAACCAAGACGACTGTGCACGATTCAAGAACAGAGAAACAAGCTGCCATCTCTCTAACACAGTAGTCAGTTTTTGACGCGCTACTGCTATGCTGTAGGCGTCTATAGCACGATGTGTCGTCCGTCTGTCGTTCGTCTGTAACGTATGTACTGTGGCTAAGCGGTGCGAGATAGAGCCTGGGTTGCTATTGATTACTAATAAAAAGTCGCATATTGGCTTTCCAATGACATGCAAATCATTGACCTTGGATAACGTCGAAGGTCAATACTGCTGCTGCAACAAGAACTATATGGGCTGTAGCGCGTTTTTAGCGACAGCTGGGCTTTTTTGTCTCGACCTAGAGAAACCTGTAAATAGTTTCGTAACTTTGGCATGAAACTGAGCTCTGGTTACGCTCCTGCTTATACACTACGATCTACTCTGGGATGTGCACGAGACCTTCTGAGCCGAGACCGAGACGAGACCCGATACCCATGTCTTCGAGACCCAGACGAAACCGAGACGTTCAAAATTTTGTCCGAGACGAGACGTTTAACATCCGAGACGAGACCGAAACGAGACGATGCAGTTTCCGAGACGCTGGCCGAGACCCTGAAGCTCCCGAGACTTTCAAGAGTCTCGCCGAGACGTTTTCCGTGACGTACGGTGAAACACATTGACAATGAAAAAAATTATACGAATTAATTAACTCGCACCATGGTAAGCGCTTTCTATTTGTGATATTGTGGGTTTTTGCACTTTATTTTGACAATTATCACTGAATAATTAACGGCTTGCACCATAAAGAATTGCAACTGCG
>Ga0056128_1008850_pt1 | contig 12675 bp, 6 predicted proteins | sample WorMetLIZISLAND2_FD_71113 | JGI IMG/M metagenome (GOLD analysis project Ga0056128, IMG submission 71113) | Marine gutless worms symbiont microbial communities from Max Planck institute for Marine Microbiology, Germany - Olavius geniculatus... ...
GCATAGGATGATGGACGCTAGGTGGCAGAAAAGGCTGACTAAAAGTAGTGGGTCTTTAAGTGACATCTGAATGTAGCCAAGGTTTGACATTGACGAATTTGAGGAGTTAAGGAGTTCCAAATTCTCGGAGCAGAGACACGAAAAAAACGGGAACCAAAGGATAAGTTATGCCGTGGAATTGCAAGTAACTGACTGGTAGAAGAGCGCGTGGACAATGAGGATTTATGATATTGCAGAAGATCAGTAAGGTAAGGTGGATGGCCAGTGTGCAGTGCCTTATAAGTTGAGGTGGCGAGTTTAAATCTAAATTTATGTAAACTGATCGCCGTTAGGCTCGTATTTGCGATTTGTGGTGCTAATTTAAAAACACACTAAACTGTCAGTGTGTGCCAGACATGACACTGTCTTACTTAAACACATAACAGATTGAATGTAGCGAAGTGCACGCAGTAGGCCTGCTATACTACTGTAGAACGATCGGCTTTCCTTATAGCGAGAGCTGGGTTTTCTGTTTATAGTTGTGCCATCGTATGGTGCAATAAAGATTGCTATAACAATTGGCAACCTGTGATTTGGAACGTGTCATAGTGAAACGGTGTGTGAGGCAAACTTCGACGCGAAGTCGAATTGCGTCATACTGAGCGGACAGAGCGATGACGCGCGAAAAGTCGAGACTGATGTCAGGAAGAAATGTCTTGCAACCGTGTACCACGGTACAGTCAAACTCAGTCAACCAGGTATGATGAATGTATGCTATTTAAACCATCAAGAATTATAGTGTTATCCGATTATCACCCCTGAACTCCACCTGCTTGTGCCATTTCCGTGTATGTATTGATATGCTTTTTCTGCAAATAGTTGACGATAACGTCGACGATCCTGACGATTCTCTACAGCGGTCATACACATTCTTTTGTTTTAGTTCCCGCAGTTATGTCAAAAAACAAATAAGCAGTCTCATAGTCAAATAGTCTGTTTATTTCTAATTATACACTGTGAGTCAGAAAAACTGTTCCACTTTTTTATTGCTAATATCTTCGCCAAATGTTAACGGATTTTTATAATTTTTTTACTAATGCATTTAAATATCCCACCACACTTTAACACTGCGTCCTACACTACGATGTAAAACGTAGATTTACAAAAATTACTAAAATCACTGTATTCAAAAAATTCAAAAATAGGCTAATAGTCGCATGTTTTATGGACCAACGTACATTGAAGGTAATACTGTTTTTGAATAGTTCACTTGCCAGCGGCAAACACAAAGAATATTTAATTGCTGTATTTAAACATTGACTTTAGTCATGTACAAAAAATTTTTTTCGAAACATTTTGCTGAAAACCGCATGACTCTGCGATGTAGCCTACGGTTGCACAATTATGGTGCTATAAACTTTGTGTCGTTTTTTGGTCCACCCTGTATTTATAGCGCTCCCAAAAGCCAGCTAAAGTCTAAGACACGAGCTGGCCAGTGAGTTTGCGTTATTCTTCCGGATATCGTAACTTTAAGGAGTATAGTGTGTATTCCAAGTTTTATACTTACATTTTCTGACCACGTCCACTTTGACTTTGTTAATTAGTTTGTTGAAATTCTGTTTTGACGACAGTTTTCATTCCATTTTTTACAACTTGGTCTGCTGGCCTACAGTCTTACGCACTGCGGAACTGATTTGTCTGCAGGTTTGTCGGTGACAGATTTTACGCAGCAAGACACCGAGGGACACAAACACATCGTCTATTTGCAGAGCACTCACAAATGTGCCATTGATGTCCAGCTGTCACAGACTTCTGCGTAAATATAGTTTAATATTATTATAACGTGCGTTTTTCAGAGGTATAGGTCTTACATTACCGTAGGCCTATAGCGAACAGAAAAATCGGACTTTTTGCAGACCTCATCTCTGACTTTTTTTTTGCTTTTTGTAGGTGTGGATTTAAGCAGATTTTGAGCAAGAAGATGTGACAAAATTGGTAGAGTAAAGTAACAAAGTAGTATAATGTGAGCCTAACCTACCAGATGACCACGTAACTTCCAACCCAGCCAATCGTTAGGCTTAGGACCTAACATGGTTTTGCAGCAACTGTGGTTAAAGTCGTACGCACGTGCTGTTCAGTGATGTGCGGTCGTCGCCAACTTATCAACAGTCACAGTCGACCAGTTCGTCTCCTTCTGCATCATCTACTGCAGCATCTTCCTGTCAGCCGCCAATACACGTAGAACTCGGCTCCATTGCAAACTTTAAGGTAGACTCCTGCATGCAGCCCTTGTCGATTTCGTGGCTTTCTGCATTGACTGGGCCTAAAAATTGCGTCCTTCCGGTTGCCATCCGTGCATGAAAAACCTGCGTCCTAAAATTTTTATCGGACTTCTAAAAATATCAGCGCAGTTTTCAGTATGGCACAGGATAAGCTATAAGCTATTTCACCGGCCATATTTAACCGGTCATGATTGATCAAACGTCCGTTCCTATGAGAACGGGCGTTTGTCCGTTCACCGCTTTGAACAGTTTTAGCCGGTACGTATGAGCACCATAGGTAGCGGCCTTCGGGATGCTTGCCGTACCGCCGCAGGGACGGCAGCAGGCAGCAGCCGAGCAACTGACGACCTCAGCTTTAGCATCACGTATCCGCCAGTCGGCAAACCAGCACCTCAAGCCTAGCAAGTAAACCATCACAGATAGCCGGTCGGCAAGTTTTCGGCAGTGCTTGCCTGCAATAACCTCGAACTTACTGCCCATATTTACGCTAATTTTTGGCGTTCATTACTGTCTCATAAATCGTTTAAAAACGTTAACCCTAACCCAAACCTTAACCCTAACCTGAACCTTAATTTTAACCCTAATCGTAAGCCGCAAACACTACACCGCAATAGTCACGCGAATTCTACTTGATGTCATTCGCTACGTGGCGACTGCGATTTTTTACTTTGACCGGTCAGATAGCTTGCAGGCTATTTGACCGGCTGCCGGTCAAATAGTCACCGCGTTTCAGTATATTTTCAAAATTTTATTGAAAAATACTGTTTACATCTAGCTTAAAATGCTGTAGTTTTTGCTTGAGTTTTCGTGAGTACTATTTAGTGTATTCGTTTGCTTTTTAATGATTTATTCGGTAATATTACATGACACGTCATGATATAAAAATAAATAATAAAAAAATTTTTCCGCCACCCTCGTCCCTAATTTATTTGCCGATTGCAAGCAAAAGCACGATTTTTTACGACATACTAATATAGGGTTCATGCGTATGCAATAAAGCTGCAATACGAAGTCTGCAATAAACAGTTTATTTTGTTTATTAAGTGCAGTTGTATTTCAATTACGTGAACATTTGCAATAGGCCTACAGCAGAAATTTTCGGCAAGTTTATACAATCGTTTTTCATCGTGATCATTGTAGTTGCTATTTTCGGAATTTTTTAAAATCTTTACTTTTGTATACATGTAATTTCTTAAACAAATAAATCCCAGACTATGCAAAGTTATGAAACTATAAAAAAATCTTAGACTAGGATATGTTATAGTTTGAACTATTTGACTTTATGCAAATAAATTAATTAGAGTAGTATAATGTTGCGACATTCTGTCTACAAGTACTAGGATACAGACGTTATCTACGTCGGGACATAAGAAAGGTAAAATGTACGCCGATATGAAATAAATGTTATAAAACTAATTATTATGTCTGTGCAGAAGGCAGATGTATTGGTCAACCTGATACCATCTGTTGAGCCAAATCTGTCATCTGCAGGAGCCGTGTCCAGGGCGTTCTTAGATGCTGCTGGACCGCAGTTACAAGCGGTAATAACGTATTTAAATGATTTTTGCTGTTAAACGTTTCGTCCATTGCCGAACGCGTGCTGTGATATTTTACGCGGAATCGCTTTTGCAGCGGTTGTAGCTGCACATTTCTCTGTAGTCTGGTCAGTCATCTGTTTGTCTGCGTGTCATTCGTAAACCTGCTCAGACTATTCGACGGATTTTGATGCCATTTGGCAGGTGCACTTGTGGCGTCCAATGACACACTGTTTCATATGGGGATCTTTGATCCTTATGGGAAAGAGAAAATTTGGGGATAAACCCCCCAAGCCAAAATTTGCAGTTGCAAGTTGCAGCCAAACCGTTAGTCAGTTCAATGCTTCTATCTGGCGAATACAAATGAGGAGAGCGATTCCGCTTTTTACCAAATTATTTTGGTTTTCGTTGTTATTATTTTACTGTCGCACTACTGTTGCATGTTTTTACTGTTGTGCCTGGAGTCTTATAACGAGTAGATGACTTATTTTTGCTACCATATATATATATATTTTTTATTTATTTTTTTCATGCCAAATTCATGTATCTTCCCCAAGGTCCCCTAGGTCTTGTTTCAGTTTTTAACCTTAGTTTACTTTAACATACATCTATCCATGGTCGGTCGTTGCTAGTAGGGATCTAGGAAGTAAACCAGTCCCTAATCCACTATCTGTGGACGAGCCCCGAGACGTAGGTGAACTGGAAAAATCCCGGAGGGATCTTCCAAACAGGCGCAATGGACGACCATCCATATTACTTACGTCAGCGACCCAATACATTTCCGGTCGTTCCAGTTTCTACTCTAAGTGCGCCTATCGCTAGCAGTAATATTGTCCGTAGTCAGCTTCCTACAGTGGCTGATCTAGCCGGAGAACCAAGGATCCAGTTCTCTAATTTGTCATATTTAGTGAATGAAGATGTATTATGTTATCTTGCACACGTGGCAGCAGCAGCAGCAGCAGTATCAGTGAAGGTCATTGAGTACGTCGTCGGTAAAAACCGAGATGCAGTAGCCTAACTGTGACATGTTTGCGAATAGGACGTGTGTTAATAATTATTATGATGTTACTTTGTGTTTATTTATGCGTTTTGGACTGATTATACGTCAAGGAGCTTCAGCGGCAGTGGCCAAGAGAATTCGGCAACGACGTGAGCCGCACGTCTGTCTACGGTAGCGTTGAGGCCAAGTACATTTATCACGCTGCCATTAGAAGATGCCGAGATGCACGCAGTATTCAGGCGAGTAGATCTAGGATCTGCTAGTTTCTTGCACTAGTTAACTTTGCCAATTTTGGTAATATAAACCGGCACTCGACACACTAATGTTGACAAACAGTAGGCTAATTGTATGAAGCTGCATAAGCTCCATAAGAAGAGACTGTTAAGCATTTTCCCTTCCGTCCATATGTCTGTTTATTACGTGTAAAACTTAGCAGACGAGCATAGAATTATTTAACTATCACCACTTGTATTTACCGGCTCTGTAAGAATTAAGGTACTGTTAAACATCCACCCGTTCGCCTGTCTGTCTTTTGGTCTCTATGTTTAATTGAAGCTGCATAACCCCGCGTTTTAAGCACAGAATATTCGTCTGTCAAACTGTCAAACAACGATTAATTCTCAGTACTGTCGAGTTCTTAGATTATTTAAAATGCCAACTAATGGCAACGGGTACGTGAAATTGTATTTATTGTTATTACTTATGGTGGCTGTACTAAGGCCACATTGCGGGTCTTGCTTGTCCGTCTTCCTGACTGTCCGTCCGTCTTGTACCAGCTGCTGAGTTTTTATCCAAAATTAAAAAAACAGGGAAAACGAAAATTGGTGTGAATTTTCCACCAAGGAAGAGTAACCGAGCTTACTGGACACGAAAAACGCCCAAAATGACGTAGGCTTACATCTCGTGTCGGTGTTTACGAGTCAGCCCAGGCACACCAGCCGCAGTGGTTAGCTATATGCAATGTAAAAATGGACTTTCAGTTGACGTTCAGCGTAAGTAAGTGCTTCTAAGACTGACAGAGTTAGACGGGCTTAAATAATGTCCTATTTTCTGTATATTTTGTTTGCAGCTGATGGGCCGCATGATATCTACGTGTCTGCGAATGGCCGAGGCCGACAGTGCCAAGTCGATAGCGTTTCCTACGGTCGGCTGCGGCAATCTTAAATATCATCCCAGAGACGTGGTTGAGAGCTTCCTGCGCAGCCGCGGTCAAAGCAGAACCGCATTATCGGTAACATATCAATCACTGTTAAATTTTATCAACATTTTAAATCGGTCCAAATTTAGCATTAAATAGATTAATATGCTCATTTCTATCCTCGTTTGTGTAGGCCTATGCATTTCATGTTTGTGCGTTTTTTCATTAACTTCCTGTATCCTGCTTATTTGCAGTGGTGCAGCCAAGCCAGGCATTTGCTTTTTCTCCGGTGCGCTAGTTCAACTGCACTACGGATGTCCGAATGGCCGAAAATCGGATCATTTAACGTAGAACGTCGTGGATAATATTTAATCGTATATGTCTTATAATACCCTGTCATCAAAACCTGTAATATAGTGACTATTATGTTGCTTTTAGTCGATAGCGCTGACTTAGGCTAAAAATGAAAAAAAACATTATGTAAGTACATACAGTGTTGGGTAAGATTTGAAATCAAACGATTTGAAATCGTGATTTGAAATCGATTTTTTAAATTGCGATTTTAATGTGAAATTATTTTAAATTACCTGATTTCGATTTTGATTTTGATTTCAAATCAATCATTTGCTGATTTTGATGATTTTAAATCGTCGTAAAAAATCACTTGGTGACCACGTCCCTATTTTAGTCGCCTTAAACGTTATGCTCGCAAATGAGTCGTTCGACTCATCTGGCCACGCAGTTATTGCCCGCCGAGATACGCCAGGAGAGGTGATCACGGCAAGTTAATCAGTTACTAGATACCGCATTGCTGGAGTGGCTAAACAAGGACGCAGTCCGAGCTTAGGCCTATACCACCTACTGAGCAAAATGATTTATAGGCGAATAAGCTTACAGCACAAAAACAATATGTAAACATTTCATTTTTATTGAAAATGTCGGAATTAAAAATGTATATCCTTTTATCAGTTATTTTGGCAGACCTTTAAACAGTATACACGCCAATGAATTATTGTTTTCGAGCAGATTTACATCGTGGCAGCCGATCAATCGATGCATGATAGCTTCATGTCTCATTTGTCACAACACAGTGGCGGTAAGTAAGATTAAGCCTGCAGTCACACATGCAGTATTATTGAATTTAAATAAAGAGAATTTTAGTGCGCATATAAATAAAATAGCTATAATTTTTGCGTTACTATGAGTAGCATATAAACGTACCCATGCATTAATTTCGTTAGTGGGGTCGCGGGTTAAAAAAAAGTCAGCAGTGCAGAAAGTTGAAATTTTCCGACCGATACTGAAATTTCTAACCGAATTCTTACAGACAGCTTAAAATTGTTGTCAGAGGAGATTATGGATGCTCAAAATTTTAATTTTGTTTTAATTTTTCGAAAATGGAGGTTTTATCCACCAATTTAGCATTTTTGGACGAGAATTTTTCGACCAACAAATTTTCTGACGATTTTCCAAAAGCCAAATATTTAGGAAAGGGGGCAACTGTGCCCGTTAGCTCCGACTACAACGCTACTGTATTTCATTGTTGTAGTTATACTTGTTAGGCCGCCCAGAATGGTAGTTCTTGGCGGTCTTATGCTGGGTTTTGCCCCAAATTTTTAGTTTATTTCTAGGATATATGTTGAAGTTGAATCTGTTTGAAAAATATACCTACGTAAATGATACTGTGCAAGAATACGATCATATTTCATAATAAAAAGTGGCACTGTTTTTGCGCATGAACGAAAATTTTTAGTAAGTTTTCACGCTGTTTTTTAGACAGTCGTGGCTTTTATTGTTAATGGCAAAATTTACGGACTTGCACATCGAAAACAGCAAAAATTACAAAAGGTGATATTGCCCGCATCACGCTAACTGTATGCCAATGTGCTGCTGAATAATATCACCTTTTGTAATGTTTGCTGTTTTCGATGTGCATGTCCTTAAATGTTGCCGTTACAAGTGTATAAACTTATGCTTTGTACATTTATATTTGCTGTTTTATTAGTCAAATAACGTTTTCCTACAGCTGATCAGTTACGGAGATATTTGGTCATAGATATTTTACAGTCACGATCTTGACCGTTTGGGATCACATGTTATTCAAATGGCGACAAGGGTCGGTTGTGGTGGAATTAGATTGGCTTCATTCAATAGCCCGTCTCCCATACCTCCTATTAGACGCAAAGATCTTGGAGATATCTTTTACAGAAGCCGAATTATAGCCCCTTTTGTCTCAAATTTCGTTGCCATGGCAACAAGGGTCAGTCGGAGTAAAATTTTGTTGGCAGCATTTGATGTTCCAACCCCAAAAACTCCCTACGCAAAGATCTCGCAGATATCTAACAGAAACCGAGTTATTGCCTATTATGTTCCAAATTTTGTTGCCATGGCAACCAGAAAGAATCGGGACAAAATTTCATTGGCAGCACTCGATGGTCCAACCCTGAAAACCCCTCTGTAGGCGCAAATATCTCGCAGTTATCTCTTACACAAGCCGAGTTATAGCCCATTTTGTCCCAAATTTCGTTCAACCAGGGAAAGTCCGGGGTAAATTTGAATGACACTGTTAGATTGGCCGTGCTTGAAAACCATACTCTAGAACCAAAATGACGACCCTATTTTATACACAATTAAAGTTATAACCGCTTAAAGAATTGTTTAATTTTTTTCCATAGGCGCAACTGTATTTTTTCTGAATTTTTCGAATAAATGCGTAAGGCCCCGTCATTTGAGCTATTGCGCGTAGAAATCCCCTAAGGGGTCTGACCTGTAGGCGCGTTGAAGAAAAAACAGTACATGGCTATAAAATACTAGAGACACTAAACTATCATATGGTGAAAACCCAAGGTCTCAACTGGTCTTGGATCGGTACCGGGTCGTGACAGACAGACGGACGGACGAACGAAACAGAATTACCATAGCTAATACGCGCTATAGCTAGCTGGCTAGTTCTCCCGCGTAAAAATACGTAGACCTACATGGTGTTGCGTTTTTGTGTTCGGTAACAGACCAACTTATTCATAACGCTGATACTGATGCCGATGACGACGATACTGATGCTGATGATGATGTTGACGAACAAGCTGCCGCTGCAGTGACATCGTCAGTGACGGCTTTGCCTCTTAACGTCCACATAAGACAAGGAAGTTTACCAGAATTTGAAGTATGTTCCCGTTTGCTATATGCTTACATACATACATGAGCTTCAACAAGTAAAAGCCAAAGCCGAAATAAACCAGATTTTCTTGTCAGACTTTCCTCGTTCTGCAGACAGTTTGGTTGATCAACTTCCAGTGGCCTACAGCAATAATTGCATAGATCTAGTTTATTGAGAAAAGCTTGGAAATGAAACGAAAATGGCGTCAAATGAGTTTGCTGAAATAAAGAAGTTGAATGTTTAACAACAAAATCTGATCCATGTAGCCATCCGTTGGGTTTCCTGTTTCACTTCTAGACATGAAAGTTTTCTCTATCGTAATTCTCGATTTTTATATCTTTTCTTAACGTGAAAGAAGCGTGACGCCATTTGTATTTATCGTATCTGCTAACATTCTATGAAAGTCAATTGCTATGGTAACATTTGTCCGGTCCGCGTGCACACTTTTGAACTGCTGTAAATTTTTAAAATAAATACTTCACTAGCTACGGGATTTAACCCAGCATATACTTTGTGATTGGATTGCTGTATGCTTTACTGATGTGAAGTCATTTTGTGAAAAAGTATAGTTTTTATTAGGGTGTCAAAATCGTAGGTCTATGCATTTTCGATATAATTTGATGTTGACTTATTAAGAATTATTTAGAGTATTTTAAAATCATTTTTTCATTTGTTGTTTTGTTTTATTTCAACCGTCAGTGGTTATATTTCATCCTATTGCATGGCTTATTTATATGCAGGCCGACGTGCTGGTGAACCTGATTGGTGAACATACGTCGCTGGCTCGAGCCAGTCGTCTGTCCGCCGAGTTCTGTAAAGTCGTTGGACACAGGCAGCTGCAAACAGTAAGATCTTTTGTTCCACACGATCGCACACTGTAAGCTTACTTTCGCTAAAATACGTGATGATAATGATAATGACGATGCTGATGATGTTGATGATGACAGCAGCAGCAATGATTGTTGTTACAATTACACTACAATAGCGGTTTACTTGAAAGTTTTGAAATTTATTTAAAGCGTATGAACTTATAGATGGGCTAGTAGTGTGCTTTATAGTTTTTCGTCTGTGTTGCGCTGTTCATTTGACTACAGTTCTGTAAAGCAGTGTGCGTGAATGTGCTCGTAGGAATTTGAAAAGGTGTCTTTTCCGACGCGGTTCGGTCAAGACGTGGCGACAACTGCAGCTCCTTCTCCGTTGAAAGCAAAATGGCTTTATCACGCTGCAATTCGAGCGTTCAGAGATCGTCAAAGTTTAGCGGTTTGTGTCATCGTTATTGGGTACTTTTCAAGAATTCTTCACTTCGTAGATCAGTCATTTACTGTAACTACGATTTGTAAATAATGGCGCAAGCCTATATAAATCAGTAAGCCTTACATCACAAGCGTATTTCATAGTAATTTGCTAAGGGATGTTCAGCATAATAATGCCCTTGTAAATGATATTGTATATTACGTCATTTTCCATATTCATACTGCACTTTTATTTACTATTTACGTTATTATTTTATTGCACGTTGCACATTCCTTTTCCAGGTAGCAGCAGCGATGCTGTCGCTCGTCACGTGAGCATTGCTCAAATTACTTGTCTTCCTGTTGCATAACAGCGGTTTGTCTGTTTTATTGAACGTACTTGGATGAATGAATGATGTTCACAGCTGCTGCAGTCGCTAATCAGCACGTGTCTGAAGATAGCAGAGAAAGACGGCGCTCGGACGATTGCATTCCCGACGGTCGGCTGCGGCAATCTCAACTACACACCCGATGACGTCATCAACTGCTTCGTCAAAGCTTCTCAACAGACCCGCTCCAATATCACGGCGGTCTGTTTCTCCTGCCCGCGTCGTCTATCCCGTTAAGCCACGTTTCCCTCGTTTCTCACTTTTCTCCTTTTTTTTCTTTTCTTGTCGCATTCTTTTCGGTTTTGGAGAGTTAATTTTTTCTCCAAATCTAGCCGGGGGCTCGTAGTCGATTTTTGGACATTCTGTATCTGAAGAAAAACACAGTTGTTAGTAAATTACAGAAAAGGTTGATATAATTTAAGTTCTGTGATATATCGCATTTCACGATATTTAGCCACCAGTTGCATAGCACTTAACACGTGAAATAATAGCAATAACATACAAAATCGATCGTTTGAAGTAAAACATTACTGTAAAAGTTTTGTAACAACAGCAGTAATGTCGTGCATAGAATACAGCAAAGCCAACGTAACGTAACGTGTTTACAGTTTAGTCTTTGTTCACCTTATGACGTAAATCGTTAAGCCTGCAGGACTGCGTGATAAACAATTTATGACAGCATACAGTGTGCAATGTATATTAAATATTAACACTGGACAACGTGAAAATGTTTAAAACGTAGGCTAGATGTTTATTTTGTCGATGGTTTTGTAACTTCATTCATGTAAACTAAGCGACTATGTGATATTTACAGATTTATGTCGTCGCTTTTGAAAAAGAATTGTTCGATCACTTTAAGCAGAAATTTGAAAATGCAAGTGTACCAGAAGGTATATATTTTGAATAAATTATGTCAACTTTGTGTTATTACTTTCTTACAATCGTCTTTTGCAAACTTCTGTTGCTTAACGTTATCATTTTTGAGTTTAGCATAGGCCTAATATGTGTTTATAGTTTTCCTTACATTTTTGCATTTTGGAAGCCAGTCAAGCTACTCAATTTAAAATAACAAATGTGTGAACAAAAAAATCGGCGATCAAATTAGTGATTTCTAACTAACCTTGTAATTCACTCGATGAATACGACTTTAAGCATAAATTGCTACGTCAACATTAAGTATCCATTTCTAGCCGAGATATTAACATATTTTGAAAACATTTAACTTTAAAAAGTCGCTACTTGCAGCCGTGTCGTAAAAATTGCGCAGTTGCGCTGTTTAAAATTTAGGAAGAACGAAGAACAAAAAGTGTCAGGAGCTGCAGCAGAGGCAGACAGTTTTATCGGCGCCGGAGCCAGGGGAGGTGATTGTACTGGACATAACTGCTCTGGGTCAGAGCACACTGGAACTAGTGAAGCAGAAGCTGCGCGCGTTCGTTGATGACAAGCTGACGGAGTCGGTAGAAATCAACGACGAGTCGGTTACAGCAGTCAGCGACAGATGTCAGCGCGAAATCATGTCGCTACAGTCGGACCCTGACCTCAGAATCACTATCGGTAGGAAAACGAAGAACAAAGTAATTCGGCAAAAGGCGAATCGCTCTCCTCGTATTTCGTTCGCCAGGTGACAGCATAGGCTGTTAATTTGTCCACAATTTGCAATCCGTGTTTTGGCTGGGGGTTCGACATCCATATCTTTCTGTTTGACACTGTGTCATTGGACCGCAGAAGTCTATAGGTCTACCTGCCAAATCGCATCTACACTGTGAACCATAAAAAAGTGGAACCGTTTTATTTTTGCAATAACTTTGTCAAATATCAACACACTTGGATAATATTTTGCACACATGTAGCGTAGACAATCCTGAACTAGCTTATGTGCAAATCACATGTCAAACTTATTTGCTGCTCTGTATTATACGCTAGTAAAACAATACACTATGAAATAGTGCGTGTACATAGCATC
>Ga0056128_1008851_pt1 | contig 12675 bp, 10 predicted proteins | sample WorMetLIZISLAND2_FD_71113 | JGI IMG/M metagenome (GOLD analysis project Ga0056128, IMG submission 71113) | Marine gutless worms symbiont microbial communities from Max Planck institute for Marine Microbiology, Germany - Olavius geniculatus... ...
CTGCGACACAAGTCTATATCATTCACAAGGTGGCGCCACAGAACTATCGTTATGCGATCCAGATAGAGAATTTGGTATTTGTATATTAACTTAGCGTGAACACCCCAATTTTCAGCTAAACTACCGAACCGGAACTGGTATAGGCTTTCGCGCATCTCATGAGCATTAGCTTAAATTTCTTGTTTATTTACTAGAAGAAGAAGAAGAAAAAGATTTTGCATAGACAGCTAGGTTTGTTGCGAGGGAGCTTGTGGTGCTGTGAGCCAGCGAGAGTTAAACCCAATTAAGCTAGCATACAACCCAAGTCAGCCAGATGGCCACCGGCTCTAATTAACAGCCAGTGCCTTTAACCGACTAGCTGAGCCAGTATACCAGTCCTGGCCACAGGGCCCACTGTCTGTCTACTAGATTACTCAAAAATTTCTGAAGCAGTTTTTGATTGGATTTTTGTCGTGATTTGTTATATGATCAAGGTGTAGGAACTTTTTAATGGATACACAATTCAATCCAGTTCAGTACAGTAGCTTATGTTCATCTATTTCCAACAGCAAAACTAACACAAACATGTTAGTTGATGCCTTAGGCCCTGCTGAACAGTTCAGTTTCCAGGTGGTGACAGAAACAGATCATCACGAATGGCTGTTGATAGAGAATTTTAGGCTGTGGGACGGGATATGGAGAAGCTGTGTGATATTTATCATGACAGTCGAGAGCGTGGGATTCTCAGGCATGAGCATGATTGTAGACACGGCCGACCAGGCGATGTTATCTGCCATGTTGCACTTCAATCAGTCGGTCATCTGCTTTGCTATTACTTTCACTGATGAACGGTGAGGTTGTGTGACAAGATCTGTCTGTTTGTATGACTGTTTGTCCATTGCATAGATAACGCAGAAAGTTGTGAAGGGATTTTGATGTAATTTCGCGCAGGAGTTGGTCATAGCCGGGAAAGAATGGTCTAAATTTTGCTGACACTTCGGAGTTTTTTTTAGATTCTGGATTGCAACTTAGGATTCTTCATAGGGCATAAAGCGACAATTTGAAGCATATCTGAGACAAGTTGTGGGCAGATTTTGACAAAATTCTATGCAAAGAGGGTGCAGAGTTTCTCAGGGACTAGCTGGTCAAATTTTGGTGGCAACAGTCTGTGTTCCTAAATCAAGATGCTGCATTGACCCTACTCTGTTGGCAGCACCGTGTTTGCTAGAGCTTTGCACTGATCTCGTGATGAATGTGTTTAGTCTGTTGCTGTTAGATCGTCCCGGTGTGACTGACGCCGATGCGGTGGAGCGTGTCCAAGACATCTACACTGAAACGTTGATTGAGTATGTCAAGAAACGTCGAGTGGACAGCAGCCAGTTTCTGGCCAAGCTGCTGATGAAGCTGGTCGACCTGCGCACTGTGAGTACCCTTCACGCAGACTGCTTGTACCAGCTTACCGTCGCCAAGGGCACCCTGCCTCCGCTGCTGCGCGAGTACTACGACATTCCACATCCCATTCAGCCCGACTGATGACACGTGTGACACACTTATCACTTACCATCTCCACCACCATGATGACTGTGTCACACTGGCAGGTTTTGTTCCGATGAGGGCATTCTACTGAGTGATGTGACATGCTAGTGATTTGTCTTTGACTAGACTCACAGGTTGAAACAATGACTTGATAAGTTATGTAAATTCATCGAAATACAACCTTTTATTTGATTATTGTTGACGTTTCGGCAGCTGCTGCTGCCTTCTTCGGAACGACTGTCCAGAATGGACTGATGGATCAGGGAAGTGATACACATCAGGAAAGAACAAGACAAGTCGATGAACTGAGACGAGGGTCCTATCAACTTCCACACATCTACGACTACTTACTGTCCAGTGTCCACCGCAGCGAAACCTGGTAGACCAGTCGTTCTGAAGAAGGCAGCAGCGGTTGCCAAAATGTCAACAGTAATTAAATAAAAGGTTGTATTTCAATGAATTTACGTAATATATTACACTAGTGATTAGCGTCACGGACGGCCACTAAAAGCCATTGTTGTCGATTGAGGTGTACATTGTCTCTGTGGTACTCGTCTTGTTGTCATGTGATATATGAATGACTACTGGTGATGTTGAGATTGTTGGTTGTTGTCGTTGTTAAATTGTTACTGGGTGAATTGTGCCTGTATTATGTTGTCAGTGTCATTTTTCTTGCTGGCCCATATAATTATACATGCCAGACTATATTTGTTCTTGTGGCTACTGTTATGCCTCATTATCCTTGTCCTCAGAAGCGACGGTAGTATTGTTTACATCGTTGATGCTCTGCCAACTCATGAATTGTTGCACTTAGCTTGATGAAACTCTGCATAAACGTGTATTTTTTACAACCTCTAGAATGTTGGTTGTCGTAGGTCAAAGGTCACAGTCACGTGGGTTTATTTTTCAGATTTTTCAGATTGCAAGATAGGGCAGAAAAGTTTGTTAGCAGGATGGCAGAAAAAGTTACAAATGGATTTTACTGAGATTTTCAGAGAAGGCTGCATTTGGCAAAATTCCCTTGGACATAATCCTCGCAGGCAGAATTTTCTGGATAGGTGTAAATAAGACTGTTTTGCTATAATGCCCTAGCTTAGTCTGTTAAAAAGAGGCACTGACGATGTTTTCTTTTCGTTACCTGAATCTAGACTGCACGTCGTCGACTGTGACTTTCTGTCTTGTTCTTTTTCCACTGTGACACATACTTTGTGATGTGGCTCTTGGGCCTGCTTGTTGTGGTGTTGTTTGATGATGTGAAGTTTTATGTTGTCCAGTTGTTGTGGAGCTGTTATTTGATTCATCTGCCACAGTGCTTTTTGATTGTTATCTTGTTCGATATACATGCTGTTTCATAAAAAAGGACCCTTTTTTGTTTTTTCATAATTTACTTAAATGATGATCAGTGTATGCAAAATTTTTACCAGTTGTAGCTGACGAAATACTAATTCAAAATATTTCAGCAAAATATAGCAGTTGATTAAATATTCTTTGATAGTCGTGACGTAATGCTGATATCATAATGTGTCGTGAGTACAAGCTTGTTTGTCTCAACTGGTGCTGTCAGTTGCTGCCCTGCTTTAATGGTGAATTTGATCTGGTTTGCTAAAGAAAAATGTTTATTGTGTCGCCACTGAGCAACATCGGGACATGAAATCAGGCATCTTGCGATCCAAAAGTGCGGCCATTTTGCAAACTTGGTGTGCTAGTGCACTGTTTTGCTCAAACATGTGAAAGTCCATCTATCCCCACATACATGTAAATGCGATTGCTTTGCATGTTTTTTTGTAAATGCAACTGTAAAACTTCAAAAATTTGTCATCAATGAACCAGATTTTTCACCATCGGAGCAGGGTAGTAACTGACAGCACCAGTTGAGACTAGCAAGCTTGTACCCATAACATATTATGAGGTCAGCGTTACGTCACGACTAGCAAAGAATATTTAATCACCTATCATATTTTATTAAAAAATTTTTAATTAATATTTCTCCAGCTACAACTGATAGAAATTTCATGTAAATTGGTCATCATTTGAGTGAATTATGAAAGAAAGAAAAAGGGGTCTTTTTTATGAAACACAGTGTAGTAATGTCATGTCATGAAGTTGTCTGTGGTGTGAGTGGGCGAAGCTACGATGATGTGATGGTGGCTTTAATTCAGCCGTAATTTGTTGTTACTCGCTGGGATGTTGTTGAGCTTCAGCTCCGCATTGTGATACATTGTATTACTGCTCTGCATCAGCTTTGCTATAGGTCTGTCCATCTGTTTGTCTCTTAATCTCCGTCTTTGTATCTCTCTGCTTGACTGTTAGTTGCTTACTTTCCTTAGCTGTTTTGTCAATTTGATGAAAATTTGATCAACTAGATGGTGGTTACGACTCCATTGACTGTTGTGCCTCCGCCAACGTGTGACAACTACGAGGCGAAAAGTGCATTTTGGGACTTATTTGACTCCACCATGACCTTGACCTTTGACCTTTTAATTCCAGCATTTGACGTGCATTCATCGTTGCCCCAAAGTCCGTTATTGGTGAAAGTTTGGTCAAATTCCATCAACAAATATGTGAGATATCTTGTGACCAATGTTTGTTTGGGACTCACGCACGGACAGACAGACGCACACAACGATGCATGAACACTTTGGAAACATAATGTCTCCCTCCACCACATTGGAGGAGGCATGGAAATTAATGTTTCTTGCAGTATGCAAAATGAAAAGCTGTATGTATGCTTGGTGGCTTGGTCTAATGGTACTATTGTAGGTTGCTTTAACAAAGTTACTGTGTGCCGAGCCCGGTTAGTACTGAGATGGGTGACCATTACCAGGTATATTGTCTTGGTATGTAATCAAGAGTCCTAGGCCAACTCAGCCCTGGTCGTACCTCTGTGGGTAGTTGCAGTGCAGCGAGTGCCAGCGAAAGCTGGGCATAAACACCGCCTGATGTACTATTTCCATATTTTTGGTCTGGCAATGTAAACTGGTGTCTGGCTGAGGCTAAGGAAGCGGAGATCAGGACCACTTTGTGCTCCTTGTAGCTCAGATGTACTTCATATGTTACGCTGCGTGTACTTCTTGCTAGTGATGATGTTAATGATGGTTTAGTGTTGTCTTGTTCTGTTTACCGTAGAAGCAGAAATGTCCGTTTCAAACGATGTTAAATGTCTTTGCGCAAGTAATCTTATGTTTTACTGTTGGTGATGTTTATTTCATTTTGCCACGAGATCTCGAAGCTCCCTTCCTTGGCCATTCACCACGAAACTTGACACGTGATTGGAAGCATGTTAAATTTATAATCTATTTTTCATAATTTGCAACTCCTTCTGCTAAAAATTCGGGGATACAAACACAAAATTTTGCATGATTTCAGACAACTTCAGATTATGATTGTGAACATATGCGGAATGGATAAAGATATCGACAACAGGAAAATTGTGTTATCAGCTCAATTGCTCCCACGTTTCACGAAAATGATTTGATGAACTTTGGTCCACTGACAAAAAAGTTAATAAACAACTGCTGTGTACCCACCGAAAATAAACACTGCACATTTGGTGTAGGCTAATGTGATTGCATTTGTCAGGTGGCGATGCGGTGAGCTGTATTTCAAACCCCTAACTTGACTCCATAGTCGGACGTAGAGTTTCAGGCAGCTTCACACTGGGCTTTGCCCCAAATTTCTAGTTGTATATGATGGACTGCTGTGGTTTAGCTTAATACTTTTTATGTCATAAGAGTCACTCGTGTTATGTTGTGTGTCTTGCCTTACCGTTGCATATTGCATATCCTGTGTGTGTGTGTGTGTTTATTTGTACATTAAACCACAGGTTAGAGTGGGATAATTGAGTGTTAGTGAAATTATACACTCCTGGCAGTTGTCTAGCACATTCGTTTCTTTTACTTCTCAGCTGTCATTGGTCGGTAGTGTAAATTTACACATTTGTTTGATTACGCTCGTAAGTTGGAGTTATTAATAAATGATGCCGACAGTAAATGTCTAATGCGCTGTAACGTGGCAAATCATTACCATGGCGTGAATTAGGCTGCGTTCACACAGACACAAGTACGAGTACGGGAACAGGGTTTTCGTTTATGGCAGGTAGAAGCTTCACTCGTACGAGTGGAACGTTCACGGTCACTGGAACAAGCACATAACTAAACGCGTGTCAGCCATATTGAATAAAATCGAGTCGAGGAAATGCTTTGCGAATGAACAAAAATATTACATCACGTCGCTAATAATTTTACCAACCGCACCCTTCTAACGATGAATAATTTTACAATGACGTCAGTTCTGACGTGAAATATGCGCCACAGCATTTGTACATTATATTATTGTTATTTACGGGTAGTTTACTTTGCACGGGTTGGATAAAAACATGACCTGCGCAGAAACTATTCGTACAAGTGAAATTTACGTATGTATGTGAACGACTGCCATTGAAATGCTTGCAAACTCGTGTTTGCCGGAGCTTGTATACGGGAACTCGTACAGTACCGGACTCATACTCATGTCTGTGTGAACGCAGCCTAATGGAGTTAACAACATGTTATACCACTGCAGGTAAATAGCTAAAGGTAAATAGTCTGTGCATGACCAGTCTGATTGAAACAAGCATGAGTGGTGGCATTGTACTTGTGTTTGGTCATCGTGTGCTCGTGTTTTGCATTAGATACAGTGTAACCACTAACCATTCGATCAGTTATCTGTTGTCTTGTGAAACTGCACACAGTCAGTGGTGACAGTGGGTCGAAACGCACCAGAACCGAGTTCTAGGGCCGTGCAAAACTGCCAAGTTGAGTTCTCTTGCCGACAGCTAAAACAATTCCTGCAAACCTGAGCTCTTGCACGTTATCTGCAGCCATTCTTGGCTCTGCTGTGTAGTGTTTCAATTTTAGCCGATGCCAAAATTTATATTTTCAACAAATTTTAACGTTTGTGGTCAATTTTTCTATAAGCAGCATAGTTCAAAGGCGTCATTTGTATTTGTGTTAGTGTCGCGTGATGCCTTGGTGTATTTTTGCTGTCTGTCGGTGTATACGGATATCGTTTTTGATTAATTCTGTGGCCCTGAATAAGTGCCAGGGGTCCCAAAACTGCACAGCATTCCTGGGCAGGGACGTCGAGAGCCTCAGCGGGGCCTGGGGAAACATTCTCGTGGTGCTCCTCTGGGAAAAAAATGTAATTTTTTTTACAGTGGCGCATTTTTGTGTACTTTATATTTTTGAGCGACGACGGGCCCCCAAACGTCGCGGGACCCGGGGTAACTTACCCCCGTACCCCTCTCTCGATGGGCCTGTTTCTGGTCTCCAGATTTTCATTTTGATCACTACACGTAATTGATTTCTGCGGCACAGTATTTGGTGGACTGGTGATGTGAAGTGCCAATGCATCAAAGACTATCTGTAAAGTAATGTTATAAAGCTCTCCGTTGGTGCACTTGATGGTATAATTATTGATAGCTCCTGTGTTGGGTGTTTTTATTATACTTGCCTCAGTATTGTCAATGGCGGATCCAGAAGTTGGGTCTGGGGACTCAGCCTCCAGTGGGCTGTGTCCAGGGGCTGGTTAGAGGGTTAAGGGGGCGGGGCTTATCTGAACGCTTTTCGGCAATCATTTGCAGAATTGCCGCTTAAATATTTTGTGTTTTTGTTTTATTTTTACCACATTCACAATTCACATGCTGCATCTGGTTTGTGGCCTAACAAGCGCTACATTTTTTTGTATCCAAAGCAGAGATTGCTATTAGTTTTAGCTACTGGAAAGGGGCATGGTTGGATTGCCTTCTTCCTCTTAGATCGTCTTTTATATTGTTAGGTGACCTTGACTTGATTGCGTAATGATAAGATTGCTGCATTTTGTGCCCATTCCATCACGTCAGGGAGAAGTTGTAACGTTGTACGCTCTGGAATGAATTTTTCTTATGCTGCAAAACGCAGGCTGTGAGCTTTCTGCCTTTCAACACAAGAGTAAGTAAGGTGATGTTAGGCCGGTTGCCAGTGAATCGTCTTGCCTGCCACGTGTATGTGCCACTTAACTGCTTGCCCCGGTGGTTTTTTCATCTGTTTATTGAATATTGTGTTGTTATTGTCTCGTTTCAGGTTTTTGTGCCGATTCATTATCGTGATTCGTGGATCAGTGATGCTGCCTGCGTGTGCGTTATATTTCATTATTGGCGTTTGAGATAACGGAGGTGTTGTTAATTATTTGATGCTGTATACTTGAACTGCGACGACTGATATTGCTGTGTTATATTAATGCGAGAACTGCGTTGCTTATTGTTGGCGTGTATAGAGCTTGAGAAGACCGGCTGTGCTGTTCAGTTGTTGCTTATTGATGCGTTGGCAAATACGTCAGTGTCACAAAAAACTCCCGTATTAAACTGTTGCGTTATTGTTGTATCGGTTTTCCTTAAGCCGTTTCAAGCAGAAACTGTTCATTGATTTGAGGGTTTAAACCGTAAAGACAGGTTACGGAAAAGCAAAAAAAACAAAGCGAGAAAAAAGGAACTTAACTGCAGTTCATTTCAATTTTGTCGCTTAGTGTACGCATTTGAGGAAATTGAGATCGCACGAAATTCTCAAGACTTTGTCAAGACGAAGACTATATTTTCATGTTGTTTGGTAGTTTCAAGTCATGCTACTTTGTGCTGGTTGATAAATTGAAGTAAATAAATAAATATTGTTGTTCTCGAGACCTTGGTCTCTCGAGGACTACATCTGTGCTCTGAATATAAAATCCACAACAGCAACAACCATGATCATTAGGCTGACTGAACGCAAGCTATGCAGGCCTCTCCTGTTAGGGCTATTGGCCCTTGTGCTATTAGCCGCGGAAATAGGCCTACATACGGATTCACAAATGAGACAGAAATGATGTAGCAGTGAGACGTGTGTCTATCAGTGACGAGAAGCGAGATAGTCGGTCCATGAGTCTCCGTGCTTCAGTGAACTTGCTATACACATCGTCTTAGGATGTGTTTAATTATTGAACTGCCTCAGTCAGTGTACCTAAACCCGCAGGTCGCGAAGCGTATGAACGATTTGTAGCATCGCTTGGCTGTCGCTGCAAACGTACATGCTGCATTGTCTCTCCACTGAGATACAAGTAATCTTACGTGTTCAAGAACGCTTGTGCAAGTAGAAACGGGGTATATCTATAAAAATTTTTTGTAACTAATTTAAGTTAATTAAAAATGGCCCAGTGTCAGTGCTCACTGAAAAACCGTGGCCCTGATTGAGGTCTGGTCTCAATGTCACTGTCTCAAGACCGTCTCGGCTCAGAACTGATGTGCTTCTTCGATCTCGTCTCGGTTTCGGCCCCACATGTCTCGTCTCGAGTCTTGGAGACGTTCTGTGCAGGTGCGCGCCGTGTATATAGCTTTAGTTGTAAAATGTTAACCAGCAGGCCCTTTCTGAGCTGCAATCAGCATCTGAAATCATCGTAATGGATTGGGTGACAATATTTTGTCAATAATTATTTGTGGCAAGCTGTTGTGTTTTTGGTTACTATAGAAAATAGGCTCATTGCAAATGGACATGAACATTCTGTTACACTGTGGGCTTAATTAACTCGACGTGTCATTCCTGTACAGAATGTAGGCTGCTGTGGCGGCTGCTGCTGCTGCCTAGTGTACCGTAAACAACAGCAGTATACTGTAAGCAGATGTGACATAAACATTAGCATTGAACACGCCGACTCTGTACGCTGTAACGCAGCAGACAGGCGCCGTAACCTAACTGGGGCGAGTTAAAGTGCAATACCATCCACCAACAGCATCCAGCAAATCCGATTAACCGATCACAAAACGCTGTACAGCCGCTGCTTCGCCATTCAGCCGACCCCGGCCGTTATTCGTGGAATGGCTTGCATGCATCGAACGTGACGGGTTTTCCGGTTTCCTGGCACACTGTCGGACGAGCGCCCATTCCGGACATTTTGCGCACAGCACAGACAGCAGTCGGTCGGTCGGTCGGGGAAAATCGATCGGACGACGACGTTGAAAAACGCGGCGAGCGAGTGAGCGCGAGTGTGGTGCGGGTGCTGCGGCGCTGAGCGTGCAATCAATGCTGAGGTCTGTGAGCAGCAGCAACTGCTGCTGCTGCAGCAGCAGCGTCGGATGTGACGTCACAGCGGCAGCAGCACGGCGTGTCGCCAGCATCCGTCCCGTCGTCCACTGCTGCTGCTGTGCTGCTGCTGCTGCTGCTGGCCGTGTGAGCAGTGGGCACTGCTGCTGGCCGCTTGGTCGGTCGGTGCCTTGCCCGGTCATCGTCTTTGTCGTCATTTCTGCCACACTCGACTCTCCAGACCACAGGACAACGCCAGCTCGCGACACTCACCCGGACTCAACAATCTGCTGGGAAAGGGGAATACCGATGTTTACGAATATTCGTTTCATTTTCAACGTGTACTGCATTCTGCAATAAAAATTGTTGATTATTAAATTACAGTCATTTTATCATTTTTAGGTAGTCTAGAACTAGTTTATAGACTGCATACATTGGACTGGGTGTACCTGGTTGTGACGTGAGCACGCTTGCCAGTAACTAGTATCTATTTTTAGATTCAGATTTAGACACAGTCTACACTCCCCTGTTCGGGCTTCTTCAAATAAAGCTATATTTGCTACTTTTGCTAGTTTCACGGTCTTACTCTATCATTCAAGTCTGTATTATACATCGTTTGCCGACGCCAGCATTCTGGTGCAACTTGTTGTTCGTGTCATAAACCGTCCTGCGTTGTCTACAGTCGTACGTCGCGCAATGTGCAAGAGCCAAGGTACCAGCACGACATAGACGTCACGGGACAGAGACGGACAGAGATATAGAGAGGGCGGGACACTTACAAGCAGGCAGGCAGACGGGCAGCGGGCGCTGTATTGTCTCTGTGTGTGCGCGTGTGATCTATGCAACCAGAGCTGTGGTGCGATTGCCAGCTCTCCGCCGCTGCTGCTGCTGCTCTCTGTAAAGACTGTACACTGACGACGACTAGGTTCTCGCACGTCGACATCACGCCTGCCCAGTTTTACTCTTTACACGCGGTATGCTTATCGTATTTAACTCTTAGATTTAGGTTACCTTTTTGCTGTGTATCGGAAGGCAGCGAGCGATGCGAAAGTTAGGAAACAAATCTCGAATCTCCTGTCGTTTTGTCCGGAATCAATATGTGAAATATGATACCATTTGGTCGCGGTGGTTACTGGCAAAATGACTGTCAGCAACTATTTGCGTGGATGTGATTAAGGCTGTGAGATATTGTTATAATAAATGCCGACATGACAAATTATGACACGTTCGACAGACGGCGACGTACTTGACGGATGGATATCAGAGTTGTAAGCGAATTGCAGTTTGATTTCTCTAAAGCATTCCGTTTTTTGAGTTACAAGACGAGCATAGTGGAGTAACTGTCATAAAGAATGTGGCCACTGATGGAATGAACGACCATATACATATACACCGTGCCTCCAAAAAGTAGTACACCAATTTCAACGAATTTCCACAATTCTTTCACTGGCAGGCTTTCTGAGAAATGTGCGATATACCTTGCTACTACCATTAAAAATCTCATCGCAGCCAAAACGCGTCACACTGGCGTAGTCGAATTTAAATGCGTCATCTGTCAGCAGTAACGACCGACTTGCTCGAGAAAAAGGGTTTTTGCTCCAACATTTTATTTTTTGCTGCACCAGGATGTCATTCTCCAAATATTTTATTTTGTCACTAAATCAAACTAGAAAGCAGTCATAGCCCGCAGGTACCTCCGCCAAGGCAGTGTTATTCGCTAGGTGGCGTCACCATATCCACTTTGCCAGCGGTTCCCTTATGCCCGCTTTAACGCAATGGTAACGAAAATTTCAAAGTGATCCAGAATCCATGATTCCTTTCGGATCACCCCCAAAATTTAGTCACTGGTAGTTTGTGCCATGCCCGACATACCGTCAAAATTGCAGAAAGGTTCGTCCATAACTTTTTGAGTTATCTCGTACACACACAGACAAACAAACAAACAAAGTCCGGCAAAAACATTACCTCCTTGGCGGAGGTAATAAAAACGTCAAGCAGCAACAGTTTCGAGCAGCTATGTTTCGGAAACAGTTTGCTTCGTTAGTTCTTCAGCAGGCATCTCTTAAAACATTAAAAGAGCGTCATGAACAAATAATCTGCATGACAACAATTTGTGCTACTTGGTGCATTAAATGATGGATTTGTAGCTGGTCTTACTTGCTTGGTACCAGACCGTCTACCGCGATCACATTTTCGTTATTTCATGCGCGCTTGTAGTTAGCAGTTGTTATGCTCAGGTTGGTGCATTTTAAAAATGTATCAATTTGCACAAAGTAGTGTAGCTACGCGTGTCAGGTGCGGTGGGATCTTTAATAATCATTTTATCGCAAATTTTCCAGGGAGTCTGCCGGTGAAAAAAAATCGAAAATTTGTAGAAAGCTGGCAAAGTTATCGACCGAGCTTGGTGTAGGTTACTAGCCTACGTTTTAGTCTATAATGACGTCGCATGAGCCTGACTACACTGTGTCTCAAAAAAAACATCCCCGACATTTTCGACTGTAACTTGAAAACCAATTATCAGATTTTAATAATTTTTGGTACAAATATTTCTGACACAACTAACCATCAAATGACTGTTCAGTTTCCCAACTCACCCAATGTATGCTTTTACACTACCTAGGGAAAGCAGATCAAGCGAAATATGCGTTAAAATAAACAGAAAACCTGAAACAAACATCCCCAACATTATCGATCGTATCTTGAAAAAAGATTAGCAGATTTTAATAATATTTGGCAGAAATATTTTTGACACAACTGGCTATTAAATAAGTGTTTTAGTTTTCACCTCACCCAACGTCTGCTTTTGCACTACCTGGGAAAAGCAGACCCGGCATAATACGTCTTAAAATGAATGGAAAAACGTCAATAAATTCCATCTGCCGTAATTTGTGGGCTCCAACAGCAGGTCTGTTACAAGATTTGACTGTCTTGCAGCAGTGTGTTTACCAAAAAAAGTTTAGGAATGTTTGTAAAGGCAAGAAGTGACTGGTAGAGCCTGTATTGGTCTGGAGCAGAACATTATCGATACTGCTGTCAAGTGAATGGAGAAAGCGTCTCCTTGTTTGTGTTCGCATAATGGGCCAACACTTCAAGCAAT
>Ga0056128_1008852_pt1 | contig 12675 bp, 8 predicted proteins | sample WorMetLIZISLAND2_FD_71113 | JGI IMG/M metagenome (GOLD analysis project Ga0056128, IMG submission 71113) | Marine gutless worms symbiont microbial communities from Max Planck institute for Marine Microbiology, Germany - Olavius geniculatus... ...
CATTGGTTTTGTCGTGCCAGACAACCTATGTTTAGATACTTTGTTTGTAATTATATCATGTGTACTAGCGAAGGTATTGAATTATTGCTAAACGGCGGCTATTTCGGCCGCCATCTTGGATTTCGGATTCTTAGAATGTGAAGAAAAAATGTCACCCTATTTTTTTTAAAAAACTTATGATATCTTCTTCCAAAATCAAATGAGTTTTTGCTTTTATCAAACAAAATACACGAAATTACAAATGAGCCTACACTAAGATGTGATAAACGTCAAAAAATTATAATAAACGTTAATAAACGCGTTTATTAAAAAAAAGATTGTAAACGTTTGTAAACTAAAAGTAAGCGTACACAGAGCGTAAGTTTGAATATTAGGCCTATTATTTGGATAATTCCAAATTGAAATAAAACTTTTTTCACTGTCAAAGAATGTCGTACTCCAGCTCTGTGACAACCGTTTTACAAAAATGCCAAGAATTCACTCACTTTAATCTTATAGCTACGTGAAAACTAAGTTGAGTTGTCCTGTCCACTAATTATCTTCGTCGCTCTCATAATTTTGCTTCGTTTCGCTCATGTGATTTTTATTCAGATAAACGTTGACAAAATAATAAACGCGCTTACAAAGATTTTTTTTGTAAACGTTGTAAACGTTTATTACATCTATGCCAAGATTAGGTAGGCCCTATAGGCCTACTATCCAGAGACGGAATGCATTTCTTATCAGATAAGCTTACAGACCGGACTATCAATAAAATTCGAACGACTCCATAGGGATTGCAATCCCGGCATCCGGGGATAGGCCTACCGGCCGTTTTCGCCAATCCCGAATCATTGGCAGCGCCCCAATCCTGGAATTTCGGGATTACAAGAATCAGCAAAATTTGTACTTTTTCGCGTGCCAAATGGTGCAATTAAGAATTGTAGCTGTCTGATGAATAAAATATTTCATGCGCGCAACACCCTACCTCCACCTTTCACCCCTCACCCCAAAAATTAGGGGGAATTCTGATTTTTTGACTTTGCCATTTGTAGCTACCTCACATCGAAACTTAGCACTGATGTCTTGTAGCCTACCTGCTTTCTGTTTGAGGTCGGCGTTACCCCACCCCTCGATTCCGAACACGCTGAGTGTGCGAGTGAACGCGTAGACCTAGGTCACAAGCGGCGTCGGGAATTAATGGGTTACGAAAGTAGGTGCGACAAGAAAATGTAATTTCCCAACGGACAACTGCAAATGAGATTAATGAGTACTCAAAATTTTAATTTGGCTTTTAAATTTTTTCCCAGATAGAGATTTTTAGTTCCATATTTAGCATTTTGCCCAAACACTTTTCGACAAAAAAACATTTTCTGTCATTTTTTCCGACAACCAAAAATTTACGGTGGGCAACTGCTCTCTGCGCTCTCCCCCACCCCTCGGCACGACGCCACTGGATTCAGTGACGGGGACGTCACGAAGAGTAATAAGGCAAATCACGCGGAATGGCGCATGCGGCATATTGTGACGCGGCGTTTTCTGCATGTTATTGATTCTGTAATGAACCGCCGCTGACTGGCCGATTGAATAACCCACCGGGTGGCAATCGCTTTCTCTCCCACTCTCCGCCTCTCTTTCGTACTTTTTTCTTCGTTTGCACGGAGGTGTCGAGGGCTTAACGACTGTTTATCGTCGCATTATTTATCATAACGCATACGTTGTTTGCGTGTCCCATAGCGTGGAATCTGCTGTTTTCGTCGTAAGTACGTTATAGGTGTCGACGCATCTCTTGTTCGCTGTACAGCTCCGAACGTCGAAGAAAGGACCTTAAGGCGTGATTTCCGTTCAACGCAACACACGCAACGTACGCATGGAACGCAAGAAAAGTACGCGACGAACGCAGCTAGAGCAACAGCCAGAACGCAAGGATAAAAGCGGTCGTTGCGTGTGTTGCGTCAGCTGCGTGTGTTGCGTCGGATGAAACCCTGGATGCTGCTTAAAGACGTCGTAATTAAAGGTATCTGCTGTACGGTAACGTCGAACGTTGCACTGTCAGGTGATGGAGATAAGAGTCAGTCTGTTGCTGACGCTGTGCGCCGTCTGTCTGCTCCCTGCATCGCCCTTCTCATCATCATCATCATCATTATTAGCAGCAGCAGCAGACGATTTACCCGGGCCGAGTCACCACGACGACCTCCAGTCGACCGACGCATGCGCCAGCAGCGGCCGTGTCGCGGCAGACTGCAAGGCAAGTTACCACCAGAGAACAGTGCCGTCGTGGCACACCGCGCGACGCACTAGCGTCGCGTTCGTGATCCGGCAGTGTAAACTGGTGTCTGGCTGAAGGCCAAGAAAACATAGATCAGTACTGTCCAATGGTCCTTGTGGTTACGGAACAATTTCATGTGTTTTTACGTTGTGTTTTCCCACATTTTGGACCTTTCTGGCTGTGCATCTTAGCTTATACAGCGCCAGTCGTAAGTTGAAGGAGACTTTAGACCAGGGTTGTAAAAATCTAGTTTTTTTTATAAAAGTGTTCAGGTTATCAAGTCTTTTTAGATGTGTTTTTGTAAGTGACGTAAAGTCGCAACTCAAAAAAATCATGATCGAAATACGGAATTGAATTTGATTTAGAATACACGATGATGAAGAATTACAAATCCGAATTTGGACTTTCGAGGCATTTAGGCATTTAATTTTTAAAAAAAACAACACCTAGAAGTTCTAGGTTTTTTTCGAACCGATTTTTCAGTTCTGTTTCAGTCTAGATAGTGTTATAACTTAATTGTTCTGCCAAAATTGAGCGACTGTCGTTCTGTTCTGTACTGCAAGGCATGCGGCGGCGATGACGCCAGTGAAGGTTACGTCGGACGTTGTTGCCGTGACGTCGAAACTTATGCCACGTGCCGAGACGCGCTGCAGACCGAAGCGGCCGACGGCAAGTCGCTGACAGTCAAACGCAGCGTCTACACGCCTCTCGACGAGATACAACTCTATGACGACGACGACGACGACGACGACGACGACTTCCAACAGGACAAACGTCGACGTACTCTCCGCTGAAGTGAACTGCGGCCCTTTCGTGACGAGCTTATTTAATCAGCACTAACATTTCTGCGCCTGGACATCGTCTATGCACAATGCACTCAGCAGTGACACTGGCCAGGAGACTTCAACTTGTTGGAGTTTCACCAAACTCAGAAGAAAAACTCACGACTTCCAAGTGGACAAACGTCGAACGCCTTTCCTCGGCAAGAGGCGCGCCCACCCATTTCTCGGCAAGCGCGGCCGAGTCAACCCGTTCCTGGGAAAACGTGCGCGCCACTCGCCGTTCCTAGGAAAGCGCATGACGCCACACGAAGAACTGGAGAAACGGCGCATGCCGTTCTTGGGCTAGACAGCCGTGCTATACAGTGTACACAGATACTAGACGCCTGCAAGACCACGAACACGCAGTGGCCGTATCGACCGCCAGCTGCATGCAATTACATGTCTATAGGGTCGTAGTTACATGTCCATACATTTTACAAAAAGTGCCAAAAAGGTTTACTCAAAACGCTAGAGTGAAAAAGCCGGCAGTGGAAAGCATGGCACCATACTGCTTGCTCTCGCGCGTAAAAAGCACAAAACGACACACTGAATAGTAAGTAGGCCTATCCGTAAAAACTGAAGTAAAATTGCAGCAGCATAACAGACTAGATGCTTCAGTTCCGTTTCAAAAAAAGCTTTTAGAAGCAAACAAAAAACCGCACCAACATTTTCAGGGGTCCAATAAAAATTCTAGGGACAGAAAACAGCAGCAACAAGTTTTAGTCTATGGTGCTTTAATACTGTTGTTTGGGCAACAAACGGTCTATCTAAGATTATTTTTATTCTTCTTTTATGAAACGGTAACAAAATCACAAACGTTTTGGATTCCTAACAAATTTAATGCTAGTAGGAAGTAGGCCTACAAACCAACTGCTCTTCAAAGCGTTCACTCTATCTATACCTGTAGGCGTACATGAATGCAACATGCGTCTTGGAAAACAAAAATCCCAGCTGTTGCTGCGATGGGCCGACCGTACCACTTATATCTGAAGGCTTCCGGTTGCGATTTTCCAGAGTGACTGCAGTCCCATACACGACCTGGTGACGTTCCTATACTGAACGCTAAAATCAGTGCTAGGATAAGATACTGTAATTTGGCGCACGTAAGTGACGGCTGCAGGCAGAAGCATTGCATTCAAAATTGCGGCCAAAAAGCTGCAGATAGAGACATGGTTACTTTCAACAGCTTAAAGGTAGTCGTTATCGCCCTCCAACAGCATCGCCAACTCCTTACGACGTACCGTTTAGCCGCAATACATTTGATACGGTTAAAAAGACGACTGAGAGACGACATATGGTACCCAAGGCTCAACGGTCGGCTCTAGCAAGAGCAATAAAATAATTACGGTAGATTTTCAAGACAGCCAAGAAATACTTTTCTTAAATCATATTTCAATGCAAATGTGTTTTATTTTTTACTTTTATTTTTAACAGTTTCACACAAGAAATGATTGGGGGAAATGGACGCTCTGGCACTGCTGTGCTGTATTTCGCAAAAATTTAGTGGCTATATGTACGCACGATAGGCACGATGGATATATCCATGGATATATCCATGACATCCACGGAAAATCTGTGGATATGGATGGCAAATTTCATATCCACGGCAAGCCTGCACATTTACCAGTCCAGTGTCGCTCTGGTTTGGTTAAAAATGATCATATAGCTCTTAATGGGAAGCCCATCTCAGAGCTACGGAGCGTCACCTGACGTATGGGATCACAGTGTTACCTGCCACCTGACACAGGTGAACGCGCCCCGCCTTAACCCCAGCCAGATAGGCTGGTACTCGATTTACCTACCCCGTAGGGATGAAAGGCTGAGTTGACCAGACGGCTGGTTAGATATCGAGATTGTTTACCTGCCAGAAAGCAGTCACCCATCGCAGTACTAACCCGGCTCAGCGTAGAGTAACTTTGTTGATCGGATGAAACGCCAAGCCACCAAGCGTACACAATACACAGTAGGCTACTGTATTAGGTCTACGTAGTGCAGTTTGACTTGCATATGAACTGTTTTGTACTCAGCTTACATTGTTTGGTTGCACAACACAAACATTGGACTAACAGGTAATCGATATTGCACAAAAAGTACGGCATTTAAAATAAGTAACTAATGTCAAGAACGATGATATGCTCATGTGTACAGAAGCATTACTACACAGTGTTTCATAAAAATGGACCTCTTTTTTCTTTCATAATTCACTCGAATAACAATCAATGTACACAATTTTTTGTGTTGTAGTTAAAGAAATACTACTTCAAAATATTTCAACAAAATATGGCTGTTAATTAAGTATTCTTTGCTAGTGGTGACGTAACGCTGACGTCATTATGTGTCGTGAGTACAAGCTTGTTTGTCTCAACTGGTGGCGTAATTGCAACCCTGCTTCGATTGTGAACTTAATCTGGTTCGCTGATGAAAAATGTCCCTCGTGTCAGCACGGAGCAACATGGGGGCTGAAATCAAGTGTCTCTTGAGCCAGAAATTTAACCATCACGCAAGCTCTGTGTGCTGGTGCACTGTCTTGCTCGAACGTGTAAAAGTCCAACTATCTGCTCCGACATGTAAATGTGATTGCTTTGCATGTTTTTTTTTGTAGCTGCAACTATAAAACTTCAAGCACTTGTCATCAGCAAACCGGGTTAAGTTCAACATTGGAGCAGGGAAGCATATGACACACCAGTTGAGACAAGCAAGCTTGTACTCACGGCAAATTATGACGTCAGCATTATGTCACGACTAGCAAAAAACATTTAATCAACAGCCACATTTTGTTAAAATATTTTTAATTAGTATTTCTTCAGCTACAACCGGCAAAAATTCTGCGTAAATTGATCATTATTTGAGTTGAATATGAAAGAAAGCAAATGGGGTCCATTTTTTACGAAACACCATGTACAGTCCTGAGAAAAGAAAAAGAATGATATTTAGGCAAATTAGGCCTAACGATTGCAATCAAATACATTTGCATTTGTTTTCCACTTCCACTTTTCCATTTGCACCACTTCATTTGGACCTATCAACACATTTCTGTGCTTCTAGTTGCGGTCTGTCAAAAGGCAGAAACGAGGAAATTGATTTATTTTTTAATTTCATGACATTACATGTAATTTTAATCCACAGTTGACAAAAACAAAGTGCCACATTGAATACGACGTGCGAGAACTAAACTAAAAATGCCGCAGCATAAGAGACTAAATGCAAACAGTTGTGTTTAAGCAAAACTGAGAAAAAACAAAAAAAATGAACCAACATTTCCAAAAAGGCTTTTTTAGAATGGACGGCAATTGAAAAAAGCACAGGAATTTTTTTACGCCTTACATGTTATGTAACCGCGGCCGTTTTTATGTCAAATTCAACAAACATGCTTGTCAAAATTTGTTGTTATTGTTATTGTTGTTGTTGTTTTCCAGACTGAAAACAGAAAACGTAATGCAGTGCTTGTTGTAAACAATACACGATCTATAAAATCATCACACAACATTCTGTCGGCCAGTTCAAATTCAAGTTATCATGGAATTGGTAATAACAGGTCCTGTCAGTGGACTCAACAAAACACTGTACAACAGTAAGAAGTAAACAACGTTGCGTTGTTTTACTCACTGCTGAACTGAACTTCACTGCTGACAAAAGTGACAAAAATTTTCAACAATACCATCAATGACAAAATCATTTCTCACTGCCAAATTAATGCAAAACTGATGCAACAAATTGACTGTTACTGCCAAACTAGAAAATTTAATGCAAGAAATCTGAAAAGTAATGCAAAAAGTGTCAAACTGCCGAAGAGAAAATTCTACAGCCAAGTTGAAAAATGGGACTTATTTCGCATATGACAGTTGACAAGCCTTCGATGTGATCAACGCCAGGTAACAGCACACAAAGTGGATTAATAATGTCTCATCTAGTTGTTCGGCGTTCACTGTTCAATCGCTGCTGCTGTTGGCGGGGTAAGTTGAGTGAACGGTAAGCGTAGAGCGCCATCCACTGTTTGGCACGTAGCTTAATGTGAGGTCGTTTTGAGCGAATGAACTCCACCGACTGTTCCACCGACCAGCCGTGCCTCTACGCATACATAACAACCACCAGCTTACAGCTCAGCTCAGTAGCCTAAGATAGTTTGTATCATGACGTAATGCCGATGACACACAGTCAGAAATCGACGTTGAAAACGGATCCGAAAGTCGGCGTCGAAATTGGTGCCGACTTCTGTGTTGTCTGTCATGCAAATTTGTATCTGAAATCAGCATGTAAACTTGGCGCCAAAAACCGGCACTCTATTCCAAGCTAATAATCAGCGTGAAACTCGACACGTGATTGGTCAATAGTCATTGTTGACATTTTCATCTGCTTTCAGGCCTACTTGTGTACGCATATGTGATAGATGTTATATGTTATAGGAAATCTGGTGTAATGGTATTTGGGCTGTACGACACAAAACTAGGTGGAGGCACAGGACAGACAGACAGACGGATGGACAGCATCAACACATGATGGGGCCTCCTTCTAGGAAGGACGGCCCCGTAATAAACTTAAACAGCACCACAAGACTACCTGCATAAGGTAGCATGCAACAAGTGTGGCACTACGCGTACGTCCAGCCTTGCAGTGCACGTAGACAGAGCCTCGCCGCTGTTTAACCTGCTCCAGTAGAAACCTCACTCCAACCAACAGGTTTTCTTGCGTCGGTGCCGCTATGAAGTCCGGTGTACTGAGAACCAGCTGCGTTATACAAAGCTCCGCCCACTCCTACGTACCACAACCGCAATGACATGACAACTATGACATCCTATGACAACTGACTGAATACAAAATGGTTTAGTCATCACACAGCTAACTATACCACACAATTATTATTATTACTGATCAAATATGACAGACAGTAAGGTCTACGAACAGAAAACATTTGATGTATGTATTTCTGGCAACCTTTTCACTGGTGACCAGGAATCTTGTCTCGTATTCTTCAGTCATTGAAATAACTGCACGTATGTTTAACCTTAGGATCTACAAACAGAAATGCACAACCAGACACATTCAGACATGACTTGAGTTGACTTACTGCCAATTCTCAATGGCCTCAAAGTGTTCCTGCTGAATGGCACCTAAATCCATCAAACAGTTTAAGCAAGAAACACAAATTTGAGTATGACAGACCGACGACACAACAGATATTAAAGTTAAAGGGAACCATGCCCCAGCTGGGGCATAGGTGGGGTGCTCATCTCCCACTCGTGGCCGTTGAGCCCGTAGGTGGATAAACCACTTGAGTCCGTGATGCATGGCCAGTGCAATGCCAGACCTACGGTTACCTTCCCAGCCTCGGGGCATCACCGCCCTTTGACCGGTACCATATTATACTGCTTGGTGACAGAGGCACATGTGTCTGAACAACTTGCCTAAGGTCGTTACCCGGCAGTGTCCTGGTGCGTATTTGAACCTGCACCCCCGAGTGACCTCAGGATTACAAGTCCGGCATGCTACCGTTAGACTACCGAGCCACACTACAACAGATATTGCTAAGAAATAATGTGCAGGAATAGGTAGATTCACTCCAACTGCAAAAAAGAATCTGCCTAAAAATGTTAGACAGAAGTAGCAAATAACAATATGGTACCAGTGGTTAAATGTCATGGACTGAGATGTAAAAAACGACAATAGCAATGATAACCATTACCACAGTTCATGATTAAACACAGTAATGCACACAATTTTGAAGCTTCGCAAATTCTGAAAACCTAAAAAATATCACCAGCATACCATCACTGCAATTTAAATATAATCGGATAAAATAAAGCTACCTCACTAGTGATAGATCGCAGGGGCAATGCTCCAAGTATGACGGTTTCATCGATTCTGTCAAACCAACGACGACTGGAAAAACGCTCCATCATGACATTATACAGCAGCGTTGGATAGAATACTGCTCGGGAAAACATCACTTCACAATAGTCATCTATAACAGAAATATATATAAACAAATTCATCTTCATCAGCACTACAGTTCTGCACCTAAGGCCTAATCTACAAAACATCTACATAAGACAATCCTAAGATTGACGTAAAATCCTTGCAACTTTGTCGTATCTTTGTCGTAAATCAACAAGTTACGATGTCGTAAGATTGTCGTAAAAATGTCGTATCCAAATTTTGGAAGCTGATTTTATGACATCGTAACTCTCTCACAATTTTGTCGTAACTCTGTAGCTGCTAAAAATCGCCAGCCAATCAACTGCCATTATGGTAACCTCAACCATGACCTCAACCAATCGCAACACAGTGTCACTGAGCTGGCGGCGCATGGCGCAGCACTGCACGTTGATTGTCTGCTTCCGCCATTGCCAACAATTGCCAATGTAAACAATAACAAGTGAACTGATTTCACAGCGATTTCGCTGCCAGAAGTTACTACAAATGAAATTTATACGTATTACGACATTATGTGAGAATTATATACTAATGAAAAATCGAAATAATTACTGCATGCGTGCTTGTTGCTGTCGTAGGATTTGTTGTAACTTTCTCGTACAATTTTTTGTCAATCACAGTTTATCATAAATCTGTCGTAAACCTTCCATATGTTGTAACATTGTCGTAAATTTGTCTTACAACGTTTTGTAAATTTGGCCCCTGACATTGTTGCACTATCCACTCAGCACTGCTGACATGTCCACAGCCACTGGTCAGGAGACTTCAACTTATTGATGTGTTAACCATACACTGAAAAAAAGTTTTTCGCTGACCAGACAAATTGATTGAGTGTAAAGTATGCAAGTGGTAACAGGAACTTTCGTTCCCTGAAACTTTCGCTCCCCTAAGCGAAAATGAGGTGAAAGTTTCGCTCCTCACTAAGAGTTAATATTATAGGCCTACACACTTAATAGAAGCAGATGAAATCAAAGAAGGCCAGCATGCGGTGTAAATGCTCAACATCCAAAACAATAAAGCCCAGCTGTCGCTAGGGAAGACGTGCTACAGCTAGCCTGTAAAGGTTTTCCGAAAGATGGGTTTAGGGAAGAGACTAAAATTCAAAATAATGGTAAGAACTTGACGAAAAATATAATTTAAGGGAGAATTTATAAACAAATATAATTTGAAGAAGAATTTGGAGAACTTGGTAAATTTAAGATAAATTAATTAATATAATAATTTGCTAGATCCTGCCATCTTTTACAACAACGAAGCTGTACAAAAATACGAACAAGCTATATTTGCTTAATTTCCATTAGTTTACCAATTAAATAATGCAGCGTCTATAATCACGAATTCGTGATCACGTCGCCGATTGCCTATAATCATGGCAGCCAATAGGAAGAGCCAATACAGTCAGCACGTGCACTGTCATTATTGACCAATCGGAGCATGGTTTAGAACATCGATGGGCGTGGCATTGTTCGAACGAGTTTGGTTTTGTTTACATTCATTTTGTGTAGTTAATCTAGTTTTTGTTTGCGATATGGCTTCCATAGAATTAGGTGCAAAATTTAACGACTGGGATACATTTGACACTGCTTTAAAGCGGTAGCACTAATTGCCGAATCAGCTGAATCGGCGCCGATGGAACATACTTGCTGCGTTCATATTCTGCAGCTTATTCAGTTTTAAAGCAATTTAGCGGTAGATGTATATAGAATGTCTATGCCAGGAAGTGCCGATTAAGCCGATTCAGCAATTAGTGCTATTCCTCTAAAGCTTTTTTTCTGAAGCGAATCAGGTTACGTTTGTGAAGCACAACACCAAGACGCGAATCGCAAATTCGTGATCATAGACGATCAATGAGAACGCAGCCGTGATCGTAGGCAATCGGCGTCGCGATCACGAATTCGTGATCATAGCACCGGTTATTAAATAATCATAATTTGTGTTGGGGAGCGTAACCACGTTACGTTGACTGTGGGAGCGAAAGTTCCATCTATGGAACTTTCCCGGGAGCGAAAGTACGTGGGAACGAAAGGTCCATAATTCATGGGAGCAACGACCACATCGTGCAAACAGTAAGTACTACAAACAGTGGATATTTTATGTATGTATTTACAGCTACCTTTTCACTGGTCAGCACTCACCAGTTCTGACAAAGAAAACGCTGATATTAAGTCAGAAATACTTGCTACTTGTACTGTTACCGGTATGTTTACTAACAAAAGTAAATATGACCTTGACATTGGAAACGGATAGGGCTGAGCAAATAGAGAATTCTTCATAAAAAATAACTACTCGAATATTAGTAGGCTTCGAGTCTGCGAAACCGTGATTTTGTTGTAGAGGCGCTAAACATGTCTAAAACAAACGTTGATTTATGCAAAAGGTTGTTAAGTTTTGTGGGTTTTGTGTTCGGAATTAAGTCGGGACACAAAATTACAACTGGTCATCGATTATCATCATCCTAGAAAAAAGAAGGCATAGGAGTGATTTAATAGAAACATTTAAAATTATTAATGATTGTTATAATTTGTAATCAGATTTATTTTTTACATATGATGAAGGTCAAAGAAGAGGTCATTCTAAAAAAACTATATAAAAAATGCAGTAGATTGGATTTGAGGAAGTATGTATATAGCAACAGAGTAATTGATCACTGGAATGCACTGTCTGACGCGTGTGTAACTAGTAATACAATGAATCAATTTAAAAATTGTTTGAAACGGGAATTGCAACAGGAAACACACAGTTAATTTTAGTTATTAGGATAGTAAGCGTTATATGGCTTTGCCTGTGCTTACTTAGGCCACCAGAACTACTGGTGGCTTCGGTGAATCCTGCTATAGTGCCTATATACTCGCACCGTTTAGCCAAAATAGCGCCTAATGGTCTTCAAGATCATCTAATGTCAATGATTTTCATTTAATCTGACAGGACGTATCATGCCACTTCTTATTAGTGATTAATAGTGACCATGGTCATATATTATCTCTCACCATTTCCGAGATACGCCACTTATATATACTTTAAACATTCTATTAAAAATTGCGGCCAAACCGCTGCAGTTAAAGACATGGTTACTATTGACAGCCTATAAAAAGTCGCCAGCGCCCTATCGGATGGTACCATCGCCGACCCTCTACGACTTACCGTTTACCTACAATACCGCACACGATTGGCTTACGTACTGCAGTGCGTTATGATTCAGTAGGCCCAGCACTGCCTAGTGTTTACTGTTTACTTCGCTCATTAGTGACATCTAGCGAACATTATTAATTGGCGATAGTGGACAAAAATGGCGTTAAAACAAGCTGTTCACGATAGTAAGTTGTACAAATGCAGCTTTTGTAGTAGCCATTACTTTTTCTTATCATATTTGTAGAGGTTATCGAAAGTTATTTGTACAAATTGAACAAGAGGCTACTGTATATGGCAAATTATCGTTCGTGGACACACCCCCTATCCTGTCTAACGTAACAAAACCCCGGGTACTCGGGTACCCGAGGCGCGTTTCGCACTTTTTTTTCTCTGAGAATCTCTGAGAATCTCAGATATTCTAATTAGAAGCGCGTTTCGCACTTTCTACTTCTCTGAGATTATCTGAGAAATTGTGAGCAAGATTTTCCTTTGCTACGTTATGCTAGCTCCGCCCACTTGCTTGAGTTACGTCATCCAAATAGATAA
>Ga0056128_1008853_pt1 | contig 12674 bp, 7 predicted proteins | sample WorMetLIZISLAND2_FD_71113 | JGI IMG/M metagenome (GOLD analysis project Ga0056128, IMG submission 71113) | Marine gutless worms symbiont microbial communities from Max Planck institute for Marine Microbiology, Germany - Olavius geniculatus... ...
AGTAGTTGACATTGACTGTCTTGAGTCTTGACTTAGTGTAGTAAATATTCGTTGTTCTGAAATTTCTTCGTTTGCAATAGCGCAGCACCTCGAAATAACGTCTGTGGGGCCTGTGAATTTTCCGTGAAATTTGACACATTTTAAAAATTCTGCCGTGAAATCATGCATTTTTTCCCGTGAATTCGATTGGTCCCTAGAAATGAGCCGACGTATCACAGCTGTCACCGAAGACTCCAGGGAAACAAAACTCATTTGTTCCAGCGGATGTCAGTGGCCCTCCAGCGGGGAAATGCGATCTCCTTCCACAGCACTTTCACTACCGAATAGACGCTGCTGTGGTCTTCTTGCTTAGCTTTTAATTTAATATTTTACCCTGGGAATTGAGTACTGGGGGTTTTAAAAAATAAATACAAAAATAAACAATAAATAAATAAATATTTTTAAAATCAAAAAATCAAAAACAGTATAGTTCAGTAAAATACGAACAACAGAAGTTAAGAAACTCGTCACATGCAAGTCGCTGCATATTCCTTCCCAGACATTCAAAATCATTCACACAATCAGTATAGCATGTATTACTGAAACTATCTGTTGGCTTTTGCTACGGTTCTGTATTTAAGGTGTCATTTCTACTCACGTGAAGCAGTAGCTTTCAGTATGACATGGACTACAATGCCCGAGAGACAGACGACTAGACCGACACTGTTGACCGTACTGATCTGATCGCCATTGACAATCACCGCCAACAGCAACGTTATTACTTCCTGTCAACGTTAAGTGTTTCAGTCGATTGCACAGGTTTTTAGCTGACAATGACCATGCTAATGACCTACAGGGTGCTGACACCATGCAATAGGCAACAGGGCAGCTTCCAGAAAACTTCAGCACATGGGTATTAGAATAAACAATATCAGTGAAATGAATCAAAAGTGGAAATCTGTGGCTTTATTCTCAGTATTTCTCAGTGTGATTGTCATCCTGCAGTGATTCAACGTTGTCAGGTCAACAACAGTCATTAACACCATTGTGTTCAGGCCTGCACATGTACTGCCACAGTTCTCATGTTTACTTCTCGGAACCTGCCGAACTTTGGAGTTTGAAGGACCTGGCCTGCAGTAGTACTTGAAAAAATGGGGCATTTGAACAGAAAAGTAGCAAGAGATCACTGATGTTATTTGGAAATGAAATCATCTACACTATGTCCCAAAGAAAAACATCCCTGAATTTTCGATTGTAACGTGAAAACCAATTATCATATTTTGGTAATTTTTGGTAAGGATATTCCTGATACAACTTGCCATCAAATCACCATTCATTTTCCCACCTCACCTAACGTTTGTTTCTGCATTACCTGGGGAAAGCAGAACAAGCAAAATATCACTTTTTACCCAATGCGATATAATTGCTTAACTAACATAATGCGTAAAAACACATTTTGTTCACATTTCTGACACATTGGCTGACATTTCATACAGTTGTCCATTTTGCAACTGCCCGCAGTAAAACTGCTTGAAGTGTTGGCCCACTATGCGAACACAGGCAAGGAGATGCTTTCTCCATTCATTGACAGCAGTATCGATACTGTTCTACTCCAGACTAGTGCTTGGATTGTCGGGTATTTGCAGAACTGGGTACCCGACCGAGTATTAAAACGGGTACCTGGGTACCCGTTTGGAAATTATTTTGAGGCTGCAATTATTGCTACATAGTATGATAGTGCTGAATGCTGTTGGATTAACGGTGCGAACGATCTCTGTTGCAATGCGAACTTATTCTCTAGCGGCAAATTCAAAATAATTTTAACTTTTATAAAAAATACAAGTTTGTACGTAGTTCAGATTTAATCTAATACCAGCGGCATCGTGTAGGTTAAAAAACAGGCGGCATATAGAAGTTGCAATTTTTCGACAGACACTTAAAATTTCCAACAGATTTTTGACAAAGATGCAAATTTCCGGCATATCAGATTACATGTGCTCAAAATTTCAACTTTGCCCTAAAATTTAGCAAAAGTATTTTTAGCGCCAAATTTTGCACTTTTGAGACCAAAGATTTCGGACAAGAGAATGTTTCACAACTTGCCGACAGCCCAAAATAAGGGCGGGCATTTGTCCCCCTTCTACACTACTGAAGCGCATGTACAGTTCTACAAGATGCCGAAGTTCAAGTCTGCATGTTTTTATATATATTTTCTTACTTTTTACTATTCTTTTAGGCTTAGATGATATGGGTTTTTTACCTGATACAAATAAAGATTGATTGATTATAATGCTGTCATTAATCATACCCTACCCCACACTGGCCCACACTGTTTCAGCTGGAGATGCTTCATCCTCTCATGCACTGCCGCTGCCCTCCGCATCTTGACGACGATTTGAGTACGGCCATACTGCCCCCTGGTATTTGGCTTGATACAGACGGCCGTGGCAGGCTACACTCGGGTCATAACTTGGTTGACGTACGTGCAGCAGCTATTTCCTGGCATCATCCGCGGGTAGCCGGGTACCCATTCCGAGCACTACTCCAGACCAATCCAGGCTGTACCAGTTGCTTCTTGATTTCACAAACATTCCTAAACTTCATCTGGTAGACACTCTGCTGCATGACAGTCAAACCTTGTAACAAACTGGCTGCTGGGACCCACTGATTAGGATAGATGGAATTTGTTCACGTTTTTTCATTCATTTTAACACGTATTATGCTTGGTCTCCTTTCCCCAGGTAGTGCAAAAGCAGACGTTGAGTGAGGTGGAAACTAAAACACTTACTTAACAGCCAGTTGTGTCAGAAATATTTCTGCCAAAAATTATTAAAATCTGCTAATCTTTATTCAAGTTACGATCGATAATGTCGGGGATGTTTTTCAGATTTTTTGTTCATTTCAACACATATTGCACTCGATCTACTTTCCCTAGGTAGTGCAGAAGCATACACTATGTGAGGTGGGAAACTGAACAGTCATCTGATGGCAAGTTGTGTCAGGAATATTCATACCAAAAATTATCAGAATTTGATAACTGGTTTTGAAATCACAGTTGAAAATGTCGAGGATGGTTTTTTGGGACACAGTGTAGATGTAATCTTTTTAGTCTACAATCCTGTATGACTTGCACATATTATCACCATTATGTCCGTATAACGTACAACAAATTTGAGCTAATGCTCACGAGACACCCGAAAGCCTATAGCAGTTCCCGTTCAGTAGTTTAGCTGAAAATTGGGGTGTTCACGCTAAGTTAATATACAAATACCAAATTCTCTATCTGGATCGCATAACGATAGTTGCGTGGCGCCACCTTGTAAATGATATAGATTTGTGTTGCAGCCCGAAATTGCCAAAAAAATCTACAAAAACCCCTATTTTGGCGTTCAAGGTCATTGAATTCGATAGCAACCGAGAGCCAGTGTACGACTTCCTATTAGTGATTAATAGTAACCTAGGCCCTATCTTGCACCGTTATTGAGATATGGTGACTTATTCACTAAAAATCACAAATTTTTCAGACCCCCCTCTTATTTAGTGCTTTTGTTCAGGATGACCCTCTTCGAATTTATGGAAAAGCTTTACGGTTCCTGAAACTAGAGTCTTCCAGGCAGCCAACGGTGAAAATTTGGTAATCCTAGCTTGCACCGTTTTTGACTGATCTACCCGTGTGACGGACAGACAGTATTGCGATGGCTAAGACGCGCTGAAAGCAGTAGCTGCTTTCGTGCGTAATAATATTATGACATAGCATGCTTTTAGGACTTATAGATTACTTGGGGAAACATGTTCCCCACTTGCCCAGATATGTTTGATGATAAAACACAAGACGGTATCCTAGCCAACCCAGAGAGGCCCAAAAAAGTTACAGGCTTTGAACTTTCGGAGAGAACAGTAACCAATCCATAGAGTCCGTCTCATGTTCAGTTAACAGATAGTACAAAAACAGTAGACAATAAACCTTGAAGATGCCGGCAACAGACAGTGTGAGGCTGGAAGCATACGAGACAACAAGGAACTCGGCCATTTCCAGCATGAATGCAAGCACAGCGCCAAGTGACAGCAACAGCAAGTTCCGACACAGCAACGAGCTGTCCTGGTAGCCGAACGCATGCTCACTGGTGGCAACGTAAATACCTGAAAAACACAGCAGGATAGCTAGTTGTAAACAGGTTCAGATTCCTTTCTTTCATCGCACGCATGGGAAACATGTAAATATGTACAGACAGAAAAAATTGCGGCCAAAAACTAACCATAAGTCTGCCCAAAAAATGATACAATCTAGTCCTAATGAGATCTGCATAACACCAGCTGAATATCAACCATTTTACTGTAATAGTAGCAATATTGAATAATCAATCAAAAATAACCACTTACAAAAATGACCACTGGTTTACAAGACAAGCTAAAACCCAAAATCTATCTGAATTTTTAAGAAACCATAAACTAATGATGTATAATGCTAAAATAAATTAATAATAATAATAATAATACATTTGTATAGCGCCGCAGTGCCTTAGCTTCAGAGGCGCTGGCAGAGCAGGTCAGTTAGCTGTATACAAGATTAAATATGTGAGTTTTAAGCCTAGATTTAAATACAGAGGGAGTGTCACAGTTAATGACAGAAGCAGGCAGAGAGTTCCAGGTTGTCGGTGCAGCGCAGCTGAATGATCGTTTGCCGATGGCAGTCCGTCTGAAGGGCACATGGAGCAGTGGAGCATCCGATGCTCTCAGTGACCGAGTTCCACTGCGTGCTATGATGTGTTGACTGAGGTACGCCGGTGCTGACGTCTGTCGTATTTTGAACATCAGCAAGGCCAGCTTGTGAGAGACGCGCTGCTCCACCAGCAACCACCGCAATCAATTGCATGTACAAGCTTCAGATACGTGGCTATCTGATGCAATCATCATGACCATGCCACATCAGAAGGAATGTTATTAAATTAGCGTCAAGTCTAGCACCAAAGAACACAAAAGTACCTACCTGTCCTATCATTATTACAGAAGCAAGAGAATCATATTTAAAGAAATACGTCTGAAGTGTCGCATAATGGTGTAATGGCAATGATGGTTAAAGAATATAATTCAGGGTGATTGGTGGCTGCAGAAAAATGGCATGTGTCAGATGGATACTAGATGCGCAGTGCAGTTTTCAACTGGTTAATATTACACAACAATACAGCTTACTAGCTGTCATGGAGACTGCATCAGAAGTTACCTTCGAATGCTGTGGACAGTGGTAACAAAGACAAGATCATCCAAGGCTGTATGTGAAACATCATGTCAAGCGGATTGCTAAGTCCTGTTCCACACAAAACAAGCAGCAAAAGTATTCAAAAGTATTCACACGTAGCAAATGCTGTTTATCACATGATTCATTTCGTTGCTGCATTTGTCAAAAAAGGACATCGCTGGCAAACCTCTGCAGCCCCAAGTATTCACGGCTCTAAGTTAAAAGTTAAAGTTAAAAACAAACTTATAAAGCGCCATAAAACTAAACGTGTGTAAAGATAGAGAGGCGCTGGCTACGTTACAGTTAACCAATGTTTTCAAAAGCAACAGTAAACAGATGTGTCTTGAGTCAATGACGGAATGCAGGCAAACTGTTTGCTTCAATGACTGAAGTAGGAAGATTGTTCCAGATAGCTGGTACGGCTGAACTAAAAGCATGGCTGCCGTATGCAGTTCGGGTGCATGGTGCTTGGAGTAGAGGACGAGTTGATGAGTGCAATGTCATCGATGAACCAGGGACAAAGTAGTGGACAAATAAACCAATTTTTCCATTAGAACCTGTCACAGCAGAAAGAAATGAGCCGAGGATGGCAGTGTCTGGCAATCATCAAGAGTAAACCATCACAAACCTGCCGAATGGGCAGATTACTAAAACAAGAAAACCAGACAGTGCAAAGATCTGATGCAACACTTGTTGTTTTTGTTGTATAGGTGACCAAGACCCTCAAATGGTCAAGAACAGCAGTGACCATTATTTTTCCAATCGGAATAGCACATAACCTCTATAGAAACATTGTGCAGCAATGCTCAAAATGCTTGGTGACCTGTACAACAGCTGCTCAGTTAGCTCGATTATCAAGGCATGTGACCCAGTGCCATCAGACAGTTCAACATCCACTCTGCTTCAAAGAAAACTGTAAAATGTGCAACCATAACAACAGTAAGCGTAGCACACTTAGTTTTTAGTATAGAAAGTTATTGTAATATAATATAAGCAGTAAATTTCTGAGTACAAATCCACATTTTTTTGGTGATTCTGTTTTATTCACTTTTGCTAGTGATTACTTGTCTAGTCTGCTTCATACTGTTACAAAATACTGACTACGGTACTTCAGATCAGGGTTCATAGCAAACTGAAAAGACAGAATTCAAGTTTAGAGTGAAATATACACAGTAGAAAATTTCGTTAAGTAAGCAAGTAAACTATAACCAAGTAGTGGTAAAATGCCAAATTTTACAAGAATACTTCCTTCAAAATTTTAATATGCACAAATTTCAAAATATGAACAGTCAAATTCAAGGACTTTCAAAAGCCAGGATTTTTTTTCAAAATTCTAGGACTTCTCAAGGACCCTATGAACCCTTTCAGATGCTGTTCTATCCACCATCATAGCTACAGTTACAACAACATACACTGTACCTGTTTCTTCACGCTGTAGCACTATCTGTGCCAGAGTCCAACGAAGGCCACTGATGAACGATGCAAGTAGAACTAGAATAAAGCCAGCAGCATTGAACTGTGTCGACTCGTAGGTGAACATGAAAAGTCCAATGGCAATAAACAGCACCACGAGTAGCAGTGAACACCTCTTAACACAGCACAATCGATGATTATATACTTGACACCAGCTCCAGTCTTATAATGTTAAAAAATGCCAGTCCAATCAGTCCGTCAACCAATACAGAATTTTTAAAGTAGCGTCAAGTAATACAAAATATTACCGAAGTGGTAGATCTACTAGAGAGAGGTTAGATCTTACAATGCCCAGTGCAGTTCCACTCAGATGATTTATTATGCAGTCATACATCTAATGAATATGGTGTGTGTTTTGAAGCATGGATAAAAATTCCTAGCACTGTCATGCATCATTTACTGCACAGTGCACTGCATACTCTAATAAATTACATAAAATCTGCAATTATCAGATAACTGCCCACACCTAACATATATGACAAGTGCAAAACTATCAATATACAAATGAAAGTTAAGCCTAACATCTACATCACAGTAACAATAGTCACAAATAACCACAAAAAATGAAAAAATGTGAATTCATGCAATTCAGAGTCATAGGAAACAAGATTATTATCGTGCACAAGCTAGTAGTGTGCAAACTGAAAACACATAAGTGATGCTTACCGGCTTTTCGAGTCGAAATATAACTGAGAATAGAAAAATAAACACAATAGCAGTCGTTTTTGTCATGGTATACCTAACACAAAATAAAAGCAACATTATATACTATAAAATGTGAGACATAGATGGTGTGGTAATGATCAATATGCCAATCAAAACGGAACTACGAAAGTGACAGGAAAAAAAAACAGTAAAACACAATCAATGATATTATTTTATTATTAATGTGAGTTACAATGGGCCTGCATGGTACCTGACTTACAATGATATAGTTATGAAGGCAAAGCTCCAGTTGGAAAGACCAATGTCCAAAGATCCTGTAATGCCTGAAAGCAATAAAAACCATGTGCAGAGTTAAATTTACAGTAATAGTACAGAACACAACCATGACAGACTTGACAGTTTGTCTTAGCACTGAGCAGAACACATTGAACACTGATGTTCAAAATAAAATTCTCTAAAACATACGGGTACTGTAATCAAAATAGCTCAAACTATGGCTCAGTGCATTTTCAGCTGTATAGTCAAATTTCTGACCAATACACTGTTTTGAAGCACAATATGCACAAGATTACCTAACACAACAAGTAATACAACCTTCAGTTGTTGTTTGCTGAGCCAATTTTCCCCAAGTTATTCCAGGTTAGGTCAATTACCAAAAAAATAAACCTTTAAGAACTGCTACAACTAGACATTTTCGCAGATCAAATGTCCCACTTTTCACCCAGCTGAAAGAAAGCATCAAAGAGAAAATGCTGTATTAACTATCTGCAAAGATCATCAGCAAGTGGTTTATTTACCAGGAGGAGCGACTCGTTTAACATATTCTACCCAGCCAAGTGTAACTCTTCGCCTGCCAGTCTTGTAGAAGAGGATTCCTCGTATAACAGCAGCCATGACAAACTTGGTGATCAGATGCGTCATTGTAATGCTGAGAGGAAATCGAAAAAGCTGCAAACATCAAACACAAGTAAGTAATAGTGCTGTTACAGACCTTATCAAAATCTGCACCGGAACAGCAGCTTTTTTAGCAATATCAAATGATATCAAAACCGCAGTTCTGTGCTCTCTATTTACGGTTTCGGTTTTTCGATTTCCAAATGGCGCAGCTCCAGCGTCTTGATTGTGCTGTAAACGTTAAAGAGCATGCCGCAGTGAGACGACCGTGGCGCAGTGACTTGTCTCGCCTGCTTCTCTGGCTGCAGGTGTATCGCCCAGATCAAACTGACATCACCTGCAGCACTGCGTCTAGTGCATGAGGGGGATGGAGAGGCATAGAATGATTGAATGAAGCAGTGACGGAAAGCAGTCAAGCGTTCGCAAGTTGCTAATTAACGTCAGATAGTGAAGCGACATTTTACAGCCGCAGAGGTACTGGTGATGCAGAGTGAGATCATTGAGACGGCATGACTGGTTACATAATATTTATTGCAACAGAGGCGAGCGGCGTCAGCGGCAGTGAGTGCAGTTATGTAGTCACTGGTATACGGTGCTGTTGTAAACTGAAGTCCTGTCTACTGGCTACTTTGCTCTTAATACCCAATACATGCAAAGAAAAGTCATATTAAATTTTTTAAAATGGTTCTTTTTACAGCATCAGTTTTGAGTATTATGTACAAAGTAATTTATCTTGGAATATCTTCTTAAAACAGCAAATTAGTGTCTCTGTATAGTTGCTAAATGGTCCGTTATCGTAATTAGTTGAACCGCTTACATATTCTACATCCGCTGTATAAGTGAGATCAATTTTCGTATTAATTTCGTCACTGATAGGTAATTTTTCACTTGGTGTGACATACATCAACTCTTAATATATGTCTTTGTAACGATGATGTCAATGTCGTTTCCTCCCTCATATAGTGGAGCCTGATGCTAGTTACGCCATGGTCTATATCCCCACCTTTAACCTTGCCTATCAAACGAACCATGAAAAGTTAACACAGTGATTATACACATGGCTGGCAGTATGTATAGACAAATTCAGCATGTGCACACGGCCAATGAAAATCAGACGTGAACGGTCGTGATGAACAAAGACTTCACAGAAATTTCTGCCGTGAAGTCATTGCTGCCACATGTTGCACATTTCTCTGCATTAGAACAGTGCAGAGAAAGATCGCTTATATTTATTGCCGGTATATTTAATCCACATGATTGTTTAAGCTTGGCCAGTGAAGAACGAGTGGCTGTGAATGAATGTGCAGGCACTGAAACATTGACAACATGAGTGACGTAGGCCTGCAGTTAAGCATCTGACATACGCACCCCTTGTGCCCACTGTCCAGGCATGTAGGCACCTTGCGTCTCAGCGTCAACGTCTGGCATTTTATCCCTGCTTCTAGGCATGTGCGGCGAGCTGGTTTTGTCATTTTTGCATTGTTTAGCGGCGTTTATCTAAATTTATTAAACTACTGGAAAGCTGAGTCTTGACTCCACGTCTAAAAAATCATCTTGTGGTGGGTGGTCTTTTATGCATGCCATTTTGCAATATTTTCATGGAGTCACACGATGTCCTGCAGTTATCAGGCATATGACCTACTGTAGCTATATGTGCCCTCGGATGTCAAGTCAGAAATGAATACACGTTTCAGAAAGCTGTTGTTAAAAGTTTGCAGCTACATTCCAGCTTTGACAGATTTTTGGTACAGACCAAAGTAACCTATGACGGTCTCACAAAAAAGCTTACAGATGTAAGACACTATCGTGGTATGTACATTTTAGATTTTAGTTGGTGAAAAACTAATGCAATCATACGCGGCCGTGTGTATAAAAATTTTCGAATTTGTTCACGGCCGCCGTGTACGTCGTTGCCGTTTTTTATACACAGGCCGGCCGTGTGCATAACACCAGTCAAAAGTAAAAGATAACAGCTTAAAAACAAAACAGTAAAGTCTCCGTTTCTTACGTGAATAAATCTCTGGTTGTAAAACGTCAATGATATAGAGAATGTATAGAACAACACTATGGCACCAAGTGTCTTCGTAACGCTATGGCATAGCAGCTTCTCGCACTCTGCCACACATCGGCAACGCCCCTTTGATCTTGTCCTCAATATATGCACATTCTTTCGTATTTCTATTTTCAGGGTATTTTTCTTGCCCATTTCTGGGCAAAAAGACTGCACAAACAATGAGCCACAATTAAACCTAATAAAAAAGCTGACATAAATCACCAAAAGTTACAACGTCGACGCATAGAATACTTAAAATGTTTTGTAATTATTTATCTAAAGGAAATAAGTCAGTAAGTAAACAAAAGTCAAACGAAATGCACGAAATTACCGGTAAACTACCGTATTCATTACGCCGGAGTAGAAATTGCAATCCCGGGATCCCGGCCGTTATCGTTAATCCCGAACCGAATCCCGGGATTGGTGGCGTCCCAATTCCGGGATTTTGGGATAACAAAAATTCGTTAAAATCATAATTTTCGACCGTTAAATGATAAAAATAACAGTTAGAAAGGTTTAATGCATAAACAAACTAGAAAGCAGTCAGAGCCCGCACACCTCCGCCAAGGCAATGTTGTTCGCCAGGTGGCAGCACCATCTTCGGTTTTGCAGCGGTTTTTCTTATGCCCCATTGATAGCAATGGTAACGAAAATTTCAAAGTGATCCAGAATCCAGGATTCCTTCCGGATCACCCCCAAAATTTAAGCACTGGTAGTTTGTGCCATTCACGACATACACTCAAAATTTCAGAAAGATCCGTCCATAACTTTTTGAGTTAACTTGCTAACACACAGACAAACAGACAAACAAAGTCTGGCAAAAACATTACCTTTTTGGCGGAGGTAAATATTTTTAAATACACTCAAGAGTCCTACTCCTTGCTGTGCACCGAGCCTGATTTTGTATTTTAACAGTCACAGTCACTCCATATACCGTTCTGTGCATGAAATAGCCCTAGTCTATTGTGCATAACAAAATATTGCCCGATCTAGCTATAGGCCTAATCCTGAAACAGATCTCGTGATCCCGGGATTACAAATTTCTCAATCCCGGATCACGGGATTGAGAAACCAATCCCGGGATTGCAATGTGACTGTCAAATTTTCTGCGGCTATTTTTTTAGATTGTAAGTTGTGGTAAGCCATCGTGAACCGTCAGTAGGCAGTTCTAAGCCACGGCTTAAGCCGGCTAGCCAACCGTAAGAATTGGGAGTCTAGACAAACACAGACGTACATATACCGTACTACTGGTGACGAGCTTCTTAGTAATGTCAACATCGATGACTTTGAACGACCTGAACCCCAAAATCGGGGGTTTTAGTGGATTTTTCGCGATTTCGCGCTGCGACACACGTTTCAAGAGTGAATTGCGCCGAAATGGCTAAAGATAGACCGAGACAACCTGCGTATAAAATTTCGGCCATTCAATGTAGATTTTAGCACTGTAGGTCAACCCCCTAAATTTAAGGAAACCTGCTACACCCTAAAAAGTGGTTATTTTACTGCTATTGGCTGGTCTAGCGCAGGGGCGGATTTAAGACAGAAGGCCTCCTCGGTCACATCAGCAAAAGGACCTCCTGCGCCCATTCTTTTCTTTTCCCTTTCCTCCTATCTTATTTTTTGCCCTTTTTCCTTCACTTCTTTAGAAGTTGGCTGTCTGAAATTTAGCCAGGAAGTCGCACTCCCTGTCGGAAAACTGTCGCAAAAATCTTTCTGTTGCAAAATTTTTGTCCAAGAATGCAGAATTTGAGGCCAAAAAAAATTCTCGTTTTGAAAAAAAGCAAAATTAAAATTTTGAGCAAGCATAATTTTCGCTGTCAGAGATTTGTAACTATCTGTTAGAAATCTGCCAGAAATCTGCAGTGTCTGTCGGTAGCCTAAATTTCAACTTTTTGTTTTGCCTACTTTTTCAACACACGATGCCTCTGTGAATGGTCTATCCCAGGGGTGCACAACATACGGCCCGCGGGCCGCATGCGGCCCGCCTCGCCTGCTGTAGAATAAGGAAAACAGATGACAATTTGCATGCCGTTATACGTGTTGCTTGCTCCCGCTTGTCTCCGAACATTGAACAACTGGCTTTAGACAAGAAATGCAATATTTCTCACTGAGTGAGTGCACTACAGCATTGTGGCCTACATTATTCTGATGAGGAACTTGAGAAGCACGAATTATTTTAGTTTAGGCCTACTACAGTAGATTGTTGCATGATACCTGAACAAAAAGCAATGTTGTATTTTACATGATATCACCTTCATGTAGTGCAACAACTTATCGTAGACCGCCCAGAGCAGACGGATAGAGCTGGTCTTTTAGACAAAGTCAAACAAAGATTAGTGAGTGACACCCTCAAAACGAGCTTTTTATGATCAC
>Ga0056128_1008856_pt1 | contig 12673 bp, 9 predicted proteins | sample WorMetLIZISLAND2_FD_71113 | JGI IMG/M metagenome (GOLD analysis project Ga0056128, IMG submission 71113) | Marine gutless worms symbiont microbial communities from Max Planck institute for Marine Microbiology, Germany - Olavius geniculatus... ...
AACCCTGCAGGAGTTAAGCCACGCTGCCCTAGATAGGCAGCGGTGGGCAGCGATAGTAAGAATGGCGTCAGACACCAACGGGCATTGAGCCCACGGTTGTCGATGATGATGATGATGTTTCAGGTAGAACACGCCATCTATCACAGTCGTGAAATAAACACGTTCCAACACGGTTTAGAGTATATCATGCCTCGTTGAACTTAACGTGATACACTTTCGACCGTGATGAAACGTACATGCCTATTTTATCGTTGACACTGCAATGGTTTATCCAACAAACACAGCAAGTCAGCCAAGGATTAACATTCCTACATTTAGCTCTAGAGATGCTTGATCTTTGAGCGATGTATTGCTGCCGTAAATGTTTGCAGAAGACAGTTCCGGGTCACGTGACTGCGAGTTTCCGCGCTCACTCAGAGGTCACTGGTACCAGGCAGGTGTCGGTGACGTCATCATTACGTCATCAGCCATCAGCACCAAGGGCCAATGCTTTCAGCACTATGACGAGTATTACCTCATCGAAAACAGGTAAATATTCAAACAACACGTCACTCGTAATAGTACAGTAATGTGGGCTATTCTCCGCCCTTGAACAGCGGACGTTGTGTTTTTTGGTCTGCCCGTTTCATAATTAAAGCTCTTAAAATATTTTGAGAGGTCTATTTGTATGTAAAGGCGTGTACAAAGCGACAAAAACGAACTGAACGAAACTAAACTAAACTAAACTAAAATGCCAGTTCAGATGCGTTGCACAGACTGTAGAGAGCAAACAAACTGGCAGTTCAATTCATTTCGCTCGCACTGTACACGCCTCAAGGTAACTCAAAACGTTGGCCTATCAACGGATTTTGATGCATTTCTTCGGATGTTTGAGAACAAGCCGATTACATTTCGGTGGCGATCCGAATACTTTCGTAGATGTTTGCCATTAGCAGACATGACATAAACTGACGCTCTGTTGTGTTGCCAGGTGGCAGCACCATTTTCAATGGAGGTTTGGGATCTTTGATTGTTTACAGTGTTGTTTGATTATATTTCAATTATTTTAATTAACGTGTCATCGACTCATCACGCAAAGAAGTGTTATGTGGGGAAATATTTGACTGATTTTTTTATTCAGGAATGTAATTGAAATGTTTGTTAATTCACTGCTATACCTGCAAACTTGTAAACCTATAGGCCAATACGATTGTTACGGCGTTTGCTCGGAAAGAAATAGCTAGTACTTCGAAAAAACAAACCCTGTTAGAGAGAAACGTGCTGTTTTGTCGTAGACCTACATTTAGTCGCTTAGATGCGTTAGCTGCTAACAGAGCCATCAACCAGCTGACTTGGTGGTATGCTAGCTTAATTAGATTATATTTAACCCTTGTTATTTCAAGGCGCTGCAAACAAGAGGGGTAGAATTTCCATGCAACAGTAGACGGTCTACACGGAATATAATTTTGTTCTAATCTTCTTTTGGGGATCGCTAACCATTGTTGTTACAAGTCCATACTCCGCTACTTTGATTTGTTGTAAACTTGTACAGCAAGTCGTAAAACAAATATGTATTAAGTTTTTATGTACAGTTTTGTTTTACTAGGTCTATGCTTACCGTATGCTTTCCTGTCTTCTGGCTTAATAAAGAATGATTGATTTATTAATTGCATTGATTGACTGGTCGATCGATCCCCATTCTCCACACGTGTTTTTATCCCCCATTTCTGCGGTAATACGGATCAGTTTTTATCGCACAGTACACAATGTTTATTGTCATACAGTTGTGCTTCTATAATTATGCATAACCCTGTTAATATTCGCTCTCAAGTTTTGTTTTAGCACGCTTGCACCATTAGCAAAATCTATATTGTCACGCTGTCATTTAATAGTATAACCATAATATGAAATAACGCACAAAAGTCACTAGCTTAGAAAATTGTTAGTTATTTTTTGCTATTTTAATTTTTTTGTTAGTTTTTTTGAATTTTTATTCTTTGCATTTTTGGCCATTAAAGTTTAAACGTGTTCAATATACCGTAATGCAATACCGTGTCACCGTGTTAGACTAAGTTAAGGCAGACACGTGCTGTCATCTGTCTGCAGTAGTTTACGACAGTCATGTTAGTCCTTGTCTCTGTGCTTGACAGAAAAGTCCTTGCCGTTCAAGTCCTTGTTAAACATCAAAGTTTTACCTGTAAACCACTGGTCATTTAGTCAGTGGTCATCGTTTGTTTATCGCTAGTTTACGCCAGTGCTGAGTATGAGAGATGTGAAGACGACATCGACAAATGAATCGCTAAGTATATAGTACTGCGGACAACTGCTGCTGACGCTGCTGATGCTGCTGCTAAATGTGACGTCATGTGTGCCTAGGAAACTGTCTCTAACAACGCATACACGATCACGGATCACCTGTTGACGGTGGTGGATCAGCTGTGACGAAGATTGCTGCTACTGATGCTGCTGCTGCTGCTGCTGATTGGTTTGCGCTAGGCCTATGTAGGTGGCGACATCGGCGTGACGTGGTTTAGACGTACCGGATGAAGATGGTTGACTTGACAGTGGTGGCTGGTTGGGTATTAGTCAAACCGAGCTACGACGTCACAGCTACTGATTAGTCGCACGTCCAGTCTAAGATAGGCGTAGCTGAGACTTTGTGGTAGCCTCGTCTGGGTCGCTGACTATGACGCTGTGGTACGAAAGTCGTCTCGGTAGGAGTATGTCCAGCTGGGAATGTACAGCACGCTGGAGTAGGATAAGTGAAATGTCCTGTATTTATGTATTCCAGTTTAACAAATCTCGGAGCTGGAATAGTTTGCTTTTTGAATGAATTGGTTTTAGTTTTTTTTTTAAAGTTTTAACGTTAAATAAACTCATCAATTTTTTCCTTTTTATGCAATGATCTCTCTCTTTTTTAATTTTTGGTTTGTAAGTAAGTAAGTAAGAAAATTTAATTTATAAAGCGCACAATGTCAGCGAGAAACTCACTGAATCTGAGGCTTTTTACATCATTTTGTGCTAAGTGTTTTAAGGCATTATAAAGGCAAATGTAGGTATAGTTTCCGTGTGATTTTTCTATATATGTGCAAGCGATCTACAGGGTGTTCCAAAAATGGCACCATTTTTGTACACCTTAGATTTTTACCAAATATTAACCGATTTTCAAAATTACCGGTATTACTATAGATCCCACCACACCTCAAGTATGTCGATACACTACCTTGTGAAATGTCAGTGTCTTAAGAATAACAATTAAAAACAAAACAACTTCTGCAGCAACGCATTTTAATAAATTAACAACAGAAACAACATGTTTGTTGTCTCATTTATTGTCTAAAAAGTCATATCTCACAGTTTTACGTCAAATGTTTAATGTGTCCGCCTTGCTGCTAAACGACGCGTCCAAGATGGTGACGCCACTGACTAATGGCACAATTAACCAAACACTGCGGCAGTTTGCCCCACTCAGCGACGATCATCTGCTTCAGCTGGTTGACTGTCGTGAATCGTCAAAATTGATAAGCCATCTGTTAAAGAACATCCCAAACCGCATATCTGACTGGATTTAAGTTCGGGCTATTTGGGGGCCACATGCCAAGCTCGATCAACGTTGATCACGCAACTGGTCATTGGCGTCGCGGGCTTGAGTGCGTCGTCTGATATTTTACAAGGTAGTGTAACGACACACTTGAAGAGTGAAGGGGTCTGTAGAGATAGTTTTATTACAAATTGTCTCCTGATTCCGACAATAAAAAATTCTGAAAATCGGTTAATATTTGGTGAAATAATAAGGTGTAAGAATGGTGTCATTTTTGGCCCACCCTGTAGAGATTAGAGTAGAACTTAAGCCTATTAAATTGTCAAGTTTTAACTTGTAATTTGCAGGATTCTGCGAGTCATTTGCAAGCAACTTTGAGCAAGTTTCAATTCTATAGTGTGCTCAGGTCAATTCAGTCTCCCACTTACAGTAGGATAGCAAATGAGTATAGTAGCTAAAGAAGTATGGGGTGGAAGCCTAAATGTGGTTGACTAGGGCGATGGTATATCTGATGACTGCACCGCGGGTCTAAGTGTTCGCTGGCGCGGGCAGTGGATGGCCGAATAGTGCGCTGCGGTATCGTTAGCTTCTGTCAATCAGCTGCCACTTTCAAGATTGTAAAGCGCTTTTGGTCATAAACCTAATTCGTGTAAGCAGCGCTCTATCAAGCACCGGTCTTTACCATTACTATTTTTGCTTTTATTCCCGATTTCTTGTTTATATTAATTTACTGTTCAGTCGGCCTACTTACTTTGTCAAATTAAATAATAACGATGTTAGCAACAATTTGAAGTTGATGACGTCACAAGTCTGCATCTAGACCGTTAGCTGTGCTGTTTTCAATTGTAATTCAACAGTTCCTGGCATGTCATTCGTTCTTCGAATGTACCCAAAACAATTCAGTATAGTTGTTTTTTTATCTGCCAGTATCACAGGAATGGACTCGTATCGAATTCGACGTCTTGCCTAATCCGTCAGTAACTGCTTCCCAGTTTTACAATCAACTGCACTAACTCTGTCTATTAGTAGGCACAGTGACAAACGAGGTTCTCGCTTTGATGTCAGAACTGTGCTGCATTTTAGTCCCATTTCACCTGATTTTTGGGGATGTTCCTTAGGACTATGTAGCCAATATCGGATGGGGCTCAGGCAAGCGGGGAATTTCAGTAAAATGCAGATTTTGTATAATCGTTTTACTTTTATTTTTATGGTTTACAAGGAAACACTAATTTTGAGTGAATGACAGACAGTGCGGAGCCTAAACATGGCTTTGTGGTTTTGCTAATGTCACTGCATGCGGCAGCGCCATCCCGTCAATCTGCATACGATGAGGACAGCTTGTGTCCCCAGCTTGTCTCAAGATCGTTTTGTATTCAGATCACGGCGTCGCACGGTGCTAGTGAGGCTTGCTGCGTCTCTCGTCGCCAGCTGATTGTTGGCATCTTCTTTGCACCACGACGCCGCCGCTGATAGGCTCCGTCTGAAATCTGCTGAGCTGACTGTAAATTGCTTTCCTCTTTCCTCTCCCGTCCCTCCTCGCTTCCTTCTCGACCAGAAATGGTGGCACCATAAATCGAACTGACAGTACTCCGTCAGTCCCAGGCGGCTCTGCGTGTGGTCTGGGACAATGCTGCTCTGCAGATGTTTTAAAATACTGTCTTTGTATCGTACGTACATTATTGCAAGCACCAAGTACGATATCGCCACCTTCAGCTTGTTTGTCAGTCTTTTCATTTTTGTTTGCTTTTGTACTGCATTTTGCAGTTTTATTTATTTTTGACGCGGCGTCTTTGGCATCGTTGTCATCTGTCTGTCTGTCTGTCGTTGTCTGTTTGTACTAAATGTACTGTGGCTAAGCGTTAGATCGTATACGAATAATTAACCATGTGTCTTAAACTTAGGCATGCAAAATTTCAGCGATCCAGTGCAAGGAGGCATTTTCAAATTTGGCGTTAAATGGAGAGCGGTAAGAAAATGTGCGTTTTTCAACGAAAAACTGGCTATATCTCAGAAACGATGAGAGATAGGGCCTAGGTGACTAAAACTATTGATCACTAGTATAAAATCGCCCACTCTCTTTTACATGAGATGTAAATCATCGACCTTGGATGACCTTAAAGGTCAGTACTACAACAGGAACTGTATATAGCGAGACTTTCTATATAGCGACATTTGGGCTTTCTTGTTCTATTTGTGATTGACAAGAAAATATGTCGGCACCGAACGCCGACATGATATGCGGCCATCCGTACAATTGCCGAGCATCTCGGGTGTTGACAGTAAATTAGGTCATTACACAAGCCGTGATTACGTGAGATGTGAGTCATTTTCGTGAGTTTTTTTGACGCGCGGTCATTAATCGAAGCAAAGGAATTTGTGCATAATTGTTGTGTATTGGTTGTGTAGGCGTGAGCATTGTCACCAGTGTATGCTGATTGCCAAGCGACACAACAACGTCTTACAGTACACTGAAAGTACGTATTAAATTATCTTTACCGTCATTTTTCTGACTGTGTTCCTGTGCAGACGTCGGCTTACAGACTACACATTATTTACACCACGGCGTAGTAAAAGTTGAACGTAGGCTTAAAGGTTACTCCGGTACTTAATTATAGGTCTTGCACATGTGCTATAAAACTATAACGTAAGCTTAACGCAACGAAATTAATTGTTTTATTGTAGTTTTATTGCACTTTTACTGGACACGTGCGAAGTGCATAATACAAGTCAAACTCGCGTCCAGGAGCGCTTTGCAGTCGCAAAAACAGCGACAAGTCTTTCTTTAAATCTGCTGTTCCACGTGTTGAGAGTTGTCTATAAAGCCGTCGTCATCTACACGATGGACAAATTCGACCGGGAGTATATAAGCTTAGTGTACAAAATGGCGGGATAGACTTGGCATGACGTAAGCGTGACGTAGCAGTGACGTCACTCGAGAACTGGCAAACAATCGGTCATGTTGGGCGCCAGCGTGAATGATCGATTGAGCCATCAGACTTGTTTGACTCAACCAGCTAGCTAGCACATCATGACGACTAAAGCCAAGCTCCACTGAATTTGATTTGTTGTGGATTTCTTGTACAACAAGTCCTGCAACAAGTTAGACATATAGCATTTTAATACTTTAAGATTTGTGGATTTTTTGTAAGCTAAATTTTGGCGGACTTGCTTTACTATTTGTTCTCAATCTGCTGTATACTTTCGACTTGTTGTGCATCTTTGTACAAGTTCTCCAACAAGTTTACAACAGTTCGAATTATGGAGTTTGGGCTTAACATATCATGACGACCAATAGCAGTCGTCCTCGGCGGCACACGTGACCTCTCACGATTCCGCGGACGTATCTGCGTCGTGAAGGTCATTTGCTCGTCGCCAAGGTCAGAGGAAAACATGTACCACCGGCAACACGCCTCATCGGTTGCGATGTACGCACTGGAAACTAGACAGAAGCGGGCAGTAGTTTGTTCCGCGGGTCAAACTAATCTGTTTTTTGCGCCAGGCGACAAAAAGACTCGCGGTGGCGACGTTTTTTATACCAAAGACTGGCCAAAAAAGTTAGCTAGTGACAATTTATCAAACAGTGCCATGCTAAATCTTTTGTTTGCAGATTCCTTTACAAAAAATAATGTGCAATATACTGTGGCGATAATGTATGTATTGTACACACATACAATAAACTGTAATTTATGCAATAATTAAAACTTTAAATATAGCAATAACTTTGGCTGTGATTGTCATTTGTCTCAATTCAGCTTTTTGCTTTGTTCTGAAATTATTATTTTTATTTTTTAATTTTTGGCCACGATGCATAAAATAAAATGAATGACTAAGCTATTCATTTATTGTTTGATATACGCAACCAAAGTATACCATGCAGGATACAGGAGTTGAAGTTGAGGGGCCAAGGTCGACTGGGGCGTGAAGAGGGGGTATCCCCCTTCCAACAGGGGGAGGGGCCTAGGCAGGGAGCAGTGCCCCTTTCCCATAATTTTTTTTTGATATTTTAGGGTTGAAATGGCGTATTTTCGTGGACTCTTGGTGCTAAATTTTGTTTTTTTAAACCAGAACAGTATAGAAATACGCTAGGAATGCATGGACTGCCATGGAGATTGAACTGCATGTAATATAAAGCGTTCTTTAAGGGCGTCTATCCTTCGTAATTCCTTGGAGCAAGTTCCCTCTTCCCTAATTCAAGGTGAGGCGCCGAAGGCGCCAAGAATGAGGCGCTGTCTATAAGCGTCGACGGGGTAGAGAATCGGGAAGGGGTCTGGGGGAACGTGGTGAGCTCTCCCAGCGGGGTCCGGGGCGGAGCCCCGGCAAAAAAAAATTTGGTAAATTCTAAGCGTCATAGAACACTTTTGCTTGCAAGATAGCGTAATTATATCAGAAATGCAAAATAATAATAATATTCAATTTTTTCTCTCATTTTGCAAAAAACCTTTTCTTTTGCTTTAAGGTTTATATGGTGTAGACGCCCCTGGCTTTATTTATATTGTTTATTGTTACTTACTCCTACATAAACGTAGCCCAAAATTGGAGTTACAAAAAGGCGAACTGGCCCCTAAATTTAAAAATTGAAGCCGAAAGCAGAGAGCAGAGGTGGACTTCTTAAGGAGGGGCCGGTCGCCGGAGCGCTGTTGGATAAATAAGTTGGAATGTGCGCTTGAAGGGTGCATGCGCACGTCAATTAGTGGAAGCCCCGCCCACTCTGAGCCTGGGGCAGCGCCACAGTTAGTTATTAGTGGACTCTGCTATGTACTGTAGTCGAGTGCAGTTCTCGTGTTTTTATGTCTTGTATTGTCTCGAAATAATACAACGAGTTGAGTACTACACTATACACACGCTCAACAGCGCAGCCCCGGAAACCAACGCTTTTGGGGGTATGAATACCCACTAAAAATGCACATATTGAGTATGAATTTTATATAGCTTTACTTTACAAATAATGTATAATGCATTGCATATGCAAGGCAGAAAGAGCGACTTTTGGCATCTCGGGGGCATGGCCCCTTTGGCCCCCTAAATCCTCCTATGAAGAATACAATCAGCAGCAAGTTGATCGGTTATTAACTTTTCGAGCTACGCAGCGTAAAATCACAGAAAATAATAGGTGCAATCGAGCAAAAACCGTTGGCAGTCTCTACAATATATCAGACATCATAACTGTCAATGTGCGTCAGTCAGCAACTAGATATAAGGTTACCATTTGGTAGCAGCATCACGTATACAGTGATGCCCGCGTCCGGTAACTGATGCTAAATGAATAGATATTGCATTTTTCTCTGGCCCACAGGCCATCCGGTTGCCACCAAGAACAGACTGCTAATGCTGCAGCGTCATCTATAATGTATAGATATCGGCGGGTAATTGCACTTGTGGCTTCTTTAATGCTGTTTTTCTCGATGCACAATGAGCTGTCTATATGCAGCCGTGAAAAGTGACATTTTATCTGTGGCGAAAACGGAATAAAAACGTTTAACGCTGCTGCACAATTCTACGGGGTGTAGCCGAGCAAAACATGACGTTTTGCCCTCTTCGAATTGCAACCAAATAACACTGGTTTACTGAGGTTTGGGTAATAGTTACTTCCCATACCGGCACACCCCAAACTACGTAATCAGTTTATTATGGATGGAAGACTGAGTTTTTCTAGTGGTTGGTTATATACGTATCCTGTTACGGTCAGTTTTGTCACCCGTCCATGTAGTAACCGGTTATATACCGGGTTAGTAATTGGATGGGTGACTGCCTGCGGGCAGGTAAACCATATCGGTATTTAACCAGCCGCCTAGGTCAACTTAGCCTTTCATCCCTCCGGAGTAGGTAAATCAAGTACCAACCCATCTGACAGGGGTTAAGGCGGAGCGCGTTCACGTGTGTCGGGTGACAAGTAACACTGTGTGATCCCATATGGCAGGTGACGCTCCGTAGCTCTAAGATGGGTTTTTCATAAAGATCTATAACATCACTTTTTAACCTTTAAAATTTTGTTTTTTTAGTTAGTTTTTTTCATGCTATGCTCTATGGCGGCATGTGTGTAGGTTTCTGTATCGGTCGTTCGTCACTGCAGAGCATCTGTGATCAGATACGTGTTGCAGGTGCCCAGTACACACTCGTGCGCGGTAAGCTCTAATGCAAGCTTTGTAGTTATCGTCACTAAATAATTGTTTAGTGCGCAGCAACAAAATATAACAATACTGTGCATATAAGTGGTCATTTACATTGTCATTTGATTTACATTATGAATTCGTTCAACTGCTGTATTGTTTCTTGCAGCCTATATATTTTTTTCTCATTTTAGTGCTTACTGCATGATATGCTTTCTTGGGACAACTTTATAGAAAGGCCTACATAATATTATTATAGCTGTTTTCGCTGTTTCCGTTCAGCTACCACTAGGGAATCCAAAAGCTGGAAAACAAAAATGGCAAGCCCGATATAGAGCAAACCTATAATAGGGCTCAGGGAGCTTAGACTATAGGTTTTTTGCCGGATTGCCCTCCCCCCTCCTTTCCCTCTGGATCCGCCAGTGTAGGCTACTGTTACTGTTAACAAATGCATCATTTATAAGGCGTTAAAATGACATCAAAACGTTCTGCATGCAAGATAGTTAAATATTTACAGCAGATAAGCCCCTAATAGGCCTATAATGTTTTCGGATACCGGTACACTTTCTTCAGCCTTCATAGTGGATGGCTTAGGTCTATAGAGAAGAACAGAAAACAACGGACTTTGATCTAATCTGTAGATAATTTTATGGTGACTATATAGCGTATATAACGAATCTGGAAAAGATACGACAGCAAATAAATCCGTTAAGTACTATAGCCTACGTCTTGTTCTTTGAATTTGGCTGCAGACGCTACTGCTCCTATTGGGACCAGCCATTGATGTATTATAGCCTGAGCACACTGCGCATAATAGATCAAATGGATTAACGGATTAAAGCACACTTAGTAGGCCTCCTATATAGGCTAAGAATGCTTATACTCTGGTGAATAGTTTTTGCGACCGTAACCAGAGGGTTGATTCAGAGATCATGTTTTAAAATTTAAGCTCATACCAAGAGTTGTCTTACAGTTATCCCAAGACAAGAGTTATGCGATAACTTAATATTATATCTCATGACATGACTTATGAATTCGTATAACGTATCTTACAAACTCTTACGTTAACTATTGTGGTAACTTGTAAGGTTTTATTTTATTCTAACATATCAGGCTTATCTTCGTACTTGCAAATGTTCTGTGAATTAATTACTGCCCGCGGTAGCCACAGCAATATTGTTTTTGTTGCAAGCTGTTTTCTCTCTCTGTTAACAAGATAACTCATAAGCCGCTGCACTTAGCTTGATGACATTTTGCAAGATCTCAGCAACCTCTAGAACAATATTGAATTTCAAAGTCATAGGTCAAAGGTCAAGGTCACATGAACTTGCGTGCGTGTGTGTGTGTGTGTGCATGATACTGCGGCTACCCGCGGGCTTGGCGATCTTGTTTAGCTAGTTTTTCTTAAAATTGTCCCAAACTAAAAACTACCAAAGTTAATTCAAATTTGATGACTATAAAAAACTGTACCCCGAAGCAGTGGATTTAATCAACACGTTATGACGTTCAGTGATAAGGGTCACGTTTTTGTTCACGTTTATAAACATGTAAAAATTTGTTTTTAATATATAAGACGCGTTTAACAGTTTTTAAGTAATTTTTCTAGCGTTTATTAGTGTTCTGTGGTGTGTCCGGTACGTCTGAAGTGTCAGGATCGCCAGTGCCGTGTCCTCTGCAGCAGAAAGCGTTCTATTTCACATACAACAACGAGTCCGGTGGTTTCTGTCGCAGTCCGACTTCATACACGCGTCCGTGCGCCGCAAGCTCACGGCTTCTCTTCACGTTCAAGCATTGCAGGCAGTGCCGCAACACCTTCGACAGAGGTATAAACAACCTCTTTGCCAATGGCGTCATGCCCATCACTTTAAATTTTTGCCTGTCGATCAGTTGTTGAAAAATTTTCCTCTTGCCATATAAATTTCGACTAAAAATGCAAAATTCGGGGCTAACAAATTTAACTTCGGTCAAAATTAGACGCAAAATTAGAATTTTAAACAATCAAAAATTCGTCTGTGGGAAATATAGGGAAATTGTAACGTCCTGCCCGCCAACGTTTTTTAACGCAGTACGCCGCTGCTCTTTAGACGCCAGATACCGCGGTAAAGTTTACCGTTCGCCGAAAAATAACGTTATCTAGCAGCGTTTGTCCATTTGTGTGCTAGCTGGATTATTTTTGCGTTTGCCAAAAAATTAAAATAACATTAATTTTGCGCGATTGCGCACCGCTCTACAGCAAAAGGTGTAATTAACACGCGAAACAAAACGCCTAACATTTGCGAAACATGTTTAAAAAAATAATTTTTGTTTTACGTCTATCGTACGCGGCTTAGCTCAAACGCAGAATTAGCCGATAAAAATTGTCCGGCAGAAAAGCGGCGTAAGAGCGATATAGATGCGACAAGTCGCCAGAGGTCGATAAGTTCAGCAATATCATAACGACGGTCAAGTCTACTCATGGTGTTGTCCAGTAATTAATCACATGACCTCGCGATGATGGCGGGCAATGACTTGGCGTCACATAGGCAGTGTGACAGATTCCACTGCTGTCTAGCTGGCTGGCTGTCCGTCCGTCAAAGGAAACGGCTTGTTAATTAACCTCATCTCAGTTGTCCGCTTTCAGCGCATGTTTGTTCTGACAGATAGCATGAGAGCTGTTTATGCGACCATCCTAACAGGCCGCATTGCGAGCCTTGCCCGTCCGTTTGTCCCGTACGTTTGCATGGGACAAACGGACTTAAAAATAAAAAGGCGTAGAAACCCAGAATTGGCACAAACGTTCCCTGGAACATAAATAATTTTTGACACAAAGGGGTAAAAGTCGAAGTTATCGAATATCATGAATTTCCAGGAAATCGCGCAAATCTCGCGTGAGTGCTTACTTATAAGTATTTTTTTAATTTTGCAGACACTGTACACTAAACTATTGATCATCATCATCATCATCAGTTTATTTTGGAAACACAAAACATGACAATGTCAGAAAATACAGAACAGAACAATAAAACATGTGTTCCAAGGGTCAGAAAGGCCGCAACGGCACTTACAA
>Ga0056128_1008859_pt1 | contig 12671 bp, 5 predicted proteins | sample WorMetLIZISLAND2_FD_71113 | JGI IMG/M metagenome (GOLD analysis project Ga0056128, IMG submission 71113) | Marine gutless worms symbiont microbial communities from Max Planck institute for Marine Microbiology, Germany - Olavius geniculatus... ...
TCACTGAGTCTAGCAATGTCCCTTCGCTTTCTGAATTGTGCTTTGTGCTTCTTCTTCAGCTTGATTTTGATATTTGCCATAACCAGGCTGTGATCTGAATCTATGTCTGCACCCAGAGCATCACTCTAAGCACACAAGGCTAACTCTACTTTTTCATAGCAGCGGCATAACTCGACAGGGGGGCGGGGGAGGCAGACGGATCCAGAGATCCAGACCCTTCCTCCTGAACTAGCTGTCCAAAGACATCCACGGAAAACAAAAAAAAATCCAGTAAAAAGTTTCGTCACTTAGTTATGTTTTGCCGTCACCTTCCGAGACCTTCCCCAAATCACTCAGCACTTTGTCTCGTCTCTGGTGGGCTTTACAGCCAGAAACTGAATAATATGCACTCTATCGACGTTTAGATCTGTTTACCATAAACTAAAGTGCTAAACTGTTTTGTTGCAGCTTCGTGAATAAAGTGTTACAAGTTATGTGAAACTGCAGCGTCAGAAATAACTGCGGAGTTGTTAATGTATACATTATTCACACAATTCATCATTTCCCCAAGACTGTCAGCAACAAGTGTCTGTGATAATGCAGAAAAGAGGACACATTTTTCACTGGAATACAGAAGTTTTGTGTACTAGTGATTTTTCACCAAATAGCACAAAAGCAATCTTATTTGCTTAAAAGTGACATAGGAAATGACCAAATGAAACTGGAGAACAAAAAGTTAATAATGTATGACCCAAGATGAAATAAAGATGTCACGTCTTGAAAAGTGCACTTTCATAAAAACTTGTCTAAAATTATATCCAGTACATCACAGCAACGAAGTAAAATATCATTACTACTGCTTCGAGTTGAGACTTATCCATCCTGCAAATTTTTGCATTAATTTGCTGAAATTTAATTTTAAAACGTGACATAAAATCATCATATAAGTCTAGTCACGATGATAATGCTGACTTGGATGTAATCTATACAGGAGTGCTGAATTTTTTTTATGAATTCTTACTAGTTATTAATGCTGCAAACTAAAAACGTCACAATGGTCTAGTGCCGACGTCGATGCGGCTGCTGAGTTGTTGTATGTAGCGTGGAGCGTCTGTAGCGCCCGCGATGATGATAATGACGACGTTTGCTTGTCGTTGAGTTCGTAGTAACATGATCATCCCATTGCTGCTGTCCAGTCTTTCCATGTCCACTGCACAGCTGACCATTTACCCATCGTTTCACTCCTTCACCGAGGCTGTGATTGAATGTCGTGGCAGATGACTGAGTTGGGTAGCCGAGGTCTGGTTCAAAGCATCTCGATTCCTCATCTGTTGGATTAGCATAGTCAAGATGCAGGCGGTGGTCCCAGTGCCCCCAGGCGTGACTCGACTTGGCACGCACGTCCCACTGCTGTGACTGGAACTGAAGAGGTGGACCGTCGTACTCTACCGTGGGACTGTGATGTGATGAAGTCAAGCTGTGTACGGGAGGATACGGCGGTGATGTGCGTCGATGTGGTGGCGCTGGTAAACCGGGCCCAGATTTGTCAAAGTAGTGTGGCAGCACTGGCAGGCGTCGGTGATGTGGAACATGAGGGTTGTTCCACTGCGAGGGGTGGTCAACCGGCATGTTTTGATGTGGAGGCGGTGGACCCAGTCTGTTCTTAGCACTGCAACGATGAGCGCCGGTCTCCGAGGCTCTGTGATCTTCGGAGGAGGCTTGCGGCGGCAGGCGTGGAACACAGAAGTACGGTGAACTGTGGACAGCCGGCCAGTGTTGATGTGGTGGTAGTCCTTCTGACGGATGGTACAGTCTGCTGGGCTCAGGCTGTTGTTCTGACCTGTGACCAGCCTGTTGTCCATCACGTTGACGTGGTCCTCGTGGTGCTGAGTCTGACAACCTCGGAGACTTGACAGCTGACAACACAACGCCATCAGAATCTTTCTCACTGCTAACACACATACACACACTAATCTGCAATACAGTTTAGAGTGAAAAAAAATACCTGTGGTTATTTTTTACAACAGTCAACTAGGGGAAAGAGCAGGAAAACAACTGATTCTTAAGTTCAGTCTTAAATGCATTGATATGATCGTAAAACTTTCCATAGAAACCCCCATCCCTAGCTTCTATAAATACATGATGCCCACACCCCCAGCCTGTATCTGGTACCCGACCTTTAAATGCATGGTTCCTGCTACTCTGCAGAATTCATTTTCCCTGACTTTCCAGGACAAAACAAATCAAAATTGAAGCGAAATACCAATGTCAATTTTCAATTGCTTGCGATCACACTAAAAACATGGGCGGTGGAACAGATTTAAAAGTGGAGGTACACATAATCTGCGAGCGAAACGAGCAGGAAAAATTTTGAACTGCTGTATGCAGTCTGCATACAAGAGTTCACATTTTTTCTGCATCTTTGTTAACTTTTGCACCCTGGTACTTTCAAATTCTGTGACTTTACCTGACCCTCGAGTTTACTCTGATTTTGGAATGTAAAATTCCCTGACTTATTCTGATTTTTCCTGCGATTTTCCCTGACCATAGGAACCATGTAAATGGGACCTTGCTTCAATTTAGTTTTATGATATTACACAGTTTATTTCACACAAAGTCTAGCACAGGCCTGAAGCCAGGGGATGTGATGTGTTCGATCAGTCAAAACCAGCAAACTTTGCATAAAAATAACCAAAGCCACAAAAGTCGTCACCAGATGCAATTTTTGGAGCTCCTGAAACCCAACCAGGACTTAAATTAACAAAACTTAACTACAAAAACTCAACAGAAAGCAGCTTATAAGATATAATTGTATTTAATAAAAGAGAATAAATTAGAGGTGATAACGATTACAATTGTTTTAATAGTTAACTGTCCAAAATCTAATGATTAATTCACTGTTAATTTTGATTCAAAATCAATAGTGGTAACTGCCAAAGAAAGGCATTTTCTTATTCCCGGTAAACAAATTTATCAGTTGTTGACCAGTTTGAGCTACAAGCGGTCAAACATGCACTGAGGTCGAGTGTTTTTAACAGTTAATCATATGATTAATCATTAATTTCAGCAGCTATAATTAAAATAAATTGCACACGACAGTAGCACACTTGAAACAGTTCTTACATCATCAGACTGCTTCCAGCCCACAAGTAACTGTTGTCTGATATTTTAACACTGAGCAGTTCTATTGGTGTATCAAATGGCTCACTCACCATTGCACAGATCTGCCCAGCAGGTCGTTTAAGTAAATCTCTCGTTCAATAGCGTGGCCGCGAGCATCGTTGAATGCTGTACAACGTCAACAAACAAGAAATTTGAGCTACTGGTAATGCTCACAAGACGCGCAAAAGCCTATAGCAGTTCCTGTTCGCAAACTGTCAGTCTATCTCCAGCCATTTCATCGCAGTTCATTCTTGGAGTGTGCGCTGCAGCCGAAAATGTCAAAAAGCAATAAAAACCCCTTATTTCGGAAGCTTAGGGTCTTTCAAAGTCATCGATGTTGATACGACCGAAAAGCTCATCATTAGTGCTTGTTGTGATAGGCAGCATGCCCATGCCGAAAATCGAGACTTGGACCGTTGAAATCTACATTCAATGCTGAAAATTTCATATGCAGCTTTTCTATGTCTATCTCAATTGGTTTCGGCGCAGTTCACTCTTGAAATGTGTCTCGCAACCCAAAATCACCAAAAAATCCATAAAACCCCCTATTTTAGCGTTCAAGGTCATCCAAGGTCACTGAATTCGGTGGCAAGCGAAAGCCAGTGTAAGACTTCCTATTAGTGATTAATTAGTAACCTAGGCCCTATCTTGCAGCGTTATTGAGATACAGCGACTTATTGGCTAAAAAAAATCACAAATTTTTCCCACCCCCTCTAATTTAGCGCAGTCGTTCGGAGTGACCCCCTTCGAATTTATGGAAAAGCTTTACGGTTCCTGAAACTAGAGTCTTCCAGGCAGCCGACGGTGAAAATTTGGTGATCTGTTTTTGACTGATCCATCCGTGGGACAAACGAACAGACAGACAGGCAGAAGTGCGATGGCTAAGATGCGCTGAAAGCAGTAGCTGCTTTCGCGCGTAGAAATACACAGAACATGGCTTCTGAAGCAATATGAATACCAGTGCACTGGCTTAATGGTTTTACAAGTTCATAATGCTTCCAGCTACAGATTTTGTTTTAACACTTCCAGGGGCACTTTTCAACAGAAAGATAGGATGGCCTTCATGTAGTCCAATCTATAGCATTAAGGCACTGAAGGAAAAGGCTTCATAACGGTAATAAAACCATAATATGCACGTACGTTTGTTAAAGTCTTAAGCTGTAAGCTGTTTCATTAATCCTGCGCAGATATTCCTCGATGCAATCTGCCCAGTGCTTTGCTCTGTGCATCTTCAAACGCTTGGTGTAAGCTCAATATTTGCTCTGCACCTCAGATGTCAGAAAGGGACAGACTATCATACATAAGATACAACCAGTCCATATCAGATGAAATGTTCGAGTCTTTGTTCCTGGCTTGAGTCTGGGGTTATACAAACCTTTCCATGATTACTTCACACGAGCTCCTCTAAAGTACGCTTGAGAATTGTTACTAGTGTTTGCAATCCCGAGATCCCGAATCCCAGGATCCCGACCGTTTTCGCCAATCCCGAATCCCGAGATTGGCCATGTCTCAATCCCAGGATTACGGGATTACAAAAATTCGTCAAATAATGTATTTTTGAGTGTCAAATGACACAAATAACAATTCTAGTCCCTCAATGAACAAAATATTTGATGAGCATTGGAATTCTACTCCTTCTGTGCACTGTAATTTGTGTTTTTACAGTCACAGTCACTCCCTACACTCGCAATACCTTCCATATATGGTCGGCCTACTACATTCTCATGCGTGGAATAAGTCTACTATGGATACCAAAACAGCGACCATTCTGTAATCCTAATCCCAAAACGGAATCCCGGGATTACACTGAGAATTCAATCCCAGGATTGCAATCACTAATTGTTACATCATGATTGTTTTTGATGCATCTTGACAGAAGCAAGCAGAATCAGAATAATGAATGGTAACATGTAATATTACCTGTATCAATTTGTTTTTAGCTTAATTAGATGACAGCTGTGTCCGAAGCATCAATGCTACTATACTCTGGCATTTAAATCCAGTTCTTTAGAGTATCATCAAAACTGATAAATGGCAGAAACAGAAGAAATGCTAACTGAATAATACCGTCAATGGCGGCTTGAGGCTCAAAGTGCATTCGATCAATCATATACCTACAGTAAAGACAAATATCTCACATCTCAAGAAAACCTGCACAAACTTCTACTGGTGAATGGGTGACTAAGCAATAATGTGACTAGTATACACTCAGTAGGTAAAGTCATGCAACATACACGGTGTTTCATAACCCCTTTTTGTTTTTTCATATTTCACTCAAATGATGATCAATTTACACAAAATTTTTACTAGTTGTAGCTGAAGAATTACTAATTTAAAATATTGCAACAAAATATGGCAGTTGATTAAATATTCTTTGCTAGTCGTGACCTAATGCTGACATCATAATGTGTCACGGGTACAGGCTTGATAGTCTCAACTGGTGCTGTCTATCGCTAGCTACCCTGCTCACTACCTGCTCCGATGGTAGAAAATTTGGTTCGCTGATGACAAATTTTTGAAGTTTTACAGATGCAGACACAACAACGTGAAAGCGATCGCATTTATGCATCTGTGGCGATAGCTGGAATTTCACATGTTCGAGCATCACAGTGCACTAGCACACCGAGCTTGCAAAATGGTTGCGTTTTTGGATTGCAAGACGCTTGATTTCATGTCACTATGTTGAACAGTGCTGACACGATAAACATTTTTCATTAGCAAACCAGATTAAGTTCATCATCAAAGCTGGGTAGCAACTGACAGCACCAGTTGAGATTATCAAGCTTGTACCATGACACATTATGATGTCCACATTACATCAGGACTAGCAAAGAATATTAAACCAACTGCCATATTTTGTTGCAATATTTTGAATTAATCTTTCTTCAGCCACATCTGGTAGAAATTTCATGTAAATTGATCATCATTTGAGTGAATTATGAGAAAACAAAAAGGGGTCCCTTTTTTATGAAACACCGTGTATAGCTCTTAAGGCAGAGCTGATCACAGTACTCGCTTTGGCTCCAGCCAGACTCTAGGCACATGCAGTACAAGAATGCTTAAACTTGAAATGCTTATAGGCCCATGGACACCAAAATTAACATATATATCTTTCCGTTTTTCTAAAAGTGCATAACCGTCTAAAGATTTTGACAGTAATGTCGGCGACCAGCGTTTTGTCAACATGGAGAAATTTTTTCATTTAAAATCGACAATCCATGAAAATGACGTAGAAGACGCGCCACCATGATGGCTAGGCAGGTGCAAAACTGGTGATGTCATCAGCCTACTGAACCTAGCCCTAGCCATTTGGTTTGGAATCGCACAATAATTTCATATATTTATGAAACTCAAATCTAATTTAAATCTACATAAATTGCGCAAGTGAGTTTGACCGCAAATTATACAGCTTGCTGGAGGAGACAACAGATCTGCAAGAAACAAGACCCTATCCTGCAACTGCATACTAATGTACTAAATAAACCAACATTATGACAAAACTCTACTATAAAGCACAGATGAACTTATCCCAACTTACCTACAGACGAGATATCCGGTTCTATTGAGGCCGTGAGTACAGTGCACCCCAATCAGTCGCTCTGTTTACAACGATTGCACATTACCAACTCACTGTCACTAGCCGTCCCCGAAATGATCTGTACTGTGTCGAGCGGAACGTAAAACCCTACTCACTCACTCACTCACTCACTGCCTGATCCAAAGATTGTACAAAACTGCTTCTAGGTACTAGCTAAATCCAAGCAGTCAATTCAAGCAAAGGCAACAGCAGTTACTTAGTATCGGTATTTAGTTGATATTTATTATATGCTTTACACACAGTTATGCCATTCACTGTAATGGCCAAGCATTTCAAGTGCAGGAAAGTGACATGTCAGGGCAGGAAGGCATGACCACGTATGGAACAGATTTAAGCCTATTTTCAAGTGTATCATTTGTTACAGTCAAGTAAAACAAGAAAAATCAACTAATGCTCACGAGACGCATGAAAGCCTATAGCAGTTCCTGTTCGCAAACTGTCAGTCTATCTCCAGCTATTTCATTGCAGTTCATTCTTAAAGTGTGCGCTGCAGCCGAAGATTGCAAAAATCAATAAAAACTCCTTATTTTGGTAGTTCAGGGTCTTTCAGTCATCGATGTTGATACGACTAAAAAGCTCATTACTAGTGCTTGTTGTGATAAGCAGCATGCCCATATCTAATACCTATCTGCAACCGTTTTCATGAAAGACTGGCCAACAACTGTAAAATAACGACTTTTACTGGGGTACCGCGCTTTGATGCCCTTGTGCGCAGGTTTCCTTGAACCTAGAAAATCGAGAGCTGGACCTTCGAAATCTACACTCAATGTTGGAAATTTCATATGCAGCTTCTCCATGTCTATCTCAATTCATTTTGGTGCAATTTGCTCTTGAAATGTGTCTCGCAGCCAAAAATCGCCAAAAAATCCATAAATCCCCTATTCTGGCGTTCAAGGTCATCCCAGGTCATTGAATTCGGTGGCAATTAAGAGCCAGTGTACAACTTCCTATTAGTGATTAATAGTAACCTAGGCCCTATCTCGCACTGTTTCTGAGATACAGTGACTTATTGACTAAAAATCACAAATTTTTTCCATCTCCCAGGCCCCCCTCTAATTTAGCGCCATCGCTGGGGGTGACCCCTTTCGAATTTATGATGGACAGACAGATAGACAGAATTCTGATGGCTAATACGCACTGAAAGCAGTAGCTGCTTTCGCACGTAAAAATGACAGTTTGGAAGAGACTATGTACCACACTGTAGGTGAGACATGACAAAAGATAATGGTGCCAGAAAAGTTAACTATTTATATGTTGATCAAGTTACTAGCAGATCTATCAAACTACTTCCACCATGCGGCTATCTAATGCACTCATTACAACGACCAATTACAGCAGCCAATTGTGAGAATATTACACAACAGCAAAAAGAAATATAGCAATAACTAAATTATCATAGAACAGATACCGTTGTCTGCATTGTTGGACAGGAACTTGTCAACCACTGCAAAAAACCTACATCAACAGCAAAAGTGCACAGAATACGCTTGAATCAATATGAATGAGTTGCTGCTGTTATCATGATAAGCCTATTAGGCAGTGCCTATATGCGGAGGCAAATGCCCTGAAAAGATAAGGACCTCCAACAAGTTCAAGAAATAATCTGGAAACGTATTTGTATAATTCGAGTGGAGTTGCCAAAGTAACACTGACATTCTGCCACCCATTTTAGACTTAACAGAAATAAAATTTCAGCAGTGGATTTATGTACATGTAATTAAATTTATTTAGTAAATTCATTGAATGAACAGAAATGAACCTAATAAAAAGTGAACTAATAACTTGTAACCAGCAGTCATAACCAGTGTGGTATCATTACTAGCAGTACTGGCATGATGCTATTAATTGCTATTAATTGATAATTATTATATGCTTTCAACTTTCAACAATGTAAGACAAGTAAGCCTAACTAACGCAAAAAGGAACGCGTGACAGCAGTGCATGTATGAAGGCCCACTGCAAACACATTCTAAGCTCACCGATAACAGCAACTGACATTGTACACCATGATTTTCATTCAATTATCTATGCTTGCTAGAGGGTCTTATGCTAAACAAGCCAACAGCAGAATAATAATGAAGTAGGTACCCCTTTGATGCCCTCATGTGCAGGCCTTCTTCGATCTATAGGGTCGAGACTTGGACCGTTAGAATCTACGTTAAATGCTGAAAATTGCATCCACAGCTTGTCCTGATCTATCTCTGGTGATATCAGCGCAATTAGATCTTAAAATGTGTCTCGCAGCCAAGAACTGCCAAAATCCACTTTAAAACCTCTATTTTAGTGTTCAAGGTCATTGCTTTCGGTGTCAATTGATAGCCTGTGTACGACTTCCTATTAGTGATGACTAATAGTAACCTAGGCCCTATCTTGCACCATTTCTGAGATATAATGACTTATCGACCAAAAACTGCAAATTTTTCCTAACCCCTCTCCTTTAGCACCATCGTCCCAGGAGATCCCTTTTGAATTTATGGAAAAGCTTTACGGTTCCTGAAACTAGAGTCTTCAATGCAGCCCGACGGTGAAGATTTGGTGATCCTAGCTTGCACCGTTTTTGACTGATCCACCCGTGTGACAGACAGACAGACAGAATTGCAATGGCTAAGACGCACTACAGCAGTAGCTGCCGTCGTGCTTAAAAATGCAAAGCTAAAATGTATTTACTTTTTCTGTACATCAGGACTTGGCACCGAATGACCTTCTGTATAAATCTTCTCATATTCAACACCGGCATCCAAAATCTCCTGCAAAACATTTACACATCTGCCAAGTTTTGTTGTCTGCAGCACAAGAATAACTTTGCACTATTGACGCCCAGTACCAGATACACGATATTAATAAGACAATCTGTATTCTGCAGTAAACATAGACGGATCATGACTCTATAACGTTCTGTTGTCATTACCTACACTATGGCAGCAATGCAAACAAGATTGAAATCTGTAAGACTGAGACCAATGCTGCAGACATTAAAACAGTGAACTTTTAGACAGTAGGGATAAATCCTCACATCATTTAAACAATCAGTTTTGAATTTACGAAATGAAAGGGTAAAAACCAGTGATAAACATGGCATACCAAGTTCAAAACCTACAAAAAAACAAAATTGAGGCTAGGACTTTTTTCCAGTGCCGAGACCACGGTCTGTATCTGCACTGTTCAACAGCAATGCTAATCTGACATAAGTTCACCACATATATCAAAAGCATATGGCTCTTTACGAAGAGAAACCAAATAAATCCGCACAGTCTAGTAAAAAGCCTGGGAGAAGAATAATGTGAACTAGCAGTCTACCACAGAGTAAAACACAATGATGGGCAGGTGAAATTTGTATTTAATGTAGTGAAGATTCAATATCAAGATTTCAATTTCAATAGGATATCGATACGATATTCTGAAAATATCGCGATATCGATATTAATATTTGTAAAATGATAAGTATGTAAATCTTATACAAGCACAAGAACAAGACATGAACGTTCAGCAAGGCAGTTTGCTTTACGTAGATACTAAAATATGTCAGTGAAGTTAAAAATTAACTATAGACTGTCGTAAGTGTCGTTAAATTACGACACTACACTTAGTTTGCTTCGGTTAGTTTGTCGTTTTTTACGTTTATTCTCGCTATTTTGGTAATGAAGTAATAAAAATATATACTTCAGGTGTAAAATATGGTGATATATCGAAAATATTGTGACGTATTGAAGATATTGCGATATATCGAAAAATTCTATATTTTTCTAGTCAATACGATATATCGATATTGAAAATGATATTTTCAATATATCGAATCATCACTAACTTAATGCTATGATGTAGGTAATATACAACTAAAGAAGAACCTTGCGCTGATAGTAGCGTGCAGTGAAGGTGAGGTCGATGACAATCCCCAGACGTAAGCCTCGACTCTCCACCTCAGACAGAAGCATGTGCGGTGTGAACCACAACTCAGGCGGCATCCAACGACACAGGGCCTGAACGCACAGTGCACACTCACACATAGACCAGGGACGGGTTCAAGGTCAGCATTTTCAAGGCCAAAGCCAAGGAGACACGTGGCTTTTGAGGCCAAGGCAAAAGCCAAGAACACAAAGTAAGTAAAGTACCTAAAGTATGACAATTTTATATAACGCATCAAAAACCAGCCTAACCTCATTCAAACCTTAATAAATGATAAAAATGCTCAGACAAACATAGTTTCAATGTTTCAGATGATATATTGTACAAAAAACCCAAAAACGCATTCCACAGCGTGCATCATTACAAGTGCCAAGGTGTCGAGGCCAAGGCCAGTAGTCTTTAAGGTTAAGGCCAGACTTCTTCGAGGACAATGCGATGAGTTTTGTCCTTGCACGCCTTTCCTCAAGGTCAAAGGTCAAAGACCCAACCCTGGCATAGACTAGTGTGTGTCCAAATGCCAACCGAGCCATGCCCCTTACAGCACACAGTAAACCATTTTACAACATTATGCTGTTAACAAAACAAACCAGCTGCAAACTGTTGTTGTTGCTGTTGGCGGTGTAGCAAGCTGCCTATATGGGGGGGGAGGCAGATGCCCCAAAGGGATGAGGAATTCCAGCAGATTGTTACCAACCTGAAAGAGGAATTCCAGCAGATTGTTACCAACCCGAAACACATATGATATGTTGATGCAGTCACTGAAGTACTTATGCCATTCTGTTGCCCACTTTGAGCAAAAAAGCAGATGTTCAGCTGTTTCCTCTTCACTTCCGAAACGGGGACATATTAGAGATGGTATCTGTCCAATGAAGGCTTGGTATGAAGGGCTGTGGAGGTTAATCTGTTGAGCCTCAATTGATGAATTGCTCTCTGCGCTTGCCGAGGAATGCCAGGAGGTGTTTTGGGGCTGAGTTGTCCACTGCAGCATCTCAAATGCCAGTTTGCGGTGCCACTCAGTTTGCTTTGAGCCATCTTCTCAAATTCATTATACCACGACTGAATAGTGAATTGCCACAAATGATGGAGTGCTGCTCTCATATCAATATCTGCCTGTGACTGATTTTGTCAACTTCCATCTTTTGCCACCTCGACTGCCCATTCATTTTCTTCGACTTCAGCATGGCCAGAAATTGCATAGCATTTGCACTATTTCTGTCAACGACGGCTAAGAGCTTTCCCCAAATTTTGCAGCCAATCTTTTCATCTTGCAGTGCTGGGCCTTCCGAAGATGTCTCAATACCTGACTTGAGTCTGTTCTGCTTTATTAGCTATGTAGTTGATACTTTTATTTTTGTGTATCTTTTAGCCACCCAGGCTATCGTCTTAATTAAACCTGGGTTGAGTTGAGTTGAGTTGGTACCAAATTATACTGCTTATAGCAGTGATTTTCAACCGGGGTTCCGCGGAACCCCAGGGTTCTGCGAGCATCTGCCAAGGGTTCCGCAGCTGGCCAGTAAAAAATAACTTAGCCAGCAAAGTCATGCCAGACGAAGTCATATAAAATCAGCAAATTCAAAAAATTGAGCTTCTGTACATCTATTTCAGCATAGAGGACTGTGTTCAATCATTTTTGTTGTTAGCAATTTTGGCATATTTGCATTGTAGGTTTATATTACTGTATAATGTCGGCCCTTATGCATGGCATTACTCAACTCCGAGGATTAATGCATTATTGGAAATGAAAAAAGAACGCATTGATTAGGGTTATGGCTACGAAATCGTTTGATCATTTACTTAGTTAATTCAATTTTTACGCGCGAAAGCAGCTATGCTTTCAGTGCGTCTTAGCCATCGCAATTCTGTCTGTCCGTCCGTCTGTCTGTCACACGGGTGGATCAGGCAAAAACGATCCAAGCTAGGATCACCAAATCTTCACCATCGGCTGCCTGGAAGACTCTAGTTTCAGGAACCGTAAAGCTTTTTCATAAATTCGAAGGGGGTCACCCCGAACGAGGTCGCTAAATGAGAG
>Ga0056128_1008863_pt1 | contig 12668 bp, 12 predicted proteins | sample WorMetLIZISLAND2_FD_71113 | JGI IMG/M metagenome (GOLD analysis project Ga0056128, IMG submission 71113) | Marine gutless worms symbiont microbial communities from Max Planck institute for Marine Microbiology, Germany - Olavius geniculatus... ...
TCTATCCCTTCTTTGACTTCTAGCTGTTCCGTGTGCGAGTGGCGGGCTGGCAGCAAATGCTGTACAAGACAGCGGGCGGGCGGGCGTGTCCAAACTGTCTATCTCTCCAGTGTCCAAACTGTCTATCTCTCCAGTGAAATGTGAAATAGAGCACTTCGTCGCTTAATGACATTATGATATCATGACTGGCATACGGAGCTTGGTTCCTGGGATTCTCGTACTGATAATTTCTGATAACGTCGCACATCTCTGGCACGCTGCAATGCCGCTGCAGCTTGTGTTATCTGAGAATATTGCGTGTCACAGTCACCAGGGCAAAGAAACGCATCTTAAGAGCGCTGTCATAGTCGCGTTACAAGCAATAATAGGCATATCTCATTTGGATACTTATATCTTATTTGTTGTAGTGTAGTCTGTGCAAGTTGTGGGTGGGTTCATCTTGGGTTGAACTCAGATATGACATTTTAAAATATTAATTAACCACTGCCCATGGCGTGCTCCAGCCAGCCGCCAACTGCCTTCTGTTGGTTTCATATAGTGCCGTGTCACTCAACCATGGACACTAAACCCGGCCGCTGCGAAATATTATAGGCCTATACGGTTTTGCAGCTGGTTTTTAAAAGCGTTCAGCGACGCCGGCGTCATATCAGATGCAATCTCACTTGGCGATTTTAATTGCATATTGTATCAGTATGAAAAAAAGACCATCAAACATTGTTGAATTTTGCCATTCTTGCTGGAAAATGGCAAAAACGCACCTTTTCATAAAAAGTCGCCTGTAAAAAATTTTCATGGTCGGGCCAAAGGGGGGGCATCGCACCGTGGCCCCCCTTAAATACGCCACTGTTCACAGCTTCCTCCCTCCAAACTTGTAAGACTCGAGTTGTGGACTTGGACACAGCTGGACTCAAGTCCATGTTCCAGTGGACTTGCACTTGCACTTGGACCTGAGGACTTGGACTTTTCAGACTTGACTACAAGTCTGCCTTCCTCAATTCTTCTCTCCTTTTCATTCCCCTTCCTTTCCCACCTCCTTCCTTAAGCTTACCTCAGAAGCAGTCCCCTAAATCCAGTTAGAGTCTGAGGAAGAGCTGTGAGCTCTTGAGCGGGGTGTGGGTCAAACTCGGAGCCCAGCCGAAATCGAATTTGGCACGTATTCAATTTCCCTTTCCTTCTTTTTGCTTTAGAAGTAGCCCCTCCTTCTTAAATACATGTACAGCTAATGCGTCTGTGCCCCTGTAAGACCGCTGCAAGCTCTCTGGATAATCACAGTCGTACACTAGTATGGCTACAAGAGCGATGGTCTAAAGTAGGATACCCTGATTTAAGCAATATGACATATCTGACTAGATTCATAATGAATCTTTACATTTAATTTTGATGTTTTAATGGTGAACAGTGTATTTCTTTTAAAGTCTATCGACTTCATTAACCTTCAGTAGGCCTACATTATTTAAAAGTTGCAACACAACGCTAATATACCACATGGCAGCCATTTTCTGTTTACATTTTCAATAAAAGTTGTGCAAATAAACAAGATCAATCTAACCCTAACCTCAAACCTGACCCTAACCCTAACCCAAAACGTTCACGCCAAAAAATGTGAAAAACAACTAAGAAACATCATTGTGAGTCTGCTGAGGTACGTCATATTGCTTAAATCAGGGTATCCTAAACCGGCGCCGGCTATAAGCTCCCCGGCAGAGTCATGGAAAATCAAACTGGATGCAATTTAGCCTTAAAATCCGACATCTGGTGGCACCGTGTTTACTTATTTTCCAATAACTGAGAGCGTAAGCATTTTTCTTTTTCTCAGATCTGTGGTGTGGAGTGGACCTGATATCTCATTTACCACTTGGATGCCTCCTGGACACCGTCACTCCAGACTGCATGCCATTAGCCCAAAAACTGGCTAAAGTCCATAACCGTCACCACCCACACTGATATACGTACCGTTATCAAGAGTGCTTGCGACAGAAACGCTCGTTAGAAATGCGATACAAATTGTGGCACAAATGCCTAAAACTTCTGCCATATTTCTACTTAGATATCTATCAATTAAAATATCAACTTTATTTGTCGTCCGACCCCGTTTTCGTCTATCGTGACGTCATCTACTTCGTGGAAAATCATATAAGTAACTTAGTAAGTAAGTAAGCCAGTCACTCTGAAAAAGTCACCAGATATAATAACCACAGTATATAGAACACGTGTTCTACATAGGCCTACTGTGGTGTAACGACGCGATTAAACCATAACAGTCGTCGACGAGTGACGACTTCTACAAATTCTCGTAGGCCTATTAAAAAGTTTTTGTTAAGTGTAGTAATGAAAAATAGCGATAAATTTCTTCTGCTTTTATATACATTACAGTGTAGTGTTGCCAAAACTTGCCATTGCCCTTGCCCCCATGAGAAATTTTAATGGTAATAAAATGCCCTCTCGTAACCATACACATGCCAAGGTGTGACTTATTAGGGTCATTTTTGCAAGACAACACAGATGTGATTTTTTTGCGTCTCTATATCAAAAAGCAGGCAAATTACTGCGGCTTTTATTGAACGTCCAAAAGCTGTGTTTCGGATTTGCCTCAGATTCGATGAGTTGCTCGCCGACATTAGGTGCGCTATGAAAATTTATTTTAAAATTTATATTATTTATTTAAAGAGGCTTTGCCCTCTGATCCCAGGATTAAGAGCTCTGCCCCTGAACTCCGCTACGTCTTTTTGATGCACGCTGAATAATTAGGTCGACATTTAGCCCACACAAAAATAGCTAGGCAGAGCCCCTGGACCCCGCTACGTCTTCATGATGCACACAACAACTGAATAAGGTAGACATTTGGCCCATACAAAAAATTATTGCTCCCTGTGCCTTGGCCCTTGACCCTATGTTGCTCCCCTAGCTTCAAATTCCTAGCGCCGCCCATGATTACAACTATGGTCCAAACCACTGCAGTCTATTGTGATCCTAGACAAAATACGTTCACCAACTTCACCTATCGCCACATATGGCACGCCTTCCTGGAACACGACCAACACAGACACTGTACTGAGATATCCGTCAGTTTTCAAATATTTTGATTAAAACAGTCAACCAAGTAAACCAACATCAGCAGCATTTTGACAAATTCACGAACAAATGTTCAGTTTAATTTTAAAGAAACAGTGAAACGTCAGGCAGTAAAGCAGTAATGTTGAAATAAACTGAGAAACATAAATTGCAGTCACATAATTTACAACAGCTTTATGACGACATTAACGAACTGTTAACATTTATACATTTTGTAGTAATTACCTGATCACACTGTGTTGTGTGTAAAGTTCCTAAAATCACACGACCGAATATTTCTGGTATTTATATGACAAGTGCGCTAAAATCGCGTGTTTTATAAAAAAAGGTAAGAAAAAGTAATCAAACAAACTGACAAACTTTTTTTCACAACTAAATAAATGTTGTTAAAAACATACAACTAGAGTTTTTTGTGACATATTTTCACGCATTTCATTGTATGCACATGAAAATGGAAAAGCATCAAACGGATGCAGCAAATAACAACAATAAGGTTTCACCAAATACAAGAAAATAAAGATAAGTTGTGAAAATGGAGCAATCGATAATTCTAATTTAAAACTTAAACAACAAGAAACAAGCAAAAATTGTGGAAATATATTAAATAAAAATTGGTGGCATCAGTAGCCCTTATTAAAGTTTTTGTCCCTGGTAACAAAAATCATAATAAAAACCCAGCGTTAAATGGCAAAACTTGTTGTCTCAAATTTCCCCAAAAATAACAAATAGAAGTTGTGAATGTCTTATAACTCATTCAAACATAGTATACAATTCTGATAATTTTTGAAAATAAACGACGAGCAGAAAGACTAAAGCCAGTGCCGGATTTAAAAATGGGAAAACTGGGCAGTTGACTAGAAGTCTCAGCAATTAAGGGGCCTAGGCAACATCCCATTTCGTAAAAAATGTTACAAAACCTTTTTTATAAAAATGAAAAATTTAAAAAAAATTGCAAAAAAGCAGTAGGCCTATAATATTATGTTTCAAATTCGCTAGTAATCAACAAAATAAGATGGTTAAAAATAAGTTCAAGTAAAGTTAAAGACACCAGTCTGTTCATGTAAGCAACTAAGTCTGAAAATTAACCAAAAATGTAAAAAAAATTCAAAAGTATTTTTAGCAGCCAGGGCTCTGCTACTAAAGATGGCAATCTAATCAGGGTCAGACAAAAACAATTTTCCAGAATATACGACTAGGAAAAACATGCAATTAATTGACCAAAAACATGAACCAGGAAAGTTCGAAAGATAGAAGTAATGCAGGGTAATGAAAACAAGCCAGTGTAAACGAGGCCAGCCTAAGACGTCTAAACCATACAAAACTTGGAGCAAAATAATGCTCCTCACAATAGTGAAAGGGAAGTTTTTTAAACCATTTGGCAAAAAAAATTTCGTAAAATTTGAGAGTTTCTGAATTATTATAAACTTTCTAGTTTTGTTTTAAATACGTATCGTCAAGCCCAAAATGACCACAAATAGATAGTAAAACCCAATTAAGAAGTGTACAGCACTCAAAAGACCGTTAAAAATCCTCTGCCCCCTTTTAAAAAAAGAGAAACAAGGAAAGAGAAAGAAAAGAGCAGACAGGAGTGAAAGGAAGAAAGATAGGGGAACTGGGAAACATTGTCTGATGGCTCAAAATGGAATAGACGCCCCTAGAAAGAAAAAAACAAACAAAAGGAAAAAAATAAGAAAGAAAAGTAGACGAGAAGAGAAGGGTTAGAGAACTTGCTCAAATGGGGAACAGATGCCCCTAGGGGAGCAGAGGGGAGGGGGTTCAACACTGGACGGGCGGTAGGACGAGTATGGGGCCGATCTTAGGATCCATGGGCATCTTCTTGCGTAGACCCATGCAGAAGGCGGAGTCAATCTGAATGGTCTTCTCCTTGACTGCAATGTCCTGCTCCAGAGCCGAGCGCGTCTTGAGTAGACGACACAGCGTGTTCTCGAGTTGACGCAGTTTTTCTTTGAGCTGACAGACAGCCTCATAGATCTCATGTACCTCTATCTGCAGGCTACATATCGACGACAACGATACTACTACAACAAAGAAAACAACGACTACTACTCTAGAAAAAGTTAAAGGTTGAAAGTTCTTTATGGGAAACTAATCACAGAGCTACAGAGTGTCACGTACCATATGGACACGGCCGAAATGCGAGATACCATATGGGATCACATTCACACAGTATTACCTACCACCTAACACAGCTGAATGTGCTTTATCTCAACCCCAGCAGGACAGGCCAGTTCCATACTCGATTCACCTACACCAGAGGGATAAAAGGCTGAGTAGACCTTGGTGTTTGGTTAGATGGTTTACTTGTCCGCCAACAGTCACGCATCCAAGTAGTAACTGCTTAACAGCGACCATCCCAGCAGTCAAACCCAAGACCGCTCGATCGTAAGTCCAACACCATACCACTACAACCCCAAGTCACCCAGTATAACAAATACACTACTGCTACTACTAATACAGACCTGTACATGGTGCATTACGGTACAGCTCAATACAGCGTCGTCTAGTGCTCTCATCCAGGCTACTACTACTACTACTACTACAACTGACCCGTGCATGGGAGCGTCACGGCACAGTTCAACACAGCGTCGTCTGGTCCTCTCATCCAGTCTTGTCTGAGCCACCTTAAGTCCTTCTTCCTTCTCAATGATCGACCTCTGCACCAGCTGGATAGCACGGTCAGTCTCACGGATCTCATTGTTCGTCTACAACAACAACAACAAGTACTACTGCTACTGCTGCTGCTGCTGCTGCTGCAACTACTAATGTATAGCACAACGCATCTCACAGATCTCATTCTTCCTTAGTTTGCATAAACGCAAATAAGTGAATAATTAAGCAAGTAAGTAGACCTGGCCATCATAGCAAAAGCCACAAAATATTTGAGGTGAGTCGCTTGAGCTGAAAACTTTTTTACTTCAAATTTCTCAATTGTTCCTAATTTTAATCCGGCCCCAGAGACTGGATTGGTCGCTAGGTGGCGTATCTGATTGATTGACCATCCAGCCTGGCACGGACTGTAAACCCAGTAAGTCTGGTACTTGATGCAGTGCTGCTGACATGAATCGAGAGTCGTAGTCAGAAGCCGAGAAGTGCTTTACAATCTCAGAAGTGGCAGCTGATTGGCATGAGCTAATGATACCACAGCACATTATGCGGTCATTCATTGCTCGCTAAGCGAACAGTTGGACCCACAAAGCTACCAGCAGACATACCACCATCAAATCGGCGAATTAGTTTGTCATCCTGCTAAAAGTAGAAAGCTGAGTTGGCCTGAGCACATAATAAGTTAGTAACTTGCTTTGTCATGGTTGCTGTCACATGGTCCGCGGTGAGATTCAAACGTATGCGTGCCAGAACAGCCATGTTGATGACAGCGTCAAACTTATGAGCAGTATTAATATAATTGTTGTTGCTGTTATAGCATGCAGTAGTTGTCATACCTTCTCCAGTTGAATCTGCAGACGGTTGCGAGCGTTGGTGACCTCCTGTATGCGGGCCAGTATAGCCGTGTTGACCTGGTTAAACCTATTCCACATCTCCTTGGCTGATGTACGCAGGAAACAGTCAATGTCTGAACGCAGCTTCTCTGAACTCTCGCGTTCTACCTGCGACCTTATGATGAGGTTCTGCGAGTACTTGTGGTACGTCTCCGTGTTGGTAATCCTACAGGACACACCTATTAGTAGTAATTGCAGTAGTAGTAATTTTTGTTGTAGTAGTAATGCAGTAGTAACGAACATACTACAGTAGCTTACATCATTCTCACAGGATTCCTAACTTCATTTAAAGAAAGAGGGCACAGGCAAAAGCAAAAAAAAGATAAATGGAGTGAGTGCAGCCTCAGTCAACAAGACACAGGTGAAACGAGTATGCTGAATGCTGAAGAAGTAAACAAACAAGCATTTATATAACTAGCAGAGATTATGGTTAGCGTACGTACGTGTTATCAACTTTCTCAACGCCTGGATGAAAGCCGATCTTGCACGAGCGATTGCGCAGTTGATGCGCCAAGTCATCAACACCCTGAGCATGATGCTTATCAGCCACGTCCAGATCACAGTCATGCTGCATTGCACGGTTCTTCCTGTGTCACCATGACAACACACTGTAGTGATAGTAGTAGTAGTAGTTGTAAGCCTAGTAGTAGTAACAGTAGTAGGCCCAGTAGTTGTTCTTATTATAGCTGCAAACTCCTTCAACTCCAGCAAAATAAGCACAAATATGTTGGACGATGATCAAGGTCATCAGTGTCAACAACATACAAAATTGACACCCCGATGTTTACGAACCAGCCCAAATATACACTAGGCGCAGCGCTTGGCTAGCCATTGGAAAACGTAGTCGACGTTTAAAATAAGTAAGTGCAGTGCATAAGATAGGTGTACTGCCGCATAATATGTCGGCACTGGGCCGACGTCTTTTTCTAATTCGCAATAACATCAGCTTCCATTTGACAAAGCTGCTCGTTACAGATGTGATTACGTGCTAAAGATCTTAATTCGAATTATTTGTGCAATATTTAGAAAAGAAGTTTTTATAAAGTTATAAAATGGTGTTGACCTGAGCTGGCACTGGGCTTTGGTAGCAAATTCCTTCAGCTTCTCCTGAATGTTACGAATCACTTCCGCTTCCTGCACGACACAGACACTAATACTAATAGTAGTAGTAATAGTAGCACTAGTTGTAGTAGAAGTAATAGCAGCAGCAGCAGTATTAGTTGTTCTTGTTATAGTTAGTAATTTCAAGTTTTTTTGTGATAAAATAGTAGCTGCAGAATGTAGTTACTGCAGTTGACACAGTACATTACTTTGAAATATCAAATTCAAATAGAATTATCTAGCAAGTAACAAAATTGCCAATCAGCAGCAGTAGTTGTAGTAGTATTTGTAGTAGTTGCATGACCTTGCATAGGGTTCGTTCCGGCTCGTCATGAGTGCACTCAATGCCGAGACGTTTCTCTCTCTGCATGAGACACTCCTCAATGATGGACAAAGGCAGCTTTGTCTCGCACAGCGTCTTCTGTAGTACACGGATGTATTCCTGACAACGCAGTAGCAACAGCCTAGCGTTACTGTAGCGTGGTCTGTCTGTCCGTCCCTCACACTCGTGCACCGTGCTAAAGCCTTCAGGCAGAATGTGTAGTCACTGGACAAGTAACACTTTATTATGTGAGTAAAAGAAGACGCAAATTAGCGAGCTCGAAAACGACCACTTTGGCTCCACACAAACTGGGAAAATTAAAGCATAGTTTTGCACCATGACTAATGCCTCTAGATATGTTCCCAGACACTCCATTCAGGCAACTTGGAGATAGTCACGCTGACGACTGTGCCAGTGGAATGACCCACACACACAATAAAAAACTGGTGACTAACGAATAACAGAGAATGATAGAAAGATGCCGACGTACGGTCACGTTATCACACTCATTTTCCATTCTTTGTATCTCTGCAAGAACCTCTTCCTTCCAGAACGCCACGTCGCACACTCGCTCGCCTGTCAACATTCGACAACCACACTACTATTACAATTACTACTACTACCACAAATGCTACTACTAAATGCGCTACTACTACAACCACAACAACTACTACTAACTTCTTCCTTCCAGAATGCCACGTCATACACTCGATCGCCTACTAACACATGTGCACACTACAACAACAACAACTATTACTACTACTACTACTACTACAAAATGCTACGTCACACTCACTTGCCTGTCAACATACGACATGCATACTACTACCACAACAACAACAACTAATACTACAACTACGACAACTAACTTCTTTCTTCCAGAACGCCACGTCACACACTCGCTTGCCTGGAAACACAATGTGCAAATTACTACTACTACTACTAGAACTGACCTAGTTTGCGCGTGTTGTTGCACTGTCTGTCGTGCAGTCGTTTCTCGCTGGTTTTGACAAGACACCAAGTCGTTGAGCGAAGTCGGTCAGCCACAATGCGCTCATGCTCTGCCGAGTTGTGGGTCTTGTTGTAAGCCAGTTCCCAGTCACAGGCGGAGTAGCGCGAGTAGCTGCTGCAACTACAACAACAACGATAACGACTAATGACTGCTACTACATATAATACACATATAATTCAGTTTGTAATTCACGGATTTTAATGAAATATCAAGCACTGCAGTATCTTACAGTGCTTGTTCTTGTGGTTAGCGTCGTCAATATAAATATATTCAGAGAAAAGCGTATACGGGACTGGGGCGAATTTTATCTGGAGGCAAACTCACATGGAATCTGTTACATTTTGCTCCGGTATTTTTTATTGGGGAAGATCACCTTCCTCGCCTTCGCCTTCGCCTTCGCCTCGGCCGCGGAATCGACCAAACTGCATGTAATGGCACAGCAGCAGTACTTTAGTAGTTGTAGTAATAGTAGTCGTTGTTGTTGTTGTAGAAACAATATTGTGTGAGATAGCGTCAACATACCCCGGCACACAAGACAATGCCCTGACAGGTCCTACTGGTTTGCATGGGTCGGGCTTCGGTACGCGCAGACAGTCGGCGTCCTTGGGACACGTGAGTTGTTTTGAAGTCTGGTGACCCAGTGTCGGAGTGTGAGCGACATCAAGGCCTGGCAGACAGTACTTAGCCATGGCGCTGATGATCTACAACGCAAGAGCACAACACAAGTGGTGTAGTGCTAAACTTGTGTTTGGGTGAACGCTCCCCTCTCTCCCCTTCTCTCTGTTTAATCCAGCTAAAGGGCTTGGGGGATCGCTAAGTTCACCAGTGAGATCTAGGGTGGAGTCCAGTGATGTTAATCCTTGGCCTTGGCCTTAAGGCCAAATTTTGTGGCCATGGCCTTGGGACTGTGGCCTTGGCCTTGACCTTGGCCAAAAAATCAAGGCCACCACCAAAGTCTCGTGGGACTACAAAATTCACCATCGTGATAGATTACATTTGTTATGCTAGAATGTCGGAATGATGTGACTTAGAGCCATAGTCTCTGTCCACTATCGCTTTGGTCATATTTCAAGATCTACGTCTTTTGCTTACTTACAGTTACTGGTAGAACTGTTTTAACTAGCTTATGTTGCAGTACTGTGAAAACAGGCTTTTTTGCTTCGTCTTTTAAATGGAATTCGTATATAATAAAACTGTTTTTGATACTTCGTCATTTACATGGAATCTGTAGCTGACAAAATGTTTTTCGACTTTCAGTGACTGGGTAATTATAATAACTATCAAATGAATAGCACTGTTTTGACTATCAGTAACAAGATAGTTCTACTCATTTCTGCATATTACGTCATCCAAAATGAGTGATGCAGATGATGCTATTAAATTCTATCAGTTGCGTATGTAAGAGTACTTGAAAAACAGGATTTCATTACTTTATCTTTTATCATAAGCCTTTGCATTATGGAATGGCTTTGGCCTTGGCCTTGGTCTTGGCCTTGAGTGGTCTGGCCTTGTTAACATCACTGGCGGAGTCCCGGCCATAAACGTATTTTAGAGTATTCAGCACCCCAGAAACCACATCCGGTTTTGTATTATTTTTATTTTTAAATGTCCAAAAACACGAGCAATTTTCCACTCATTTGAACATATTTAAACTCGGTAAACCACACGTTTCACTTGACGTCTGAATATTTACAAATAGATGAACGCAACTGTATCACAGTTCCCCACTGTTCTGATATTATTTGGGGAACGGTCTTCTTTGCCAAAAATATTTGGGGAAACAGCGTTCCCCCTTGACTACACCACTGCACAACATCAAGCACAGATGTCGACGCCTTGAAGCTGCCGAAAGTCTCAAGCGTTGACAGTAAAAAAAAGACACTGACACTAGGCTACGCGTCATTTTCGTGAAGTTTTTTCAACGTCAGGTGACCTTGATTATCACATCTTTTAATTGAAAAACTGTCCTTCCTGTCAATTACACTGACATCAAACACTGGTAAAGATCTCGAAAAACGCAGTTTACGCGTAAAATAAAAAAAATTCTTTATATTTCATACAAAGACCTCCTAGCATGCATTGCAGAGTACTCAGAAATCTATAATCAGAACTCGTAAAACAAATAAATGCCCTACCACAACAGCGAAATATCCATCCTATTTGTAATATCGTGAGATCGTTTTTATCTACGCCCTAACATCAAATGATTTCCATCACAAGATGTAGATCACTCTTCGCTTCAAGGCAAAATACGAAGAAAAAAGAAAAAGAATATCAGTAGAGAGCTGAAAAAAGATCATCTACCGAACTAAATCAGATAGTTATCAACGCTTCGGCCCAAAGTTAACGTAAAATATATCGACTTTCGCCTTAGAAACAACTAGGCGTTCACGCGTTGCTGTGTTTACATATGACGTCACGACTTACGTAATGAATGAATTTCTCGCTGTTAAGTAAGCAAGTCACATGTGATAATTCTGCATTTTGCGTCGCCCGTCGCAGCTGTGCTGTTGAAACTTTAAACGGATCTTCAGTCGTTGACTTTAGTTTACATTCATTCTTAATTATAACTGTCAGTTACAGTCATACAGAGTCACCCGCATTGAGCCGGTGACACCCTCAATTTAACCTCGTCATTCGCTCACCTGCGCAGTCAATCATCCACGGACGATAAAATGTCTCCTATTTTGGTCCCCATTTACCTCTATCGTTTGAGCTTGAGCAATTGAGTTGATTCTCAAAAAAATAAGTAAAATTGTTGCCACCGGATGTCAGATGTTAGTCCCAATGGACGAGACACATAATGCAGCCTATTAAGACGGCCACAAACCCCCCTTTGGCAAAGTGTTATAATACTGCTTCAGCTACCAATGTTCAACTTTGATATTCATAACATAACTCTTTCATAATGCAACTTTCTTCTTCATTAATCTTCGACAACTCGGCATTTATTCAGCATTCGGCTTATATTCCAAGCAATCACTTCAAAAATGGTCAAATTTAATAATACATGACTAGACATAGTACAACAAAAAAGTCTGCTACAGACAATTTTAATGCCTAAATGCACAACAGAATCAGCGGCGTCGCGAGTTTAAAAAAGACGTGGGGCAAAAAGTTGCAATTTTCCGACAGAGAAGAATACGGATGCTCAAAATTTCAATCTTACTAACAAATCTCCCCAAAATGGATTTTTAGCACCAAATTTTGCACTGATGGATAAAAATTTTCCAACAAGATTATTTTCCAACAAAAAACCGACAGCCAAAAATTTAGGGGCAGGGGCAAGTGCTCCCACTCCCTGCCACGACGCCATTAAATACAGTACGTTGCTGTTACTGGCATAGCACCCTATACACCGTGGATCATAAAAAACGTGGTATTTTACTTTTGTCAATATCTTTGCCAATTATTGACCGATTTTCAAAATTCTTTCAATGGCACACTCTGCAGACAATTTGCAATAATGTGATTATTATATATCTCACCAGACAGTTAATGCGTCTCTACATTACCTTGTGAAATATACACTGTGTCTCAAAAAAAGCATGTGACTACATTTTTTGCAATAACTGGAACAATGAATGTCCGATTATAATAATTTTTGGCACACTTATTAATGAGACTATATGTCATCGAATGG
>Ga0056128_1008864_pt1 | contig 12668 bp, 5 predicted proteins | sample WorMetLIZISLAND2_FD_71113 | JGI IMG/M metagenome (GOLD analysis project Ga0056128, IMG submission 71113) | Marine gutless worms symbiont microbial communities from Max Planck institute for Marine Microbiology, Germany - Olavius geniculatus... ...
ATCATCATCATCATCATCATCTCTTTAATAAAACAGATTGACAAAATGCAATCATACATAACATAAAAACATGAAAATCTGATAAATGTCATTGAAGAGAACTTTGTCCAAATGATTACTACTGTAGTGAGACTATTAGGTATAACTCAAGAAATTAAAGATACTAGCAGCGCAGTAAAACAACAACAACCGGCGCACATTGCGGCCTCACAAATCACTCTACGTAGATCGTGTTGAAACATACTTATTGCCAAGCCATGATCGACGGAGTGTTCTGCCTGGACGCATATGTAATATACAAACGCGAGACGCTATCAATCGTCACGCTAAAGCGGAGTGAAATTATGGGCACTTATAGCACTCCAGACACTGCAGAAAGAGATCAGAGGAAGAGAACTAAGTTGAATATGAAATAAGACGAATTTTTGGACCACAGTTGTTGACGTCTTTTTTCATCTCATAAAAGCGTTCCGAGCAGAGATCAGAGAAATTCGCCAACACGTCGCAGAACTAGCGGATGAGGTGTTACGGATGGGCCGAAGCGGTGAAGCGCGACGCTTGTGTCGGTTCATTACGCAGTTGCACAGTATTGCACAGTTTCCACCATGCCCGAGAACACTCCCATCTGCACAGTCGCCGGCTTTTCGAGGGCGGTAAGCGGATCAGAGTTCCAGAAGACTGACGCTCCGCCGAGCTGTGCATGCAAAGCAAACTGCGGATCGAAAATGGGGTCCCAAAGATCGCCGCAGAATCGAATCAATCAATCAGTCGTTCATTACACCGACACTCCGACAGATAGAACATATTAAATCGCACGTTATTTCGTGACCTATTTGGTGATCATATATCGCGGCACAATGTCTGCAGCGTCATAACCGCCCATATTCTACTCCAATCAAGCGTGACGCTTGAAACGTGTCTCACATCTGTTTATCACACGCACGTTCCAGGCAGAACACGCCGTGGATCACGGTCATGAAACAAACACGTTTTAACACGGTGTGGAGTGTTGCAGTACACTGTGATGAATCGTATAATACATTACGTAGCTTGCAGATTTTACAAAAAAAACATAACTTGAGACTTACTTGACTTGAAACTTACTCCACACAATAGACATACAAATTACCCGAAGGTCTTTTCATAAGGCCTACATTATGTAGCTTGCATCTGTCCACGGCCATGTCGTGGTCCGACGTCATGCGTCGAGAATAGCGAATCCGTCGTCCGAATGTTTGACGGAATCGCGGATTTCGGCGGATCAAAAGCGTTTAGCGTCGGTACGCGTTTACAGCAGCCGCGGGCTTGGCGGAGGCGGAAGCACCTTATCTCTGCAAGACGCCGATGATGTGGCGGAGACACTAGTCCAGTCAGTCCTGCATCATGTCCCAAGTGAACACGGACCGTGCAGTCGTAAAATCTCGCGTCCAAGCCGCCGGAGGGTGGGCGGATGCTTGAAACTTCTGTCCGCTGTTAATCCATCCGCAATCGCATATATCAGAAGGGGCTAATTACCTCCGTTCATCGAAGAAGCAGCTAATGTAAGCTTAATCATCCGCTCCTGTCCGGTATGAAGCTAGGCTACTGTATCCGCAACCGTTCCTTCGTCGTGTAGGCATACGCTGATATATTGCGATAGTACTTATAAATTCGGTTACTTGGACGGTAATTTCGCGACTAATTAGCTTAGCGACTTCGCTCCTCTGAGCACCAACATTGGCGACCTAGTTTTAAATGAGCAATAATAGCCTGCCACCTAATTCAGTCTTTATTCATGAATAGTGAACAGTGACGTCACATGAAAGCACGACTGTAATTTGTAAACGTGTAGATAAACGCATCGCGCGGTCTTTTTTCTATACGACAGCAGGATTCTAATCTTATGGCACTGTACTATAGTTAAGTAAGTAAATGTGTATGGTGCACAATTTCAGTGAAAAATCCACTGAATCCGAAACGCTGGGTAAAAGATGAGGACTAAGATGGTCTTAGCCTAACACCCCGTTTACACGATGAAGTGGCTCGACGAGCTGGCTCGTCCAGCTAACATGAAGCTGGCTCGATGTTTGCTCGATGTTTGCTTAATCGGGTAAACGGGGTATAAAGCTACAGTAAGTTGCAGAAAAACATTTCTGAGTTGCAACGAAAACGGCACGTAGAAGGTGATTCGCGAATGTCCAGGAAAAGTTTATTTTAAATGGTGGGAGCGGCGGCTACTGCAAAACTACAAGAACCGAAACATGTGCGAACGCGGGGACAGCTAGACGGCAGACCAGAGTTGCTGACCTGTACGAAGACGTTGACGGGTCCGATCTGCGGACAGACGATTTCATGATGTTCGACTTTGCTCATCAGCACACTGTTGGATTTGCTGCCATCAGCAGTCGGCGCCTGCACAGCCGTCACGCACAACAGTGTTACAGGTTAAAGGCGATATCGATTCACCTTAAAGCTACGAAGCGTCAACTTCCATATGAGTTCACACAGTGTTTTTTGTCATCCGACGAAGATGAACGCGCCCCGCCTTAACCCCAGCAAGGAAGGCGGGTTGTACCCGATTTACCTACCCCAAAGGATAGAAGGCTGAGTTGAGCTAGATGGTTTTTCTGTCATTCATCCAATTAGTTGGTACCAGGCCTGCTAGCATAGTGACCAGTCAGTTAAGGGCGCTGGCTGCTAATAGAGCCGGCCATCCAGGCGACTTGAGTTATGCTAACATCGGGTTTCACCCTCGCAGGTTCAAAGCGCCCAAAGGAGAGGGGGTACGTGAGATCCCACGTATGTAATGGATCTAGCTTCATATGCGAAATCTTCTATCGTTTTTTTTTGTTTTTATTGAAAATAGTAGCCGGGCCAGGCGTAGAGCAACGTCGTTAATGGCGATCGACCAGCCAACCACTAGAAGACAGACCCATGCAGCGGGCGCGCCTCGTACAGCGTGACGTAAAATGACGCCGGGCGTCAGTCATATCGATTGCTGGAGTGGACCGGCGACCTACAACAAATCACTGGCGATCCACGTGAACCCGTCACGATCGCATCCAATATATTGGACACTATCTGCATGGGTGGTACGTGAGAACGCGCAGTGCGTGGGTGGTCGATGTGATGAGACCGCACAAGCACATCGGCGCCAGTGAAGCATGTAGCCAGGACTAAAATGAAAGAGTCTTGTACCATATACAGCAACTAAAACGCCATCTAACTAAACGCCGTACACCGCAAAAATTCAAAAAGACCAATAAGAGCTAAAACAGAACGGTCTATTTAGTGCGACAGCGTGGGCCTCAAATATTTATATACAGTATATAACTAAGGAAGTAAAACGTAAATTTATATAACGCATCCACGCCAGGTAATGCTGCTTACATCACTACTCTGAAAAGAAAAACGTCTTTAGTTTAATGACCTAAAAACGGGGATGATGTCAACAGTTTAAAATGCAAGTATGGTTAAAACAGTATGTGTTAAACGCTTTGTATAAGACAAACGAACAACAAAGACGGTGTAAGCTCTATAGTTAGAAGCTAATCGGCACCGCAGATGTTTCGCGAACACTTTTTGCTAATGACATGGCACCAAAAAGTCTGTGATTTGGTTGGTAACTTGGTGTCGGCGTGTATATGGCCTCTTGCTCCAAATGTATAGTTTACCCACGAAGCTAGTTAGCTCTAAAACGGTTGTGTTTATTTTGAGAATTACATTGACTGTTATTGACAGCTAGACTTCACTGTTGTCTTTTATGAAATCATACATAAATTAACATCATTAGAATGAGTGCAAAAACATCGCGTTTGTGTGCGTTTGCGTTTCCCGTATTGCCTGTACACATCGTAGCGGGGAAATGTCCGGGGTATGTCACAGTACGTATAGGCTACAGAGAAAAGACCGATGTGCAGAAAATCGAAGCATCCGCGCATCTCTAGCAGCACTGCGTGGACTTTCCTTCCGGTCAAGCGCGATCATGTGGTGTCATTTCATTTCCGGTTTCGATTCACGGCCGCGACGAGGCGCCCGGAACGCGCGAAACAACGCCGCTCCGATCTGGGATCGCTGCTGCTCCGAACTTGCGGCTTTCCATGCTGGCGACGTCGGAGCAACGCCGCTCTTGAGTCGGAGCAGCGTTGCTGCTGGCTGCGTGGCTTGCAGACTGATGATCGTCGCGGTCAGCTCACTAGAGTCATTCGAGACCAATCGGCGCAGATGGTCAATATGCAGCCGGGGACGACGAGAGTTAATAGGAGAAACAGCAAAAACAAATAGACTCAAAAGAGTCCCTCCAGGACAACTTTTCTACGACGACTAACGACAGACTTTTGATACACTGCGATGCACCAATGGCAAATGATATATCAGGTACAATAAAAAAGTTGACCAAAATAATTTGACAAACGACGGAATCGCTATTAAAAATATAAATAGCAACGTGCATTATGTCAGAATAAAGGACATGTATTAACACGTAACAAGTGCTATTGAAAATTTGTAAGTAAGTAAGTTAGTAAGATGACTTAGAAGGTGCAATTCAACACAATGCGGGATGAAAAAAAGTTTTAAAATATGTTTTTTTATTTACATTGTTGTTTTCGAAAATGCTAGTTCTCATAAGCTTTGCAGTATAGTTTAATGTTTTCGTCTCGATGACGGCATTGCAGTGGAAGCAAAATGAGATACGGCAGCTAGTCTTAGTAGCCTATGGGCTCCTAGCTTGTCGCATGACAGAAAGTTGCTACAGTGACAATTTTTTCTGCAGCAAATGTCACATGTTGTGACTGATTATAGCAATCGGTCGCCGGCGGCGTTTTAATCGGAACTCGATGTGATGTGTTCACTTCCGGCAAGCACGCGACGCGTTTTATAGGTTGCGGCTAAATAACAAACTATAAAAAAACATATGTCGGCCCATGCAGTGCCGCCATTTATGCGGCTCTCCGGATACAGCTAAACAGTTCTAACCTTGAATCTGGCCTCTTTCTTTTGGAGCTGTCAGTTTCCACATAGGCTACTCTTGCCACAGGGAACGTTTACGCCGATTTTGTTTCTACAATTTTTTCTTGTTTTTGATTTAGTAGCCCGCATGGGGACAGACTGACAGACAGACGGATAGGCAAAACGCTTAATGCGGCTTATTAAGACGGCCACAAAACAGCGTAAAAGTGTCTTATGCTGGAATTTCACTCATTCGTGCAGGTGGCATTTTCTCACGAAATCTAAGAAAACTTATAGCGCTTTTCTGCAATCGCTATTCGAAAGCGCACAGAAAAGCAAAGTTCGATCTTTGCGACTCAACAACAGCTGTCAATAAATAAGTAAGTAGGCATAAGTAAGTAAAACGTAAATATATATTATGCAGAAAAACCGTTAATGTGCGACATATAGATATACAATTTAGAAGTCTGAAAAGAAAAGAAATGCCTATAAACCTGTACCGCTCACGTAAATATTTGGTCAGCTGGAACACACTGTTGTAGCGATTTTGTGCGCAATGTGTACAAAAAGTCTTATATTGTAATCACGATTAATTTCATGTTATAACATTTGATTCACGTGTTTAGTGCGCGTGCAAAAGTGAAGCGCCATATTGCTACCGGAAGTCGTACGTCCGTCCGTACGTCTGTAACGCTAGCCGATCGTGCTTGCGCACAATTTGGTTACTTGATAAGTAATTACGCCATTAATTAACTTAGGAGCGGAATGCAACATGCTTAGCAGTCGGACGAAATTTTGCGCAGCATCTGCGTATATATTCGCGCGTTAGTGCATGCGTAATCACATCATTTTAGTTTTCTGGGTTTTTTTCAGCCGCACTCCGTGGAATGACAATTTCATCTGCCCGTCTGTCTGCCCGTGTGTTCATTTGCGTGTTTGTTCGTCTGTTTCCGGGCATTTACGGCTCTGTTTTCCGGCTGCCCGCTGCTTTTAAAGCTCAAACAAACATGGCCGAACGCAGCAGCAGTTTTGTCTCAACTCTCCTTTCTCATTCTTAGCCTGTCGGAAAACTCTATCCGAAAATGCATAATTTAGGGCTAAAATTTTAATTCTGGGAAAATTTGTTGATAAAATTATCGTACTGAGCACCCAGAATCTCGTATCTTTGTCGGACATTTGCAGCAAAAAATGCAACTGCGCCCTTCTTCCCTTCTACTTTTTAAGCCGCAACGCAGCTGGTCGAACCTACACGCAGTCTGGTCTGGTCGTGGTCGGTCTAACGCGTGTTTATCCGTGGCATTAGTCTATGGCTGGCCGGTGTTCTATTATAGGATCGCTCCGCAGAAAAGTCTCCCCCGGCCGACAATTTACCGGCAAAAATCCGCCCTGCTCGGCGGCCGACCGGACGGGGCAGATTTTTACCAAGAAATTGTCAGCCGGGAAAGACATTACTGGGGCGATCCTATAATTGAGAGACTTTTTATGGTGCCGGCGATATTTTAATAAAAAGGAAAAATCAAATCCGTGATTATCTCTCCCGGGGCGGATTTTTCATGAGGGATACATTTTAATGTGACACCGGCCGGTGGCCCGCGCCACACTGCGGCAGACTGCAATAGACTGGACACCTCTATTGACGTAGAGCCGAGCGCCGGTGATGATCTGCATTCTAATTCGACGACGACGAACGACGAACGCTGATTTTGCCGCCTCCGGTGAATTACGACGCCACCGTGACGAACGGGGGACGACCGGCTTGGATGAGGCTTTAAAATGCTCACATTTTCCAGTTCGAACACTCGGGCGAAAAAGTAGGGACAAAAATATTTTTAAAAAAGTTTTATGTTGTTAGCCGACTGCACTTACGTAACGATCGAGCTTGGTACGAGTTGTCATCTGTCTGTCTGTCTGATCGTCTGCTCGTCGTCTGTCACGGATGTATTGTGGCTAAACAGTGCTGGACGTCTCCTTAGTTGGTATTAATCACTAATAAAAAGTCGCGTATTGGCTTTTAAATGACATAAAAATCATTAACCTTGGATGACCTTGAAGGGTCATAACGCACTATGGTATGCCAAACGTGCGGTATTGTGGCAAAATGGTAGATCGTGGGGAATCAGCAATGGTATCATCGGAAAGGGCGCTGGCGACTTGCCACAGGCTGTCAATAGTAACCATGTCTCCATTTGCAGCGGTTTGGCGACAATTATCAATGGAAAGTTTTAAGCTATAAATGGCCGTATCTCAAAAACGGTGATAGATGGGGTCAAGGTTACTGTTAATCGCTTAGAAAGTGGCATACGCCCTTTCAGATTACATAAAAATCATTGACTTAGGATGACCTTGAAGGTCACTGACAACCAGTATGATCCGCTATCCTAGCGACAGCTGCGTTTCTTGTTACAGAAGGTGAGCATGACTTGCTATGCACACGCCGTGTCTTCCCAGCCATGGCAGAGGTATCTGTCTGCATGAATGCCACTCTATGCGCATGGCAGCATTGAAACTCTGTAGTACGTTTCTCGCTATGGCCGCAACGTGTGGCTAGAGGGTGCCTACAAAGGCCCTACAGTTGCACCTGACGTGTGGACGCCCTGTTGTCGAGCGTGCAACGTGCCGCGATTATGCCAGATACGCCCAATTTTCGTGAGTTTTTTTTACTCACCACGCGCTACGTTTCTAATTTAGCGAAGAGGAGTATATGAGATCAGTGTAATATTGACGACCGACCGACGATTGACCTCCGTTCATAGAAAAGCCTTCCTGAAGAACTTCAAATGGCATATCTCCATAACGGCGCAAGATAGACGCATGGTCGCAATGGACCACCCATAGGAAGTCGACCACCGCGAGTCGAATGACGCGAGTGACGATGACGTCACGTGACCCCAAAAGGTCAAGGTCGTGACTCCATTATCTTTGAGGCGCCATATCTTCATACAGTGCCAGATAGACCGAGAGACAATTTCCAATAACGACCTCGACGCCAGTTACTATTAGTATAATAATAGACCGGTCTCAAATGGACGCCGGGTCTCTAATACAAGTTGAAAGAAACGAAAAAGCACTTAGAATAATTCAGGAAAAAATAATGCACGAGAAGAGTACATTAGATTGGTCATAATCTAATAATATTTCTTGTTTGACATTCGGTAACTTTGTCAACATCCTGACGTTAGCACACTGGTTATACTCATGTTCGCGCCAATCTTTGCTTTTCGTTGCTTTTTCGAGTTACGAGCCTGTACACGTACGCGACAGACTGCAGACGAAACGCGAAATAAAGATTGATTAGTTGATGAGCTGACTGCAACTATGTACTAGCGGTCGAAATGTGAATGCGACACAAACGTAACGTGTACGATGTTTTCGAAGTTTCTACACAAGTCGCCGCAATCTTTGGGTAACCGCCAACGATATAAAAGATACCCAAATGTCGCAATAGTGACGTGGCTGTAGTTTTAAACTTCACAAAATTCGGTTCCGCGTGAACAACTCTGCTGCATGCTGTATAGCTGAGTAAACGATAACAGTTGTAACTTTGTAAGCAAAAACGCACAATCATACATGTTTCTATGCAACGATCACTGTATAATTTAGGCTCTTAACTAAGTGACTTCAGTGAGTTCGATCGAAGCCCTTGTCAGCAAGAACCAGGAAGCTCTGCATAAAAACTAGAAGGCGCTCGTAAGAGTGCATATCTCCGCCAAACGAAGTGTACACAACAGACACACACACGGACAAAAGCAATCTCATAATCTCCTCCAATTCATTTCGTTCTATTGGCGAAGACAATAAACAAAACGTCCCATCGGATACAATTTTCGAGCTCAAAATGCACAAAAAGTTGTTTGTTGCCAGAACTTTGCCTCAAACCGAACTTGGAAATCTTACAGCGTTCCCTAACCGAAATTTCTAATCGGAATAGAACCACCTTTGGGAAAGTTTGGCTACGGATCTGAAGTTAACGTTCACAAAATTTTAATCGTCACCAGCTGGTACAGCAATGTGCTAAAGATCTATCGATGTCTGCATCGTCACCGCGCAACATCTGCGCGTGATCCTCATTGCAGCACATCTTGTTCTCATCCCGCATCAGCTGCGGAGGATGTAGCTTAGACAGACGGCGCAGATGCTGGTTGCATTAACAACTAACGCCGGCGGCGAATACTCAACAGCGCTGAAAGGATTGGTGGCTGCGCATGTCGTGTAGTCTGTTTATTGTGCGCCTAACGATTTTCCTTGCTTGTAAATGTTCAAAGTGTCAGTTTTCCAAGTTTCGGTTCTCGTTGTTTCCTTCTTTTTCAGTTTTCTGATATCAAAGTCTTGTACCTGAGTTGGTGGATGAATCGGCACCACGGTCAACGGTAACTCCGGAAGCTAGAAGAGGGAGGAAAAAGTAGAAAGCTGAGATACTTTGGTCATATCATGAGAGGCAAAGACAAATCTCTTGAAAAGAGTATCGTTGTGGGGACCTTGCCCGGCAACAGGAAGAGAAGAAGACCAAGAACAGCGTGGATAGACAATGCCACTTCATGGACGGGACTGAAGTTTGAAGAGGCGATCCGGAAAGTGGACAATAGATCTGCATGGAGAACGGCGATTCATGTTGTGGCCTACCCACCGATCGAGGACGGCTAAAGGCAAGGCAAAGCAAGAATATCGGACATTTATCTTTTTCGTAACCGTTTGTTTCTAGACTTTTTGTTTCTTTATACACAGCAGTACTAGTTATTCACTTTTTTTATTTATTGTAACTAGCTTTATTTCCTTTAGTTTAAGCTGACAATTTGTCATTATAGTTTTCCAGTGCAAATTACTCATTATCATATCATAATATTAGACCTATCTTATACCTCGCGCTAATAGACATAAGCTTAGCTGCTGAAAACTGTTGCTGATTGATTTTATTTTGATTGGTTCAGTAATAAAATGAGGTTCACGCTATCTACATTAAAAAGTGCAGAATGACATCTGGTGCATGGAAGAATAAAATAATGCCTTTTTTGCGCAATAATACCATTCAGTTAATCGGTATTGGTGACAGACGGCACGTTGAAATTGGACTACGCCAGTGTAGTAATTGTCGATCTTGATGTCTAAATATTAGAAAACTAACTTGATTCTCTGGCCACAGTTGCTGCGTGCCGTGTGCAAAGTCTCTGGTAGTTCATATCGCAGCAAGACTCAGCGCACATGAAGCAGTAGGCCTATAAAAACATCTTAGTTTGCAACGCTCGTGTTTCATGAGATTGACGTGTTGTGGAGTTTCAAATAAAAAATTTAGTAAAAATTTTCTGATCAGTGATTTAGTAAAGAATCTGGAAAATTGGTTACTCGCAGTTTAGCAAAAATATAATAAATAATCAAGTCAGTTGCTTTTTTGAAACACGTCGTAGACTTTACTGCCTGACGTTGGCCAGTGATGCTACAGGATAGAGCAAAGAAGTGATCTTTTGGTAGTCGAATTTCCTCTCCTGTTAGATGCATTATAATGTGTATTACGTTTGCTCGCAATTTTCATTATATGACATCGTTTTTCGTCTGCAGACGTTCCGCATCTCCTCGTTTGCAAGTTCTGTTATTGTGCGAAAAAAATTAATTTCATCACGGTAGTTCGATTAGCTAACGATGAACGCTGCTTGATTCCGACAGAATTATAAAAAATGTTGTTAAAGAATGAACAGAAATAAACGGTAAATAATGAATGTTGAAATTGTTTAAACAGCATAATCCTGTGTTCAGCAGTTTTTAAGGCATTATATTAATGTAGTCAAAAGGGAATTCAATACAACTTGTCAGGCAATACAGTATGAATTGAGGGGCCACAAGAGAAAGCCGTGACGGCTAAGAAAAAAACTAGATCGACATCATCGGACGAGATCTGAAGAACATGGACACTACCTGGGAAGAAACCAAAGAACAGGTGACAGACAGAGCAAAATGACGTCAACGTGGGGCCCAATGCATCCGCCAAATCGACGCTGGTTAAGCCTAAATAAGGTAAGATTTAAGGTAAGAAAGTTGGAAGGGGTCTGCGATGCCACTTTCTCGGCTGACCGGTGTACAGCATGGCGTCGTTTTGTGAAGCCTATACAGCTTGGCTTCATGCTGCGGTCAGCCGCGCTGTTTATTAAATCACGGCTGACGACTGGCGACTTCGCGACTGTATGGCGACGTCGTTTCGCTCGTGGTGCTTAGATCGAATCGAGCTGCCGAAAATAACCTTTGCCGAGCTGCTGCTGCTGCTGCCGTTGCCAAGATGTGGATTAAACGCCGCCGGGGGAGAAAGGAGAGAAAGTGTGGGGATATTGAAGGGGCGGACCGGTCTGCGGGCTGCCTGGAAAAACCATCCTCCGGGTCGTCATGCAAATTTGTCGACGTCGGCGTCGAGAACAAGATGAAGTCACGCAAGAATGAGATATGAACTGCGCGCTTACTATACGATGCGTGCGTTTGAAGTCCAGTTTCCAATACTTCGGTTTGTCGCGAATTTGTCAGGCAATAAGTCGTACGGCAAGCTGTACAACACTTTGCCACGCCAAGCTGTTGTGGATTTGCTGTTTTCTTTACGTCAAACGATGCGACAGGGAAAAAAGATGGTGTACACGATGTTCTTTCTCGGTCTTAATTTAACACAACCTTCAAAAGCTAAAAGAAAACTAAAACCTGAAACCTTTTCAAAAACATAGGTTTCACCAGCCCTGAGTTCCGCACGAACGGACAGATGCAAAAAAACTTAACTTCCATCTAAGTCCGTCGCTCTTCGCGGAAGTAAAAAAAACCCGACCGACGACAGGCAACGCGCAATTTATAATTACGATTTCCGTGAATTCACGTCACGCTCTTGTTTACTACTCTGGAAGACGATCTGCCTAAACAGCGCATATCACAGCAGATCAATCGCACATCCCAGAAACTGCTTATGTTAGTGACCACACATAAGTCTAAGACCAGGCATATTATTTTGCAAAACGAAGATCCCAGCTATTTTGGCTATTTTATGCTTTTTTCTTGGTTTCGGCTGGGGGAGGGCTGTTCGATTAATTGGATCGAAACCACCCGACCCACCTGACTATGTGCTGAAGTCTGTGGCACTGCGGACTGCCACGGTATTGCGTCTGCATGACGTCAAGCTGCAGCTGCACTCCATGCCGACATGCCGCGAGCAAGAAGTCAAGAAGAGCAAGCAAAGGGCTGGTCAAACCAATTACTCAGCCGTCACCGACCAAACGCACACAGTCTTTCTTACGACATTTGCACGATACAGAAAAAAAACGTTCGTTCCGTCGTTGTTAGTTCATCACATTCAGTACAGTGCAAACGCATCCAGGAGAAGCTCGTGGGCAAAGTTTTTGACTTTTCGCGTCACCTTCTGTCACCAACCATCAAACATCATTTTCATGCATTTTTTTCAAAATTATCCTTCTAAAAATGTAAAAACAAAACATAAGTATTTGCGTATTTAAGTGTCATGTGTAACCTATAGGTATACCTTACTAAAGTTACTGTGGACTAGCAAATAAAAAATGCTAAAATCGCCATGTGATTCCAAACTTTTGCACTTGGCTATACATGTACATACATCTGGATTGGGTCATTATCCAGAACGGCAAACGGTACATCATCATCATCATCGACAACCGTGGGCTCAATGCCCGTTGGTGTCTGACGCCATTCTTACTATCGCTGCCCACCGCTGCCTATCTAGGGCAGCGTGGCTTAACTCCTGCAGGGTT
>Ga0056128_1008868_pt1 | contig 12665 bp, 10 predicted proteins | sample WorMetLIZISLAND2_FD_71113 | JGI IMG/M metagenome (GOLD analysis project Ga0056128, IMG submission 71113) | Marine gutless worms symbiont microbial communities from Max Planck institute for Marine Microbiology, Germany - Olavius geniculatus... ...
ATTTTTTAGCATTAAAAATGTTTAAGCTAAAAATGCTATTTAATTTTCAAAAACCGGTTACCACGTTACTGCCGATGACGTCACAGTGACGCTTTGACAAACAGTAATTTATTTTGTTTAGAAATTATAAATTGTTGTTCTTTTCAAGCAATCGCCGGCTGCCCACTGGATTCATCTTCCAGCAGGACAGCGCACCAGCACACACAGCGCGCAGTGCAGGAAACTGACTGCGGGCCAACTGTCCAGATTTTATCAGAAAAGACCAATGGCCTCTAAATTCGCCGAATGCAAACTCGGTGGACTATGACGTGTGGTGTGCAATGTTAGAGCTTACCACAAGCTTAAAACAAAACCAAAAACAATCGCGGAACTCAAGGAATCGCTTCAGGTTACCTGGAGCAACCTACCACAAAGACCGATCGACAAGACTGTGAAAGACTTCTCAAATTAAGTAACTGACAGCTTGTGTTGGAGCTTGGAGCTGTCGGTGGACACTTCAAACATTCACAGTGACAATAGAATTTTGGCATCTGATCATTAGTTAACTGTGTTGTTTGACTTGTTTCAACGATGTTATTGAACTGGTGTTGTAGCTTGAACATTTTTTCATGCTGAAAAATCAGTAAGCGGTCATGTTAAAAAAATCTATAACTTCGTCATTTTTCAATGGAATCAAATGTTATTTGGCACTTAGCCATAGAACAATTTAGTAAATAAATCTGTAAATTTTCAGATTAAAATGCTAAACGGTTGCTGAGAAAACAACAAAAAACTTTAGGGGGCTACTTTTTTCTGCCGCACCCTGTACACAAATATCACGTTCCACATTATTTCCAAAACGCATGCACATTATGTCCTAGTGAATAAAAATCTCTATGGACTTTGCAGTGCAATGCAGCTATAAAAAACATCTTACCAGATGACAAAGGACTGCAATTGTCACGGTTCCAATGTGCACAGCTGTCTGCGAGTTGCTGATCTGGCTCATAAATGGTAGGCGAAGTTTCAGTGCCAAGGGCAAGAATGTGGCGTCGAGCCTCGTACATATTAACAGCATTCCGTTCCACAGACCGAATGAAGACTGTCTGACAGCATGCGTGTTAAAAGAAATGTTAATAACATAAATGATGCTAAGAAATAACGTAAACTGTACTTAACACTATTCCAAACTTCACACTACTGCACTGTCGAATCTGAAATAGTTCTTCTCTTCCCGTGCAACATCTTACTATAATGCGCGAAAAGTTTGTCTGTCCATCACAACCCTGTGGCACGTTTTGTGTTGCATGGTCGATGGTTGCAGACTCCGACCGCAGCGGTTGAGTCTTAAGATCATGCCCCCCACCTTACCCCTCACCTTCACCATGGGCAGCCTGAGAAGGGAGGGGGTTGAGTTGCCTGGTAAAGCCCAAATTTTGTTATGCCGACTTTCACCGAAACTTCCCACAGAGAAAGTCGTGGACACAAATCATGAAAGCTGCGGACACAAACAGTGACAAATCATAAAATCATATTGTTTCGGTGAAAGTTGCCAACACAAATCATCTCGACATGTTGAGATATTTGCAACAAAGTCCGTTACAAGTCCGCGACAAACCCGTTTGTGTCGCTCTAATGGAATTTGGTCCATTACAATGCACGGGGAAAGTCAACGACAAAGTCAGCGACAAAGTTCACGAAAAGTTTTCGACAAAGTCGCGGACACAAATCATGAAAATTGGCGACGTGATTTGTGTCGCGGACTTTCATGATTTGTGTCCGTGACAAGTCCGTGACTTTGTCGATAACTTGTCGCGGACTTTGTCACAAAGTTGGCGTAATGGAATTAGGGCTTAACAGAGTAAACCCACCAGTAAGATGGGAACTTGATTAGTTTACAGAATAATCACAAAGTTTAGATCAACATCTATTGCCAACTTTTATTCATAAGTATTCTTTATTGGTTACATGCACAATATATGTAGTATTTTCGATAAAATCAATATAATGTAAAATCCGTTCTGAGCCATAAGGCTTACAGGATGGTGCTGAACTTAGCCCACAATCAGACACCAGTTTGCACTGCGAGACCACTGGTACCAAGCTAGTGCTTTGCGTGGTATATGTGTTTACACCCAAGTTACTGCTGGTACTCAGTGCACCTACCCATGCAGGGATGGCCAGGCTGAGTTGGCTTGGTTGGCTGGTTACATACAGAGATTTTCACCCATCTGCAGATTGGCACCCATCCACATATTATCCAGGCCCATCTGAGATTAAATTCGTTGATACCTAATCTGGAATAACTGTGATGAGGTAAGCTAGTCAAATGTTAAAACCTTCAATCTAACAGGAACTTGCAACTTGTGGCTGCTATTACTACTGCTGCTGCAACACTCAATCGAATAATTAACACAAAAGCGATGGCGTCAACATGTGTAGTACCTTTGTGTTTTGTTTCATCTTCATTTTAACATCAATGCAGACGTTCAGCTTATCCATCAGATCCTTCAGCATCACTGTACATCATCAGTAACCACATCAATCATTTTCATGGTCATCACAACAATAGCTGCACTAACAGTAACAGCAGAAATGTTGGTATTAAACCTGTGGACAACGAGAGAGAGTGGCCCAAGAATGCACTAGAAGTTGACTTTTGCAAACAGGCTGGGCCAAAATATCAAAAACTTGGTCAGATCGATCTAAACAACATTCAGAATTCAACATTTTTTAAAACCCAAGTTTGCTCAATAAGCACATCTGAAACACAATGGCATTGTGAGTAATGGTCTGCAAACTCCTGATCTGGAAAAACTGGCAATGGAAATCCAGCCAGTCAACAAAATCACACAGGCCAGGCAGAAAGAAAACAACGAGCAAGATTGTGCCTAGAAATGGATTTGCTCAAATAGGCCCAGCCAAGCTAATAAGTCAATAGCATTTTATCGCAGTCTGAAGTGCATTTTGCGAGTGTGATGAGGCATATTAAACTGTGTTGAAACACGCTTATGCTGTGCTTGACAGTGTTCTACATGTGATATACAGACACAACATGCATTTCAATCATCAGGCCTGACTGCAGACTAAATTAGGCCATTATAACACTCCAGACACTGTGACAAAACAAGACAGGGCAAATAAGTGGAGCAATATCATCACGGACTGCAATATATGTGGCAGCATAATTCTGTCAAAAAGCTTCATTCATATCCACACCTATATCACTGACGAAATGCAATGCAGTTTTGAGAATAATAGCTATAATACAGCAGCACACACAAAGAGTCAATTGCAGTAAACGATGTAAAGTCAAACCTTGGCAGAGATCAAGTTCCTGTCTGACATCGAATACTAGCACCAGCGGTAGACAATCCTGACACAACATCATTATGTTCACAGGCATTAATCATTCAACCACATCACAGACACACTACTGCTAAAACTTCAACTAATGATAATAGAACAAATCTCTCCTGACATCACCCTATGGACACTGAGGCATGACATACATACACAGGCCTGTGGAGGATACTAGAACAGATGCTACGCACCACACCAACAAAGAGTTGATGATAAATAATGTCCAATTTAGCTAGTTAAATGAACACTTATAGTGGCAAAGCAACATGATAAATAGATATGATGTCACTAATCAACTGTTTGCCAACGTTATTCGCAATAACTGAAACTTTCGCATGAATAATCTTGTTGTTTCATTCAATTCACTGGAGTCTTACCCCGCATATGCCTCTACTGTGTGCAGCACAGCACAGAAAAAACCTCAGCTGGTACCCTGCTCTTAACATTTGTCACAAAATAGCGAGTGCTATTAAGTGCCGATTATATGATGATTCATTGCATTTGCATACTCATTCTGAACATGAGTTATTGAAGTTATTCGAAAATGTAACATGTGTCTGGTTTTTTGAAACACAGTGCACAGACATGAGTCGTCAGTTGGATATAATGTCCTGCTGTACGTGTAAGTTATTAGATAAGCCAGAAGTGGACGGACAATTTTAAAACGCTTACGAGCAGCAGTTGTCTGGCATGCAAAACATTAGTCATGAGCCCGGTCACTTGTACAGTGCTCTGGTGATGAGATGCAATTGCCAGTGGGTTCGGGAAGCAAATTGTCGTGCCTGACTGCAGCATGATCCTACGAACTGTGCTGCCGTTTTCACCGAGCAACGTCTGATGATGCGAAATGGCAATGTCCATCAGTAGGCACACAGGTAGTGACAACTGCCACACACACAACAACGATGACATGATAATACTGCAAAAACAGACAGACAATGCAATCTAATGGCTGAGTTCTGTGCAGCACCATTACTGTTCCAAATAAAAACATTCCTGCATAATCTGGGCTAAGCTGCTAACCGAAACTGAGGTGGAGATATATCCTGTTGTTATACCTTTGTCGTCACACCTTCAGTTACAGTCTACAGGGTGGGCCAGATAAACGTGCCACTTTACGTCTGTCCATATCTTTTCCAATTATTGACCGATTTTCAACATTCTTTTACTGGCACACTCTGCAGTCAATTTGCGATAACGTGATTATTATACATCACACCACACCATAAATGCATATCTACACTACTTTGTGAAATATCAATGAAATAATGACAATAACAAACAAACATTTTGGTAAAATTGAAAAAAAAACACTTCAGACCAACATTGCATTGGGTATAACACAGTCTAGTGTCATACGAATCATTCATCGCAATGTTTGTCTGAAGCGTTTTTTTCATTTACCTAAATTTTTGTTACTATCGTTAGTTTTTGCTTGCATTTATATTTCACAAGGTAGTGTAGAAACGCATTTACCGTGTGGTGGGACATATAATAATAATCACATTATTGCAAATTGTACGCAGAGTGTGCCAGTGAAAGAATTTTGAAAATTGGTCAATAACTGGGGAAAATATGGACAAAAGTAAAGTGGCACATTTTTTATGGCCCATGGTGTAGTTAGCACTGGCTGTGCCAAATGCATTCGTCTGGTCACACAAACATCAAAACATGGTGAAGGCAAAACTTAACGTATGTACATGTATTATTACAGCTGTGTGGTTTAACTGCATCTGTTGCTCATATAAGTCATATCACGAAATTTATAAATTGCTATCAATTATTATTCCTTCAGAGCATTAATGCAGCAAATTTACAGCAAAGCAACAAGAACTACAAGTCTTGTTCCAGCAATCCGTAAAAAGTCCTTGAAAATAATCTAGTTTCAAAAGGTGGCTGAATGATCTATAGTATTTTTGTACACTTTATTAGTAAAAAAATTAATTTAAAAATTGTCGCAATGAACTTCAAGTTTCAGGAATCTCAAGACGACTGTGAGTCCAGAATCAGTTTATCACACAGGAGGCGACTCACTATTCTGTGTCCAGTGAAAAGCTCAAAGAGAGCCGACGTTGCTTGCATGATGGCTTCGACGTTGCACACTGAGCCACGTACAGTCACCAGCTGCTTGACTGCACCTGACGCTGCATATGGTGAACTGTCAAACTGTTTCTGATGAACTCGGACGACGACGCTGACACCAAACCGCTGCTGTATGGCATGCACTGCAGCGGGGCTGGTAGACCCATCTGCAAACTGCGAACTTGGCACTGCCACGTTGAACATCAGCACCAGTGGCGCAAGATCCTGATATAAAACAACCAAAGCCATTCATTCGACAAAGTACATTTAGTTTTTCTCTCACATGTTAAAACACAGTGACTAATAAGCTCCAGAAATTCATCAAACAGATCAGTGTTGCCAATAAGCGGTATCGCATCACCATTTGCGACGCATTATTTAATGCCTTGCGATACAAGATCAATTTTGTGTCGCAGTACAAAATAAAAAGTGTGACACAATCATCTGCATTCATGTTTACAAATAACGCTAACAAATATTTGATACTAAGTTTCAATCGTCAGATGGCAGTGGATTAAAGTTTGATCTATGGCAGCTCACTATGCTAGCCTGTCTATGGCCATAAGATTACTTAAATAATAACTTACTTATAAATAAGTATTACATATTGAATAGTCTATGGCAACTTGTAAACAAGACTTCAAAACACTATTTCACAAAATTAATGTATTGCAACCGTAAATACGGCTGCAGTTAGCATTCAGAACTGATTCCGAGGGCATTAAACCAATGTCTGTGGTATGCTGAATACTTATCTGTGAGTTGGGGTTAGGCTTATGCATAATTACCGTCGCAACAGCATCGTGCATTTGACAACACGTTTAGTTGCTGTTGCTGACATGAGTCGTTTTATTTTTGAATTCTGGTGGTATTTCAGACTGTTTTTAAACAGTTCAGTTTAATTTCTACTATGCAAAAAAGTTGTCCACTACACTGTGTACTGTCATTACAGCCCAGTGTATATTGCACAACAAAGCTGTAGTTGATTCTTTCTTTTTTTGTAATAAGAAACATTAACCACATTTTCATTACTCCTACCAAATTTATGCAGATATATTGCCGATACAGAACTGCTAATCAATTGCAAGACATTCCTACTCAATTTCAAAATTGTGTAACAGTGACCGCGCGTAACTGCTAATCATTTTTTTGCCTTGTCGACAACACTGAAACAGATTAGGGCCATGCTAAGGTGACTGGCAAAAAAAGCAACTAAATGAACCAGACCGATAACTCAAGAAAAGCACAATAAAGGTTGATACATCGAAACTTCCTCATGTCTATGAAATGCTCAGTGCAGCGATATAAGGTGGCAAACATCAATTGTTGCTCAAATGTCAACAAACTAGTAAATAAATGTTGCCATTATATGAACCAATACTGTCACACAGCTTATTACAGTTAATTTAGTTACTAAAAGTTAAGTTATAGATGCATAAAGACACCGGTATCAAGTTTACTAAAATCGACAGAATCAGGCCTTCACACAGTTGACCAGGCAACAGATAAGAGCACAGGCCAGTTAAAAAATAACTCTGAGACTGGGCATAAGGAAATTCTGAAAAATGGGCCCATGGAACAAAAATGGGTATGAGAAATTGACAGAAATAAATAGGCACCAGTACAAAATGCATCACATTTTTATTATAAACATAAGAGCAGTGTTTAGAGAGAACGATGCTTACACGGATCATGAGACGAGCTTGCTCCACTGATGAACAGATGCCAGCCACAGAGACCTTTATACACCCCAACACTTGACAATGTCCACAACAGCAATTATCAGCAATAATAAAGTTTAAAAGGTGTGTATACTACAGTTCTTCATAGAAACCCATCTCAAAGCCATGGAGTGTCACCAGTGCTATCTGTCATCTGACACAGGTGAAAGTGCCCTATCTAAGGCAGACTGGTACTAGATTTATCTACATCATAGGAAGGGATATAAGACTAGATTAAAAGGTTAAGGTTAAATTGCCGTATTACCTGCCACCCAATACAGGTGAACCCGTCCCTGAATTACATATGGGAGGAGGGCCAGACCTCCGCATATTACTGCCATAACCTTCCCGTCAGTGAAGCTGGTACCAATCTGTACTGCTTGTGAACAGAGGCACATGTGTGTGAACAACTGCCCAAGGTCGTTACCTAGTAGTGCCCCAGCTCAAAGTCAAACCTGCAACCTCAGGGTTACAAGTTTGGCGGTAATACCATTACTCTACCAAGCCTTGTAATTCAACATTGCAACCATCAACCCAACTGTCTGGGCATTATACTTCCATATAAAAAAACGCACAATGAACATTACAAAATGCGAAGAAAAACTGCTGCATGACACTGAAAATAAATTATAAATGAGTACAATGAATGTCAAAAGTGACAACATAAACCTGACTGCTTTTGTCTGGCCCAGCACCAGAGCTTCTGTTGGAGTCTGGGAAGTGAATGTGGCATCCTGTCACTCTCATCACATTCTTGATGTTGCTGCCAGCCTTGCCGATGATGTGTGAATGTTCCGTGTGACAAATCTCCATCTTGAGAGTTACTCGCAGTAACTGTACGATGATGCACATATTTACTAATTTACTAAACTAATGTCAAAAATAAACTTCCAACTTTATTTCACTAACTTACTATTAAAATCCATTCTCTCTAGCATACAACCGAAAATACAATGCCCAAGGAGCGCACCAGCAACAGCACCTATGAAGTCATGACTTAAAGGTGCTACAGAACTATGAATTATTCGTATTATTAATTTTGTTTAACCAGAATAATTCTACGTGTAATATACGAGGTGTGAATTGTTCTATCTGGTATTCAAATTTGTTCAGGTTTAAACAAAACACTGAAAAAACTAACTATTGTAACAGTGACAAAAAGGATTCATTTATCAAGACAGTTTATGCATTTATATGCACACATTACACAAAGCAATAACCGTTTAAAAATCAGTCTTATCAATGAGCCCAGTGCTACATTACAGCAGCAGAGTTTTACCTTGACATCAAACATTTCCAGAATTTGGAATTTTGCCTTCATTACATCAGCCTTTGACCCACAGACTTTCACATGCGGATCTGAAAATCAAGACAAGCATTTTATGTGCACAACTGGAAATGTGTGTGGTAATGTCAGACAACATCTGTTTAAAAAAACGATAATCAAATAATCTTTTCATCATACAAGTCAAAGTAAAAGTGGCAATCAGTCTTTGTGACTACAAAAAATTATTGAAAATAATAGTTGTACTACTTATCTTTCACTTAATGGTGAATCTGCTAGAATAATACAAGCAGACACATTTGAACAATACACACATCTCTCACTTCAATACAAGCAAGCTGCATATCAGACTGCATATATCAAGCATACAACAAGTTCCGCCAATTAACAGACCCACATCAATCAATAACTCATTCATCGAAATTTCAACATCTATACGGTAGCTCCTCTTCATTAAGTTTTACGGGGCACCTGATGCAAAGTAAGCATGACTAAAAAGTTGCCAAAACACTTCCTCACTTCTACAGGTCTTTTCGTTTAGTTGTTGTGGGTTCATCTAGTCTGATCATTATCTCCATCCAATTCTTGTCACACACTAACTTCCAATGTGACCAAATGCCAATCACAAGCAAGTCCATAATATGGCCTGTAGTGGTACTATCTAATGGTATACCAACAATGTCAAAACACTTGGTCAAACTTAAATCAAGAAGGAACTGGCTAACATGTGTTCACCTAAAACAGTCATTAAGATAGTGCATGTATGTGTATCCTTGAGAAGGAAATGGAGGTACATAAAGGCAAGCACTATTCAAAGTAACAATGACGTTAAAGTTAGATTTGTCCACATGACTCAATGCTAGCAGTTTTAATCATCATAAGGTATCATGAAGTATTGTAAAGTTTTTAACTAAAAAATAAAAAATGCAGTCAAACCTTTCTTAGACTTTGCACCAATCTTCAACTTTGATGGCCATGCAATTTGTACATTACAGTCTTTCATAATCTAACACAATGCATACATATGTACAAGTACATCGAAGTAACTTAGGTACATCGAAGTAACTTAGGGGCCATTCAAAAAATAAGTCATGCTTTTTGACCAAATTTGACCCCCCTTCCTCCCTCTGTCACAAACTGTCACACATGGCCAACTCCTGTATGAAAAATATGTCACAGGCCACAATAATTACCAAGCTAGTCAAAAGTTATTCATCTACCCATAAATAGAATATATGTATAAATGCATTTATCTATTATCATAATCATTTCAAACATTTTTTACAGTTAACATACAGCAGTTGGCAATAAAAGAACAGTTTCAGTTGTAACAGCCAACGTCCTACTGTATCTGAATCTGTAGACATTATATCAGAGACTAACAGGTACGATAAACATTGTTTAGTTCTAAAAAAATGTTTCATAAAAGCGTGACATCACATGTTCCTGCACTACTCCCCCCCTGTCACACTTTGTCACACCTTATCTGACCCCCTCCCCCTTCAGGCATGACACATTTTTTGAACGGCCCATTAGCACCGATGGGAATGAACTTATAACATATCCCAAAATAAACTTTACACCATTTTTCGAATGCCATACACTTATAAATACTATGCAAACAATATCATTTTTAGACAGCTAACTAGCTAATGTCCCTTGTGTTAAGACTTATGCCTATACAGCACCAGGACCATCTTTTGCCAACGCGAGGCCCTTGGCACTGACTGACCCACGGGGCCCATAATACCACATCACTACCCACAGCCACTGTGTAATAGGCTTAAGTGTCTGTAATGTAGTCTTCTGTGTTTGTATACTTACAATATCAATAGCGAAGTGAACAAAAAAACGAAAAAAAATTGAACCCTAGACTTCAACTTTCCTTCCCCCTCTCCCCCCAACATTTTTTCTGGATGTTTTGACTGAGTTCAAGTTGTGACAATAATTTATCTCCTAATGCAATGAAAATTAGTTAGACTCACCGATCAATCCATCGTCCCTTGCAGCGATCACCACCCTACCGTGGAGCCCCTTTGTGGCGCAGGGGCCCTTGGCACAGTGCCAAGGTGCCACCTACTAGAAGACGGGCCTGTACAGCACAGTGTCTGTGTGAAAACTCTGTCACATTCCATAATTTTAGTGCCATGCACACTAATAGAAAGTATTATATTCATACCTTATCGAAAAACTTTTCTGCACTTTGTTCTTCATTCTCATCTGCACACCAACATGTGTCAACAGTGACATTTCTAACAACAAAATGTTAATAACTGAAAGAGCACAGAAAGTATATACACATCATGTTCTACTGGTACTTCAGCTTTCCAGCTTTCTTGCAACTGAGTATTAAAATCGTACACAATACCCTGTTTTTCACCAATGGTGGTTCTAGCTCACACAATCTGGGGGGGGGCACGGCCCCATGGCAAGCGAGAAAGTGTGAGCCTATAACGGGGGTCTGGGGGCTGAGCCCCCAGTGGGGTCCAGGGGCAGAGCCCTTGGTCAGGGGGTCAGAGGGGCAAAGCCCCCCTGAAGCTAAAGCATTTTTGGCTTTTGGACGTTCAATGGAAGCCACAAATTTGTCCACTTTTCGAAACTTTGGAAACACAAAGACATCAGATATGTCTGTCACGTTATAGGCGTCTAGTGAAAGACACAAAATTAGAGCTTTTTTCACTAAACTATAAGCCCTACGTGAGGGGTTCAATAATTATCAATGCCAGGGAACGAAAGTTCTCGGGGACGAAAGTTCCACCTATGGAATTAAGGTTCTCGGGTACGAAAGTTCAATGAATCAGACGAGAGCATGTCCACTGCTTCAACGACAGACCTGAATACACAGCCTGAGTCTACTGCTACAGACGGTGAACAGTCACAAACAATTCAATTTCAATTTGACCATGTTCCGAGAAAAAGACGGTTATAGTTTTGTTTACGTCTATTACCCAGTATCATTTGTTCCAGTTTTCTACGATCAACTTTATAGCGCTCCTCTACGTAATCTTCGCTTGTAGCAGACGCTCCGCTGGCTGACAGCAGGCCTCCATCTTGTGTTTTATCTGCAAGTTCACCAACGTCATCAACTGCAGCAATTTGGTAACGAACATTTTGTCTGACAACAACATCCAACATATCCAACGTCGCCATTACGTCATGTGACGTAGGGATACTACTATCCGCTAAATTACTAAATGTTTAAATGCCGATTGTTTACTTAAATTTTTACTATTCATTGCAATTTCAGATAAAAACGTATCGTCAAGGCAGTTACAGTTGCTTTTAACAACAGTTTTATAAATCTAGCTAAATTTCACGAAATATTTAAATAAGCACGGTGATACGTTCAGATCGCTGATCTGAGAATCTTGGAAAAAAATCAGGGATAAATAATTAAATAATTATCTATATTCCCTGGAAAAAATGATACCTTCAGATCGGCGATCTGAAAAATGTGCAAAAATTGATATGTTGAGATTAGCGATATAAACATTTTAAGGCATGTTGCTATAACGGCATGTGTCTGCGGTGGTACGAGCGCCTATCGGCATACGTATCAAAGATTATAGCAAAGATTGTACGTATAGCACTAGTGGCCTCTCGCAAATCTGTTTGCACATACACAGTGACACATTCAAATCGGCGATCTGACAATCTTAAACAAAAATTGATATCTTTAGATCAGCGATCTGAAAGGTGCGTAAGAATTGATAGGTTTAGCCCGTAATCGATTTAGAAAAACCAAAACCAGTTTCGGTTTTGGGTTTTGCTGTGTAAATCGATTGCACCAAACCGTTTCCGTAGGACGGTAGGATTGTAAACAAACAACATGGCCAGCGTCATGGTTCCCATGTTGATCGAATTTTTTACTACTGAAAAAATAAATTCATCTTACTGTTGAAGCTTTATTCCTGTACGTGATAACAATTCAACTACAAGTAAACACAAGTAATTTGAGAAAAGCTCACGAGACGCGCGAAAGCCTATAGCAGTTCCTGTTCGCAGGTAATCTTAATCTATCTCCATGCATTTCGTCGTAATTCACTCTTTTGCAGCCAAAAATTGCCAAAAAATCACGTTAAATTAATATTTCTAGGGTTCGAGGTCATTCAAGATCATCGATGTTGATAAATTTTAAAAGCCTGTCACCAGTGCTTGTTATGATAAGCAGCATGTTTGTGCCTATCTGCAACCAGGTTCACGCTACACGCGATAATAGCGGTAAAATAACCACT
>Ga0056128_1008872_pt1 | contig 12664 bp, 10 predicted proteins | sample WorMetLIZISLAND2_FD_71113 | JGI IMG/M metagenome (GOLD analysis project Ga0056128, IMG submission 71113) | Marine gutless worms symbiont microbial communities from Max Planck institute for Marine Microbiology, Germany - Olavius geniculatus... ...
TGACCATCGTGCAAAATGTCACGCCGGTCGGCCCACGCATCTCGGAGATCTCGCGATGGGAAAAAACATCTGGGCTAAAACTTAAGTCCACTCCGCAAGCTATCGCTTCCGGGCGGACTAAATAGTGAAGAATGATAATAACATTGCTGCTGTACAATTTAGAATTAAACATTTTGATTTTTTTCTACCAGTCTAAACAGCTCACTGATTATACTTATACAAGCATATACTGTAAACTATCGAAATGCATTGGGCAGACTCCGTGTTTGTATGAACATTATCTTGTTTCACTCTGCATTTATTGCGCTGTATTTCCCAGTCCTGCATTTTCACTTTTGCATTTTGGTGCTAAAATATTCAGTCTTGCATTTTCCACCGCTAAATTTTTATTGCACTGCATTTTCCTATTTAGTTGTTCTATATATTTGTATAGGCTCTGTTATCATTAATTTTTTTACGTAAAATACCTAAAGTTCAATTACTGCTACTGCTATTGCGTTTGTGCCATGAGACGTTGCTATAAGCAAAATTTCAACTGCCTAATTGTCCCGCAATCGGACTTACGGCGCCGGGTAAACTCAAGTTGAACTCTGCCACAAATTTCTAGTTATTCCTGTAAGAACTTTCAAGGTAATTCAAAAACTTGCATGATTTTTTTACATGATCACCTTACCTCAGCGTCACAACGTACAGACGGACAACATGTTATGACATTATGTGCACAATTGCTACTGCACGGCGCGCGTAAAACTGAACATTTTGAATTCTGAAGCTGAAGCAAAATACAGACTAGATGTCGGTGGTTTGAGTGACGGAGTCGAAGCTGTTAGCAAAGACGATAAAGTTGACGTCACTGACAGTGAGAGAACGAACGGACCTAGCACCTTGAGTAGCGACGTACTGACGACTGATAAACTATTCACACCACACAGTCACACGCAGTGTTTTACGAATCATCATCATTTATCATTCATCTTAATTCAGGCATCAAGAAATGCATTAAGTGCATACGCACCCACATACTCCAAGAAATATGCAAATTTGTGCAGTAAAACTAACGTTTTCAGGGATTTTTTATGACCAAAAACGCGTTTGCAACCGGAGCCCACCCCGGACTTCATTGGAGAAGCATACAGCGCTCCGCCATGTTGTCTTAACTATTTACTGCTTACAAAGCAAGACATTAGTGCAAAACTTAAAAAAAACTAGATTTTTCAAAAAACTAATGCAAATACTAACAGATATTTAAAACTCATTTATTCCATATTGCAATAAAATTTTTGGTAGTATTTTATATTTTATGCAAGTTTTAATATGTCATTCATATTGCACATTGATGTTTTATTACGTTTGCTACGTTTTAGTTGTATATTATACCCTCAATTCAGCATACTTAAGCTGCAGTTTTAATAAGCATGTATCACTAGAAACACTAGAAACACTGGCTGAACAGTATGAACAAAATAACAAACCCGTCGCCGACTGTTATCCCACTCGTGTACGGTTGATATGACGCGTGAGAGGCCGGCGTTACTGCGACTGTTAGCTACCACCAGCAGATAACGATGATGATGGTTATTATTATTATTATTATCATCAGTTGCTGAAGATAGTTTCACAATCTCCGCATCACTGGCACCCTGCGTGTCAATGTCTTGCCACTGTACACACATGACACAAATACTTTGTATAAAGATATACGATCTATAATTGATAGCTTTAAGAGAAACTTAAGACAAATTTTGGCGTAACCAAGACATCTATTACAATTATAAAGCAACCATGTCTGGAACCAGAAGTCCGTAAGGTGATAGATTAAGTTTGATATTCTCGACTGTCATAATAATGTGAACTTAGTGGCAGTAAAGCCTGTGTTCCACTATCACAACATGATACGATACGATTTATTAATATATCACGTGCATCAACATGCAATGGCAGTACATGAAGGGTCGCAAAACATAAATTGGAACAATTTGTTTTTTTTTACTTTTTATACCATGTACGTACATCAAACTCAACATGGAAATTTAATGTAACGTACCAACACTGCGCTAGGGAATCCAAACCCACGTTGTTGTTACAAATCTGGGGTTTCGGGTTTGGCGGCCGTCATGTCATACTGGGACCCCTGGTGCTAACGCTACGTCTGACTCTTATGCTCACAACCGTCCCCGGCACCCAGTTTGATGTCGCTGACGATGACCTTAGCTAAACAATATTCGTATGCCTAAGAGGGCTGTGCTCTGTTTTATACTGAAGCTTTAAATCGGCTCATTTTTATCTTTTCTTCTGCATAGCATGATAATTAAAGCCGTTTAAATAAAGTGACAAAGAGTTTCTTTTGGGTTGGTGGTTTGGCGTAGCGGTAACGCGTTTCATCCGATCAACGAAGTTACTCTACGCCGAGCCGGGTTAGTACTGCGATGGGTGACTGCCTGCGGGCAGGTAAGTAAGTAAGTAAGTAAGTAAGTAAGATTATTTAGAAGGCGCGATTTAACAATAGCCACAATGCCCCGCGCTCTGAACGCCCAAACAAAAATGTCTTTAACTGCCGTTTAAACTGTTCAAAGTCAATGTCAGTTTATCTCAGATGAGCTGGCAGACTGTTCCACAGCCTCGGACCTGCAGCAGCAAAGCATCTGTCTCCATGGCTTCTGACGACACATGTCCTTGAGTTGGCAGAGCGCAGCTGACAACGACCTTCGTCAGAGACCAGCTGACAGTCGGTGGCCAGGTAAAGTGGAGCCATACCGGGCAGTGACAAGTAGACCAGAGTGGCCATCTTGAAGTCCACCCCGACGCCGAACCGGAAGCCGGTGCAGCTCCTGTAGCACCGGCGTTATGTGGTCATAGCGTCGAGCCCCCGACACCAAACGTGCAGCCGCATTCTGAGCAGACTGCAGCCGGCTCATCAGACCGTCGGTGATGCCGTAGAACATCGAGCTGCAGTAGTCCAGGCGACACGAAATAAACGCCTGGACCAGCAGCTTGACGGCGTTAGATGACATCGATCTGACGAGGGGTCGGAGCTGCCGTAACTGGTAGTAGCCACTGCGACACACGGCGGCCACCTGCGCAGACAGCGTCAGCTGGCTGTCGACGATGACGCCGAGGTTACGGGTCGTCTCCGAGACGTTGATACGTGCCGACGCCAGCGGAACCTCCAAAACGTTGACTTTCGCCAACTGTTGTGGAGAACCCAACCGCATCACCTGGGTATTGGTGGGGTTCAGTCGAAGTCGGCTGGCTTTCAACCATGCCTCGATGTCGACGAGACACGCAGTGAGACGTCGGACGGCAGCCTCAGCGTCACCAGGCGGTGTGCTGATATAAACCTGCATGTCATCGGCATACTGGTGCAGGCTGAGGCCATGACGGTCAACGACCAGGGCCAGCTTAGCTGTGTACAGAACGTACAACAGCGGGCCCAGTACGGATCCTTGCGGAACCCCAAATAGTACCGACTGCAGAGACGACAGTTGACCACTGTAGGTAATCTGCTGCGTTCTGACGGTCAGAAATGACTGCGCCCAGTCAAGGACTAAGTCGGTCAGACCGAAAGCAGACTGCAAACGTTCTAGCAGCATAGAGTGATCGACGCAGTCGAAAGCTGCTGAGAGGTCCAGCAGTCCAAGCAGCGTCACCTGCCGATCATCTGCTGCCACCAGAATATCGGACCAGACGCGCTGCATTGCGGTTTCTGTGGAATGGTACTTGTGGTACGCTGACTGGAAACGTGGAAGTAGGTCGTTTGCCGCCAGGTACTGGTGCAACTGATTAGTGACAACCAGTTCCACAACCTTTGAAATAAATGACAGGTTGGAAACTGGGCGGAAGTTGTTCATGTCAGATGAGTCCAGTCCCGTTTTCTTCAGAAGCGGTGTAACAATTGCATGCTTCTGTGAAACAGGTAGCTTTCCATCCCTCCGGAATAGGTAAATCGAGTACCTATCTGGCTGGGGTTAAAGTGGGGCGCGTTCACCTGTGTCGGGTGGCAGGTAACACTGTGTGATTCCATACGGCAGGTGACGCTACATAGCTCTGAGATGAATTTCCCATTAAGAGCTATATCACCACCTTTAACCTTTAACCTTTTATGTTTGTACTTTTACTTATATTTCTAATCGTATATTCTAGCACAAAGATGCGTGCCAACGTACCGGAAAGCCTTACGGTAACTTATAAGTCACAGCTAGCAGCTAAGAAAACAAGTAGGCCTAATAGCTACTAATTAGTGCTTACATATACACATACATTCTTATTGATTTTTATTTTTATTCTAACTATAAAGTACATGCAGATACATAGGCCTACCACAGTAAGTGTTCCATTAGCTGAGACTTTATACAGGCGTGACTTGGTTTCATAGCGACCCACGGAACCTCCGTTGACAATGAACAAATACGTCTGATTACTAGCAGTAGTAAACGCTTTCGCAGCTACTGCCCCATCGGTCTCCACTGTCTGCATATTGACAGCAAATCACTCATCGTCACTTTCATAATAAGTTAATAACATTATATCAAATGACAAAAATTTTTAGGGAGCATCAACAGCGACTTGCAAGTGTAATTACTGCCAATTTTGGAGCCAGCACATTAACCGCAAGGTTGATTTACACAGTGAGAAAAGGAAGAAGATGAATATTTAGGCCTATTTGCCAAACTGATTCAAGCATCAAATTATACTTATACAGTCACATTGAAGGCGGGCTGCCAAAAAAGTAAATGCTTATCAATGGCGATCAATATAACTTAATTAAAACACAACGATAACATATCGAGTAATTAAATACACACATGAGAAAAAAATGCAACAAGTTACAGAGGCCTACATTACATACAACAGGTATCACAACCGGCCAAAATCTGACAACAGTGAAATATTTACAAGTTGGAAAGTATCACCATAAAACTTCATGATTTAGAATGACAGCGAGAACAAAAAAAGTCTCAAGATATTTCCGAGAAATAATAAACGATATGTGCAGTCAGTGATGAAGTGTATAGTAAACTGTCCCATTCGTGAAAAGGCTCAGTGACACAAAAAGACAATGCATCTAACAATGCCTGACTTTGGCAGACGGTAGCAGAAAAACATAAAAAATATCCAGTAATTGATAAAGACAGTCCTAGAGAAAACAGTTTGCAGAGCTCTTCGGTGTAGAGCCAGTTCGGCCACAAGATGTTTCGGTCGCCATCAATTTGGCCACATATCGAAAAAATATTTAATCCTACAATTTATGTGATGTCCTTTAAGAAAGACAGTCTAACTAAGCTTCAGCCAATACCGGAAAAATAAAAAGTTGAGTTGAGCCTAAGGTAACCAGCTGGTTGGTGATATACCGATATATTTTATCCATCTGCAGTCATCTATCCAAACCACGTAACAACAACCCCACCAAAAGTCAAGTCTTTATTCTGTGACGCGTAACATAGTCCATAATAAGCCATGAATGTTTTTAATCAAACCGTGCTGTGTATTTTATTCAACTTTAAACTCTGTATTGCACCCATGGTATTTTATTGTCAGTCCAATGCAATGCATAACATTGGACAGAGTATAAAATCACCTGAACGTCCGTCCGTGCGTGCGTGCGTCCAACATTTGAGACGCCATATCTTCATAACGGTGCAAGATAGACGCATGGTCACAATGGACCACCCATAGGAAGTCGCCCACCGCGAGTCATATAGTCACGTGACTGATTAAAATGTTTAAAATTAAAATGTTTAATTTCAAATAAACCTTTAAATTCTTTCTACTAGGCCTAGTCTAAACAGCTCATTGATTATATATTTATACAGACATTTAATGTAAACTATCAAAATGCATTGGACAGACTCCGTGTTTGTATGAACATTATCTTGTTTGTAATGGAAGCACTAAAAAATTTTCAATATGATTATCATATAAGTCACGACTTTTTGATCGCACACCTAATTCCAATGATCTAACGTCATATGCCACTAGGTTGAGAAGCATTGTCGTAAAACTTTATGATGAATAAATTATTATCTGTTGTTTACGGAATAAGTTATCTGTTAGTTAAGATCAGTTACGCTTTTTTTACATCTTCTGCCATACGTTGGTGGATAAAAAGTGGATACAAAACATGCACCTGCACAAAAATGCAAGCACCCTGCCAGCGATAGATCACCGAAGGCCCGCCATTGGTGGAACTGTCTCTCAGATGGGTGGAGCCAGAACTACCACGAACTGTTGTCAGTGGTCCAGTGAACAGGCCGTTCAGCCGGATTAAGTAAGTAAAGCCGGCGACATCGTAGCTGTACCAACTGGTAGCAACAGCTTCATCAAACTACAAAAAACATCAGAAAGTAAACACACTAAAATTATAATGCAAATATATAAATTAAACTTGTTCAACCAAATGTGCAAATAGTTTTAGCCTATAGTAAAAGTATCAAACTCATAACATTCAGGATGCAACTTGAATCTTACCGTGGTGCAAACCAGTCTCGAGCAAATTGCTGGCCAACTGTGTGATCAGGTCAACTCAGCTTACAACCCTCCGTGGGATGAAAATAAGTACTAGCTTTACGAACAAGTGCGGCTGATTGAGGGTGGTGGTATGTCTGCTGGCGGCACCGCGGGCGGGTCCAACTGTTCGCTGACGCAGGCAATGGATGGCCGCATGGTGCGATGCGATATCATTAGCTCATGTTAATCAGCTGCCACTTGCTTGGAGATTGCGAAGTGCTTCTGGTCGTAAGTCTGACTTGTGTAAGCAGTATCAGACCATCAACTTTCTCTAGGCTACCATTTTATACGACACAGGGCCATAGTACCCCTAATTTGTGTTTTAGCCTACAGCTGAAAGCTGTTGTACGCAAATGCACAGAACTGTTATTTGCTATACGCTTCTTATGTGAGTCGTGGCTAAAAGCGCTTCACAATCTCAAAAGCAGGAGCTGATTGGCATGAGCTAATGATATCGCAGCGCACTATGCGGTCGTCCATTGCCCGCAGTTTGCATGCAGCTAGCGGACATACCACCGCCCCTATCAACCATACTTCAAATCACCCCGTAGCGCGTAATACCCCGTTTACACGATCAAGCAATCATCAAGCAAACATTGAGCAAACGTCGAGAAAACATCAAGCAAATATGAAACATGCATAAAGCATAGCCTACACGAAGAAAACATCAAGCAAAGATCGAGCAAACATCGAACAATTAGAGCACACGTCGTGCACGTGTACTAAATGTATTTTGAACGATTTTGCTGGATGTTTGTTCGATGACTGCTCGATGTTTGCTTAATCGTGTAAACGGGATATAAGCTACTACCCATTTCCCATCCCGTGCAGGGTAGGAAGCTGTCTTGGCTTGACACTGTGCCTGGCTTACCGATTGCAGGCGGGAGAGATGCAGATCAGGTCCAAGCTGACCAATGGCAGAGCCCGGCTGAGTGACGACATCAACAGAAACCACGCCCACTGAGCCCAGGCTGCGTATGACGTCAAGCTCGATAGACTGTTCCACCGCCTCCACTAGTAACGACCTATTTCTAACAACAACAATAGATAAATCAATAAACAGATCGACTAAACAATCAATCAAACTGTCAATCGATTAATAATAACTTTTAATTTGGAGGAGTCAATAACTTGGAAGCGATGAAAGATCTCAAACATCACACGAGGTGATGAGATTAGTGCTGGTGTCTGCTGCAGTATATAAAGAAAGACGTAACACTTAAATCCGCCTAATACAGCTGTCTGTTCATACTTTACCTTCCAATAATAAAAACTGCAACACGGTAGACGTTTACCATCAGCAGAGAGGGTAGAAACAGACAGCTAGATCAGAAATTGCTTATTTCGTTACCGCAGATCAGTATGTGGCCCCGCAGATCACTAACTTGGGCAATTTCTATGGCATAGGCTGATCTGTGGTGATATCTCTGACGTGCTGCACTTAGGCCTAAGTAGCTGCAGTATATCAAGACGTGTTTGACGGTAAGAAAAGAACGGCAATCTTGACATTTCAGGTGTTTAGACAAACCGCTTTCAGACACGTAGGTCGCGTTCATAAACTTGACCCGTAACTGGCATCAGTTACAACTGTTGTGCTGGATAAGTCGGGTTTCATGCGGTTTATGAACGATCAGTTCAATCGGTGGGCGTGGCAGTGGAGTGCAGCGTACAGTTGTGTACAGTAATGTGATATATTTCCTGTGTGCGTAAACATCATGAAAATTGCGGTTAATAATAAAAGTAATCGCAGACAAGATTCAGCAAACAATGCACAGAAGTGAAGTATTTGTGGAAATAATCGGCCTCATTGCCGACAACAAACGATGACGTCATCTACAACCAGACGATCCTACTAGCGAGCAGGGCAGGGTCGTTCGGTTAGCGATCCGGATAGAGAACCAAGCGTTCTCAAACTATCAACCCAGTTTTGGTTATTAGTTTGTGAACGGCTGGGTCATAACCCGGATTACCCAGTGTGAGTTTATGAACGCAGCCGCAGGGTCCTACCGTGAAGTGCCAGCAAAGTAAAGTTGCATGACTCCGGACGGTGACGCGGATGCGAGTAGCACGAGAGGCCGTGTGGTGAGCCTACCCAGCACGGCACCTCCATCAGCACTCAGCAGACTCAACGCATAGTGCTCATCGGTCTCCAGCTTGAAACCAGGCACCGCGCCCAGCTCGATCGCCGTCGTTGCCTGCAACACATATATTATACAATATGTCTAAAAAAAACTAAGCAAAATGGTTTTTTTGTCGGAACTTCATCAAATTTCCACCAACTGTGAGTGACAACGTTTGGCACAAATACGGCAAAGAATATAGAATTGTGTACTTCGCCCAATTTGTGTCGATGCACTACCGTGTTAAACGCAGATGTTCCAAATTGTTACATCATGCTGTGATTACTAGTATCAGATTGCTCACTGTAGTTGCCTGTCACATTAAAGGCTAAAGGCGATGATATATCGGTAACCTGCGAATCAAGAGTTAGCCTACCCCGGGATTAGCAAACGAGTTGCTAAAACGCCAAAACTCGCCTCGAGATTTATCCTTGAGGTAACCCTCTCATTTGTTGCTGCTTATTTCGAGAGCGGGCAGATGCTCCAAAGAATGATGAATTCCACCAGGCTGTTACCATCCTGAACCCATCTGATATGTCGATTGAGTCACTAAACTACTGTTGGCATTCTGCTGCCTATTTTGCACAGAAGAAAAGTAAACGTACGACCGTTTCAGCTACACTTCCATAGGGAGGACAGATTGGAGACGTAATCTTTCCAACTAAGCCGATATATAACACTCGTTTCAGAAACCGGGCATTACGCACGGAATTACGCAGAATTGACCTGTCGGTCAAGAAAGGTGACGACACCGCTGGCTGGAGTGACGTGGATAGCCCCAGCACCGTCAGTGACAACGGCAGTGACTTGGAACGGAACGTTAACGATGCCATAGACTCCAGGACCTCGGACGACTCTCACCACAGCTCTGTGACTAGAGTCAAGTGAAGACACCGCAACACTGGCTGAGATGATGATGTCGGCTGCAGACGCAAAGTTCACTACACCGGCCGACAGTTTGCTAGACAGGATCGTTATCCGTGCTGCACACACACATATATATCATACTGACAAAGAAAAAAGTAATTCGATAAACAATGTAATCGATAATCGGTGCTGTCTCCTAACGAATTATAAATAGGCAAATAAAAGTTATGGCCAGAAGTTGAACCCCCAAATCTGCAACTCCTCTGGGGAGCAGTTTAATGACTTAATCTGATCCAATGTGTCATTGACCTCTGACCTCAAAAGTATACCTGGCGAATAGCACCTAAATCCGTCGAATGGTTTTAAGACGGGTGCACCAATGCTACAGACGACAGAAAGACGATAGACCATGCTACGCAGAAATGTGTAGCGATAGTCGAATTGCTTGCAGCGGCAGCGATTTCGACGGACGATAATTATAGCACTGACAACTATTTGCAGCCCGCTGAGATGCAAAACAGTTAAAAAGGCAAGACGTGTCTACTTTATAGTACAAATAGTCAACAGAGCAAAAATGTCTTTAGAGCACTTATGAAAAAGCTGACAGACTCCATCAATTATGTCTGTTGGAAAATATACAATACTGAACAAAAAGCGTCTGGTGTTGCAGTCATTTGTGTTCTTGCATTTACGTTTATTTTATGCACTAAAAGATTTACTCACTTGGGGGTCGGAGACCAAGTTTCGTCGACCGTTACAGATATGCTATTAGTAGGAAGGAGGGGGGGGGGTCGTCGACTAACTTTCGACGACCAGCCTAGATCCCTCCCTGCTCCGTACTAACACCGGATCTAGGCTGGTCGTCGGAAGTTGGACCGATGACCGACCCATCTGTATACGTATATGCATCGGTCGCAGCATGAAGACCTATGTCCTTACGTACGACCCCTTTCCCCTTTTTCCCCCTCTCCTAGGATACTCTAGCACGGTCGCATGGGATCTGTCATGGGATCTATTGTATAAAGTACACTTTTTTGGCCGAAACGTATCAATAGGCGACAGCGCGACAGCTTCTCAGTTGTAGTTCAGACGTCGAACGAGCAAGACGTGCTCTTGTATGTAGTGCGAGCGACCAGTTACTGTCGACCGCGGTTGAATATTGGACGTTAAATCGACATTGTCATCGAACGTTGGCCATTTTGTCTGGCCGTGCGAGCGCGTAGTGAACGTCAACAGTAAACATTGACAGTCATTGCGGTCAGCCAATGTGATTGGCCTCGAACTGAAGTTGTTTACTGCGTCGAACTGTTTCCGTTTGTGGACTTTGCTGTCGTCAACGAATGTTTCTGCTTGACGTTTGACTTCTGTTGACGTCTTACTTCTTGGACAATAACAGCAGGTGTGTTGCGGGCGATTTCTAATTATTGTTCACTTTTCGCTGCCCTATTGCTAGGGATTTTACCGTTTTGGTCTTGATATCAAAAATTGTCTGTCTTCCCTAAGGTCTCCTAAGTTTTGTTTCAGTTCTCGGTTTAACTTAATTTAGTCATCGGAAGGTCGGCTAGGCTAAGTTAGGGTTTCCCTGTAGCTGACAAACCGAGGCGGGTAGGAATGGTCGGTTCATTTCCGGTTTTCGCCCCTTGGAAACACCCGTTAGATCGTGTGCAGTTATTTGCAGTTAAGGCCCATAGCATTGCAGTATGACTGATGAGCATTCTTACTATTTGCGTCAGGGCCCACTCCCGATCTCAGTGGCCAATCCAAGTCTGCCCACAGTAGCTACATCTGGTATTTCAATGTCGACCGCCGCCAGTAGCATTACGTCATATCCAGTTCCTACGATGGCCGATCCGGCCAGCAGTAATACACTAGATAAAGTTCCTACACTTACTACGAAAACCTGTTTTTCGAAAGTTCGAAAATAAATGTAAAGCGGCACTGATCTCTGTTTCCTCAGCCCTTAGCTAGACACCAGTTTACACTGCCAGACCATGGACATTGAACTAGAGCATCGCGTGATGTGCTTGTTTACGCTGGTACATTGGCACTCATTGCGCCTACCCACAAAGGGATGGCCAAGCTGAGTTGAACTGAAACACTAAAACTGCCTAGAGTAAATAAAGTAAGCTGCAAACCTATGGCTGGGTGGCCAAGTAGAAGTCCTTCACTAGGATTAGCAAGTATGACCTCAAACTGACGCTCGGGCTTGGGAACATTACTGTCCAGTATTGTAACAGTGACGCTCTGTTCAGATTCGCCCGGTCCAAATGTCAACACCTGACAAACGTCACAGCACACAACAAAGAATACAAATACCAATTATAAACAAATAAAAAAACAGATGTAAACAGCAATAAGCTTCAGCTAGCATCATCCTCTCGCAGCTCTGCAGCATAGAGACGCAGTGTTAACTCAGCCTTCTATCCTTCAGCAGATAGTGAGATGAGTATCAGCTTTCTAACTGAGTAACAATATCAAAACGGTGAAAGTGAATGTATTCATTATAACTGTCTGCACCTGGATCTATGGCTCAAGCTGATTGGCTTAGTCCAAAAGTCAGCGGCTGCCTGGATCAGATCTACATTCGTTAGACGCACTGCAGGCAAAGCATGCGTTTATCTTGCACGGTTACGAAGACACAGCGCCTCAAATATTTTAGGGTCACGCACGACCTTGACCGTTTGGGACCACGTGACGTCATCGGTTACGTGATCAGTGGATCCGCCGTCCCTGTAAACACTACTCTAAAACCAAACCAAAAGTGGATCAGATGATCGGTTGCTAAGATTATGGCATACGATTTTTTTCCAGAAACGGAGGTCGGTCGTCGGTCAGTCGTCAATATTCATTACACTGATCGGTGACTGATCTCATATACTCCTCTTCGCTACGTTACCCGAGGCTGAAAGCTGAAGTCTTCATTCTGACTGGCGCCGTTGTTAAGACTCTGAGCGAAGCAGAAGACAGTGACTGAACCGAACTTTGCTCGCTGTCGACGTATCACCAAACTCACGTTGGCAGCTACACTCTCCACCATTAACCTATATATATGTAAAAAACTTAACAGTTTACAACTGTGTGTAAGGACGATGTGATGATATCAGTCCTCTAAAACAGCAAAAATCATTTGGGTAACCTTAGATGGGGCTATGCATATGGCGTCCTTACAAGCT
>Ga0056128_1008873_pt1 | contig 12663 bp, 3 predicted proteins | sample WorMetLIZISLAND2_FD_71113 | JGI IMG/M metagenome (GOLD analysis project Ga0056128, IMG submission 71113) | Marine gutless worms symbiont microbial communities from Max Planck institute for Marine Microbiology, Germany - Olavius geniculatus... ...
GTTCACGCTACACGAGATAATTGTGGTAAAATAACCACTTTTTAGGGGGTAGCTGTCTTTGACGCCCGCCTTCGCCGGCCTCCTTGAACCTAGGGGGTCGGGACTTGAACTGCTAAAATCAACGTTGAATGCTGAAAATTTCATGTGCAGGTTGTCTTGGTCTATCTCCAGCCATTTAGTTGCAATTCAGTGTTGAAATGTGCGCTGCATCCAAACATTGCGAAAAATTCACTAAAATCCTCTCTTTGAAAGGTTCAAGGTCTTTCAAGGTCATCGATGTTGATAAATCCAAAAAGCCTGTCACCAGTGCTTGTTATGATAAGCAGCATGTATGTACCTATCTGCAACCGTTTTCACATTATTCGAGTCAATAACGGCAAAATGACGTCTTTTTAGGGGGGGGTACCCCTCTTCGACGCCCTCGTTCGAGGGGAACCCCTGCACCCAGTAGCAGGAAATTTTGTCACGATAAACTAGAGACCTTGGGGCAGCCCACAGTGAAGATTTCGTGATCCTAGCTTGCACCGTTTTGATACAAATCACGAGTGTGACAGACGGACAGACGCCCAGACGATGGCAAAGACGCGCGAAGCATTCTGCTGTCGCGCGTAAAAATGATATATCATATGTGAGAGAAGTGTCAAGCTACTCCGAGCTTGAGGAATTCCTGGAAGCTGTACCTTGTATGATGTCTTGGTATCTATTCGACTTCGATCACGCTGACTGTCTCACCAAAATGTCGCGAGGACATCCGTCTGTTCTGGCCACTACGTCGACTGTAGTAAGGCCGCCGAGATTGACCTCAATTACGTTGGAATAAATAGAAAACCTACAGCGTCTGCTGCTGAACCGTATAGCGTGCACGAGACGGTTCATCTGTCCCAAGCAATAGATCCTCTTTAGGCCTATTGCACTGACATCGATAACTAGGTCAAAGAAAATATATTCGTCTTTTTAATTAGATTAGCTTATACCGGTAAAAAAGTTGTCGTACAAGTTGTTATTCTGCGATTTCCGTCTGACTAAATTGCTACGTGGTTTATCGCTTCATCTGGCGTCTGCGTGCGTCTTCTATACGCAAGAGTTTAGGCTAGCCTATAGGCTATTTTAGGGGGAGGAGTTTGAGTCTGCGTGCCCCACTTGAGTTGAAAGTGAAATAAATTAACGAAAAGAGAAAAAAATAAGCCTATAAAAGTACCCCTTTTGCATTTCTTGATACGTCCTAATACTAAATTGGTGCAGCTTTCTCGAGTTTCAGATTTCGTCTGTGACTATTTTTCTGCTCTTTTCTTCGTCCGTTGCGTTGTGCGTGTTTTAACAAGCCTACAGCTTGCTATCAGTTAATCAGTCATAGGATTTATGTGACTTTCTGCGAAGAAGTTTGATTTGCAGTGTACATGACGATTATTAATGGTCTATATAGTTTAAAGCATCTATAGACCTGGATCGTATGTTAATGCTATTGTAGAACCCTAGGCCGGCTAGCCGCGAATTTCACGACCGGCTTAGCATTTTCACGGCTAAACTCCCGGCTGAGACGCGATTTTGGCGGCGGCAGCGGCTTAGCAAAATTTCGGCGGCTGGCAGGCGGCTAAGTCGGCGGCTTACGGGTCTATGTTCTTGCTAACGTCCTTAAAATTTTAAACTGTTCGTCGCTAACTACAGCTTCGTAGGCTACGTTGTCGGTGCTCCACAATCGTCACATGATTCGCCAGAGGACATCACCGACTGTTACAGCACACAAATTTCGAATGATCGTAGAGTAATTTCGCAAAATGGTCACGTAAATTTTTGAATTTTAGATTGTGTTTTCGCTTGTAGATTTTCACCAGAAAATCGTGCTTCGCAAAACGAGCGTTTAATGCTGGCCTATTATGACTTGCAGCTGAACACGATTCTAGCTTCTAGCTTTCGCTAGGTAGGCCTAAACTCAGCCTCTTACCCTCCGTGGGATGGGAAATAAAGCAATTACGGGCTACGGGGTAAAGGTTCAATGTAGCTGATTGGGCAGTGGTATGTCTGCTTGCTGCAAACCACGGGTCCAATCGTTCGTTTACGCGGGCAATGGATGGCCGCATAGTGTGCTGCGGTATCATTAGCTCATGCCAATTAGCTGCCTCTTCCGAGATTGTGAAGCGCTTGTAGGCTGAAGGGCTAGCCAGATAGCAAGTGTTAGACTTTACCATATTGTTATTTTTTAGATCTGGTGAGCTTCAAACACATTCGGAATTTCCATGAAATGTCAGTTCCTGCAGACAATGGACCGAAATCGACGTCATTAGCACCGACAAAAGTGTCGAATCTTCAAAAAAGCGACAGTCTAAGTCAATCTGTGAGCGACTTTGACAACGTCTTCAAAGCAAAGGGCGCTGCTTTGAAATATTTTTTACTCGCAATGGGGAGCCCACGCAGCCATGCTGCACATCCGTCTTACCTTCTTTCCTCTTTCTTCCATCGTTTTCTCCACCAGATGCATTTTCTTTTTCTCTTCCTTTCTCTGTGACACTCCCCTTGCAGAATTCAGCTAAAGCCAGACTGGCGCTCCAACTGGTGAACATCTAATAGTGCTTAGTTGATATGACGAAGGCTAGCAGTAGCAGTAGGTCGTAATGTCAGCATCGTTGTTTATACAAGCTAATTACAGGCGATAGACGATACGACACAGCATGTGTTGTACCCTACATCTCTCTGCCTTCTTTTGCGCGGACTCACGGTTTTGTTAATCGACGCAATTAAGACAGCAAATCTGATCTGTGGTTCAACTGTCTGTCTGTGATTGCAAGATCGTGTGCCTTGCACTGTAGGATTAGTTGACGTCATCTACAGGCGTATAGTTTACAAGATACTGGTCGAAGCGTTAGAACATCCACAAATTGGTGCAGTTAACTTGGGGGCGAGCTTAAGCTTAGGCCCTACTTCCAGATTATTTGTTTTCTTCTAGTCTAGCAGTTTCCAGAACTTACTCAGCAGTAGGCTAGAAATAGGACGATATTTTGTCTAGACTATCTATCTAAAAGTGATTTTTTCGATGTCGGGAAAATTCGATTAATATCTTCTGATTGCGTTTTGTCTTTTTTCTCATTTCAATTATTGCTGGTTCGAGAAATATTATCTAAAACTGCGTGTACAATTCCGTTACTTCACAAGACGTCGAACGACGCGAAGACAGTGCTTGCCAATGAGACACAATGGGGTGTGAATTAAAGGTCTAACACGTTGGCGCATCAATATTCGAAGGTTTACAGTATAGCAGACTGATATAATTATAGCGCGTTGCATGGCGGGAAGTCAGTCCATCGGTAGTACGTGATAACTGCTAAACAGGCGGCTGGCAAGTTAACATCTCGTCTTGGGTCACCAACATCGATCAGTATGTTACACCTGGTAAAACTATGCATGCGCTGTCTTTGTAACTTCTTAAATGTTTAACAAAATATTGATAATGCAGTGTTAAATGGGATTGAAAGTGGATAAAGATTTATTTTTCGTACGTTAAATTAAACGTTTTGTTTTTTTTTTCTACGAAACTCCAACGAAAATAGGCCCCTAATATGATGGGATATGGTAATAATGACGTTGGTATACAGAATAAAATAGAAAAAAAATCATTGTAAAAACGGCTATTAGCTAAGTTTTATGTATTCGCAAGGTGGTAGCACCTTTTCTCAATCTGCCAGCTCATTCTGTGTTCATGCGAGTGAATGAAGCTACAGATTATTAGTTTTATTACAGGAAAACCCCACAAATTCCCAATAGTGGTATGAACTATGTAGAACCAAACGAAGTAAAAAATTTTCGTTGAAATGCGAGTTTCACTGCCGGCGCCCGGCTTTTTCGCATTGACTGACTTTCCCACGATCTGGTGATCTCACCTCTGTGGCGCCGAGGCCGCGCCACGCCCCTCACTTCACTGACGTCATTGCTTCTGCTGCTGCTGCTGCACATCTCACGAGATGATGCTCTAAAACAGTAGCGTAGACAAGGGGGGGCTGGGGGCTGTCCTGCAGACAAAATATAAGCATACGTTTAAACTGCACTAAATTTGCCAATTTGGTAAGCTTTTTCTCGGGAAAATAATTATAATTAAAATTCCAAATTCGATTTCGGCTGGGGAAGCTTACAACGCTCCCCAAGACCCCCTAACTGGATTTTAGAGGTCCTACTTTTAACAGAAGGGAGGGGAGAACAGGAGAAGAAAGGGGGGAGTAAAAGGGTAGAAAAGAGAGGGCAGGGACGGAAGAGGAACAGAAAAAAGGGAAGAAAGACAAGGCCCCCAAATTGAAATTTTTGGCAACGCCTTTCCTAAAGCAGAAACCTCCTCTAACCTCCTCCCAACCGGCGCCTGATATCGTACATTTATATTGTCGCTGACAGACACGGCGTATATTTAGCAGCGTGAATTATCGACCGGCCTGTGGCCTGTGGCTATACAAGACACAAGTTGGCGTCGAAGACGATGTATTTCAGGAAGTGCACGCGCGACGGCCGCTGCAGATAAACGGCAGTAGGTTATCCAAGTAGCAGAAGAATAATCACTCAATAACCGAAAATATCAAGCTGTACAGTTTAGTGCACGACGCCTGCTAGTGAACGCGACAAACGTCAGTAAAATTGTGCATTTGCTATGACAGCTATGTTCTTGAAAAGAATTTTAAAACAAGTGTTTTTAAATTTTCGCTAGAAATACATTACAAAATGTTGCAAATCTGGATTTACCATTTTCAAATTTCGGGTTGAATAGAGAGGGGTAGGGAAAATGTGCGTTTTCATAGGAAGACTGGCCATACGACGTATCTCAGACACGGTGAGAGATAGAGCCTAGCTAGGTTACTATTAGTCACTAATAAGAAGTGGCATACGCCCTTTCAGATTACATGAAAATATAAATTATTGATCTTGGATGACCTTGAAGGTCAGGACTGCAATAGGAACTTGTATAGGCTGTAGAGCGATTTCCCTAACGACAGCTGGGCTTTCTTTTGTTTAGTTATTCACGGAATTGCAGCAGCCAGACAACATTGATCGCTAATTTAATTGCGCCTACATGAATGCATTCTTACACTACTAGAAGGCGCCAATTCGTGTACACACACACATAACGACCGACAGATCGACGAATCTCATAAGCAACTCCAATTCACTTCATTCCATTAGCGAAGATAGGCCTAATAACTTAGTATAATTTTGAGGTAGAACGTAGTATTACTGCAGACATAACGAGACCCACAATGCTGACTGTAGTAACGTAGCTTTTGCGCGGTTTTTACGCGTATTAGCTATAGTAATTCTGTCTGTCCGTCTATCTGTCCTAACCCAGTACCGAATCTAGCCTACGTGAGACAAACACTCCCAGTTTTTACAGTAAGATAGCGTAGTGTATCTCTTTTCTTGTGAGCAAATTATGTGCTGCTGGGTGAAGGGTTTCCCCTTCCCCTCGAACGGAGGTGTAAAATATGGGTACTCCCAGTGCGAAATCGTTATTTTACCGTCATTAACTCTCCATAGCATAAAAAACGGTTGCAGATAGGCACAGACATGCTGCTTATCATACTAAGCACTGCTGACGAGCTATCTGGTGGTACCGACATCGATGACCTTGAACGACCTTAAACCCCAAAATTATGAAATAGGAAGTTTTGGTGACTTTTTTGGCGTTTCGGGCTGCGATATACATTTCAAGAGTGAACTGCGCCGAAATCACTAGTCTGTACCATCCATCAGGACACGTTAAACGTCAATCAAGCGTCATCGGCTCGTAGTTAGTACCTATTCACGAGACCGTATTCAGATTCTCCTCGTCTCATCCATTCATCAGTTTCGTCGACTCGCTCGGCACAGTGCCGTTACTGTCCGGACGTGTCGTCTGACGTGTGACGCGCCGCCGTGGCGGGCAGCGGCTTAAAGATTCCACAGACCGCCGATCCGCTACGAGTTCGCAATTCCAACGACAGATCTGCACCAAATTATACATATTTGCACCTATATTTTCAAAAATTGTCCGAGAGTAACATCTCAGACCCAAATTTCTAATTTGTGTTCAGACACAGTCATTTTTAGACCCTCTTTGGCGCGAGTCACCGTCCCTTTTTCTCGGAGCTTTCGCGACTGCTGGGTTTAATGCGATATCGATTGTCGACGTTTTACAAACGAAGCAAGCAATCTGGCGAAAGAAAGTCACTCTCATTTCAAGTTTAGCTACAGCCTTTATATTTGTTTTTTTTTCAAATAGTAACGTGAAACTTTTTTCAGCCGTCAGGAAAGAAAAGCATGGCACTTTAGTGTTTGAATTGCAGGTGGAAGCTTGAGGGGGTTGAACCCTCAACTGTTTTTACTCTTCCCTATTATGTACTAAAGGGGCTAGCTATATGCTATATACATGCGATTTTCATCACAAATTTTGTCTCACTCCGACAGTCGAAAAATTTACCCCCCCCTCCCAGCTAATTTTTCACAATTCAAACACTGTGGCACTTGGATCCACCCACAAGGTTCGAAATCATTTTACTTGCGTAAACACTATCGTTCGCTGTCATTTTTGCAGTGTGTTTAAATTGTTCAAATCGTGGATGTGAGTTCACATTCCCAGTCCACGCGCAGTTCTGGTGCAAATGCCGCGGCTCTAGTCAACAGCAGTCAGTGAGTGCATTGCAGCGAAAGCTCGCTGGGTGGCGTAGCGGATTGTATGACGGTTGGTATCACGGTGAAGGGGGAAGACGGCGGGGCGCTGTAACTGTTAGCTGAAACTGGTAATGTAAAAATCTCAATTTTGTCATAAACGGACTTACGATAGTTGTGAAAAACATTCTCGATTTGTCGGGTTATATTCCTAATATTGTACCAAACTATACAGATGCAGTTGTGTCAACTTCGTCAACCACGTCTTGATCTTCTTCCTGATTCACCATTTTTACATAAACATTTGGCACCCCTATGGACCGACTTTACGGCTATTCGGACATGCTCACAGATTTTTATTTTTTTTTTATTTCAGTTTTTTTCAGTTTTAGTTTTTATTACTTCTTTTTTATTTTTTTTTTTTGCTTTTTAGTTTTTTTCTTATTTTAGTCAGTTTCCTGATTTTTAAGTTTCACGTCATAACTGTATTTCTGTTTTCAGTATTTTTCATATTATTTTTCTTTTAAACATTTCAGTTTTTTTTGTTTCTGTGCTAGAATAGATTAAACTAACAGTTTGTCTGTCATTTTTCAAGTGCAAATTTTTTATTGTATTGTATTGGATTGTGTTGTAGGTACACGAGTAAATGCCGCCGAAACAAGCCAATCGCGTTTATTAAAAACCATTCCCGCAAACCTGCGCGCTGCGCGACATTGTGATACCAATCGTCTGCATACCGCGTGCGTGGCGTGGCGGCACTGCGTGTGAAGTTCCAATGGCACCGAGTACCAGCCGCTAGTAGGCCTACTCACAGTGCTGCTACACAGAGTTGCGCCTGCAGCTGCACTATAGACAGCACTGATTGAAGCACGCCGGCTGCGACCAATCTTTCCGTTTTACTCAACTCTGCGGCGGTAGAACTTGCATCTTTCAGGCTGTGTCGCACGATCGCTTACTTACTTACAGGAGCACGTGATTAATATATAACTACATCGTCATCATCATCAAATTACTGCTGCTGCTGTAAAAGTGTCACGTGCCTTTATCGGTTATTCACTTGGTGATTGGAAGCAAGGAGTTCGTTCAGGTGATCGTCGTTATTATGGATGTCATCCGCATGGACTCGTTCACCGACGCCTCTGTCGCCAACGATTCTGCGATCTCGTCGTCCCTCGATCCCGGGTAAGAAAAAGCAATGTACGTAGTTGTAATTTTAGTCATCAGCCAGTCCTTACTTTAACCGAACTCAGCGTAAATGTTACTGTTTCATGCGTGAGTGATTATTTAGAAATTTATTTATTTGTGTCAAGTCAATACAATTAAGAGACGAGAACTTAGCTGTAGCTAGCAAAAACACAAAACGCTACAGACAGAGAGACTGACTGACAACAGGTCGTGCCATAAGGGCGACCGTTAGTACGGTCAGCTAAAATTTTAAATAAAATTATAAAATCAATAAATGCTAATTTGCCACAAACCTGGGAAAATAGGCCTATTGTATAAGCGAAGGAACTGACTCCGTTTCTGTCGTTTTGTGTACACACTGCTTAACGTTTAGCCACAATACCTATTTAATACGGCGACTGTCGCAACTGGACGAGTGGAGTTTACTGGGCGCCATAGGAATACACCTAACCCTAACTCTAAACCCTAACCCTGACCCTACACTTAACCCTGACCCTACACCTAACCCTAACCCTAAACCCTAATCCTAGCCCTAAACCTAACCCTATTGGTAGTTATACGGTATGTATGTGAAATAATAGGTGCAATGTATTCCTATGGCGCCCAGTAAACTCCACTCTACCCGTCGCAACGCCACTTGAGGGTCTATCGTAGCAGAAGCAACGGAGACGACTTTTCTATTTTTCACCGAGTGCGAAGTGTCGTTGTGCATGGCGGTATTCAGCCCGTGCTAGCGCGTGACGTATCCCGCGTAATCTATTCAGCCGCTGAGAGAAAGCGCTGAGCATCCAGACGCGCCTCTAGTCTATAGATTACCGGCTACCCCATAATTAGCTGTACTGGCTTACTTGGTAAATATGATGTGTACCAAAATCCTACAGAGTTAGTTAGGTCTATAATGTACAAGAGCAACAGTAAAAAAGACTAATGGGGTGTTTACACGATCCAGCAAACGTTCAGCAAACTTTCAGCAAATGTATTCAAAATACACGTGCTAATGCTGGACGTTTGCTGGATCGTTTAAACACCCTATAAGAGGACACGCGGGACAGTATTTTGATATACCGTATACGTTTAAACCTAATAACGGACAGCTTAACTTAAATTTGCACTCACTGAACTCTGTGCACGCATTCACACCTGTTGCCTTTGGAAAGTCTGCGCTTTACTATTTATAGCGTACAGTAATAACCTATAGTAATTGCCGCCCAATGCTGCGCTGGACCGATCGCATTCCACCGCAGTCTGTGCTGCAAGAAATCGCGTCTTTTGGCTGAAACTTATGGGCTGGAAGTTGCTTCGGCGTATAGTGCCATATGTGTAGAAATAGCCTTCTTCTTCTTCTTTTTCTTCTTCGGAGTACGGTCAAACTTCAACAAGTTGGAGACTCCTGACCAGTAGTGGTTGTGGACATGCCGGCAGTGCTGAGTGCATAACGAAAAATCTTGAAGGATGTCCCAGTGCATAAGGTGCTAATTAAAATAGCCTAAAATATACGAAACACCATGCCATGTTGGCTGTTAGATCTAAAACATTTGGAATATTTTTGTCAAACTTTTGCTACAGTAGTTCGTATTGGGATAACCATGAGCTGATTGGAATTGGGGGTCAAAAGGTCACAGTTCAAGGTCACAGCAGCGGACCAAAGCATACAGACCTTGATGCTGTGTTTCAAGTTTTAACTGGCTAGTTTATGTATTTTACTAATTGGTTGAGAAAGTCAGCACTCTTCCATCCCACTGCAATGTTAGGTGAATCGAGTAGGCCTAATACTGGCATGCTTGGCTGGAGTTAATGCGGGGCGCGTTCACGTGTGTCGGGTGACAGGTAAAATTATATGGCAGGTAACGCTCCGCAGTTTTTTTCTGTAAGGCGCTATATGCACGTCCATTTGTTGATATGTTGTGTGTTTTTTGTAGGAAAATATTCGTCGGCGGACTCAGCTGGCAGACCACGACAGGTGCGTGTGTATATGACAGCGGTAATTTTCAGTCTTTGCGTAGGGCTACCGTCAAAACCAGAACCATCAGAGTTATGGAATAATATGTGTTAATACGGCCAAGTTCAGGGCTTATGCTGAAGGTTGGTTCTATAACGCCAGTTCACCGACAGGTTTAGGTTATGTAAGAAATGCATGAGAAGGTCAAATTGTGGAAGATTCTAATATTTACATTAGGCCTATGTAAGGATTAGAATCTTCCACAATTTGACGTTCCCATGCATTATGACGTAAGCTTTAACCGCTGTGCGTTAAACGGCTGCTAGTTTGCGTTTGTAATTTATCACTGTTTTTTGATTATTTTGTTTTACTTTTTAGCTGACCGTACTTAAGTAACGGTCAAGCTATTGGCATGGTTGTCGTCGTCTGTCTGTCTGTCTGTCTGTCCGTCGTCTGTCACGGATGTATTGTGGCTAAACGGTAAGTCGTAGGGTCGGCAGTGGTACCATCGGATAGGGCGCAGGCAACTTCTTTTATGCTGTCAATAATAACCATGTCTCCATTTGCAACGGTTTGGCCGCAATTTTCAATGAAAAGTTTCGAGCTATAAGTGGCCGAATCTCGGAAGCGACGAGAGATGGGGCCAAAGCTACTATTAATCACTAGAAGGAAGTGGCATACACCCTTTCATATGAAATGAAAATCATCAATCTTGGATGACTTTGAAGGTCACTGACAACCAGTACGGTTGGCTGTCCTAGCGGCAGCTGGGCTTCTTGTTATTGTCTGCAATACTCTGGCCAGTAAAGCAGAATATATAGAAATCACGCCAGAGCAGCGTCATGGGGACAGCGAATGCAGACTCATCCTGCCTGCGTGACCGTGATGGATTTGGATTCACCTGAATCAACTAGATTGATTGCTGGGCAGTGGAAGAAGCTTTGCTCAGACGACCAGAATAGAACCAATTGATCAGAAGCTCGTTGCGTTCGGTCCGCTCTGCATGGCCGCGGATCGTGTTCGAAGCGGGCCCGACCTTTGTTCTGATTTCGTCGTGTGCGCTAAACGAAGCTACTTAACGACTGTCATGTTTGCACTGTCGCATTGGTATATATGAATCTTTTATTCGCCATAATAGTAGAGAACAATGTAGGCCTAGGGGTTTATAATTAAACGTCGTGCAGCAGTAGAAGTAACAAGAAGCCCATGCAGCTGTCGCTAGGATAGCCGACCGTACTGGTTGTCAGAGACCTTAGCCAGGGTAGATCCGTTATGGACAGACATACGGACAGACAGACGACGACGAACGACAACCGGTAACCGGACACTTCGGACCTAGGACATTTCGGACCTAACTTTTTAGGTCCGAAGTGCCATAAGCTTGACCGTTACTTAAGTACGGTCGGCTAAACAGTAATGGAAAGTATAGAAACAAGAGAAAATGACATTAAACACGTGATTAACATAAATTCACGATTAATACACACACGTTATCAGAAGCATGATATTTCCCTATACGAATTTATTGCATTTTGAACCATATACAAAAAGAATATGATACTTGCAACTCAAGCCAAAAAGTTCCTGACACTGTCGGAATTTATTTTGCTTCATTGTAGTCGTAAATAATTTAACAAAGAAACGATCGACAGCGAAAGCAATTTGAGGTTAGATCTGTTCGTGGGCATGCTTTTAAACCACATGTATACAATAACGCAGAGACTAGAATCATATCGGACGTAGGTTTACGATCGTGTCGGCGGTCGGTCGGCTTGCTTGCTGATGCGAGTCGAGCTGAAAATTCTTTTGATCCTCGACCTTCACGAGCAGCGTACGCGTCTGCCGTGACGTTACACAAGCAGAGATGTCGGCGCCCGCTGCAGAGATGTATGCGGCCGTCCTTCCAGTTGCCGACGAGTGTCTCAGACACCGACAGTAAACCGACAATGCCTTTAGTTTGCAGTCGGTGCTGGAGCCGTCTGACGCGCCTGAGCCGGCCGTCAGGCGCGTGATCCACTAGCTGTGAGTAAGCAATTAAACATGTAGGTCTATTTACGCTAGATGCGCTTTATTTTTTTCGAAGTTTTTAACATCCGGTCAATGACCTCGACCTAGAGTGTACGTAAAAACGGAATAAACATGCTACCTACAGCTGGCTATAATTATTGAAGCCCGTCAAGCTCGTTGTGTGATTGCTTAAAAGCGGTTTAGTGCTGCTGCTGCAGCTGATGATGATGATAGCCTAATAATAAGGAAGGACGGAATTGACTTGCAGTGTTTGCATAGTCCAGCGGTTGACCGCGTTATATGGCCGCACCTCTACATCTTCTCTTCATCTGATGCAGGCATATGTGTAATTAAACGTTATAAAGAATATTTTCAAAACGTTAAAATCGCTTTTCTTTTGAAAAAAAATGAAAAAAAACTAGAAATTTTGAGCAGGGCTCAACCACCCGGCGCCGCAAGTCCGATTGGGGAAATTTTAAAACGCCCCTTTCCTGAACCCGGGAACGGATCTCGCTGAAATTTGGCCTCAATTTTTACGCGCGAAAGCAGCTATGCTTTCAGCGCGTCTTAGCCATCGCAATTCTGTCCGTCTGTCCGTCCGTCTGTCTGTCACACGGGTGGATCAGGCAAAAACGGTCCAAGCTAGATCTCCAAATTTTCACCATCGACTGCCTGGAAGACTCTAGTTTCAGGAACCGTAAAGCTTTTTCGTAAACTCGAAGGGAGTCACCCCGAACGAGGTCGCTAAATGAGAGGGGGGTGGTCAAAATTTGCAATTTTTGGCCAATAACTCGCTGTATCTCAGTAACGGTGCGAGACAAGGCCTAGGTTACTATTAATCACCAATAGGAAATCGTATACTGGCTTTCGATTGGCGCTGAATTCAGTGACCTTGGATGACCTTGAACGCCAAAATA
>Ga0056128_1008874_pt1 | contig 12663 bp, 5 predicted proteins | sample WorMetLIZISLAND2_FD_71113 | JGI IMG/M metagenome (GOLD analysis project Ga0056128, IMG submission 71113) | Marine gutless worms symbiont microbial communities from Max Planck institute for Marine Microbiology, Germany - Olavius geniculatus... ...
ATCCAGATTACTTCCAACGGCAATAAAACTGCAAATATTTATGTAAAAAAACTGTTCAGTTTATATACAGTGTAAGGGTGACATCATGGTTGTAGATATAAAACAGCACAAATCACAATTCAAAAGTTCAAACATCACCATTACACAATGTCAGAAGAACTTTGCTGACTGTGTAATGGTAAAGTTTGCATTTTTAAATTGTGATTTGTGCTGTTTTATATCTACAACCATGATGTCACCCTTACAATGTATATAAACTAAACAGTTTTTTTTACATAAATTTGCATATATATTCGTCACTCTTGAAATTCTGCCAAATTCGACTGATTTAACATGGATATTTGAGCTAATATAACAAGCGATGTTTATTAATGGAAAGGCGCGTAATATGCCAAAAGTTTCCAAAATGTGTACAGAAGAATTGTACAACTTGCATGTCTCAGCATTTAAATATTCTTTGTCTGATTTACACAAATTTGCCCCACCCTTAAAATCATGCTAAATTGGCAGTAACGCATAAATTTAAGTTGATTTTCATTCAGCATACAGTAAAATATCAACAATCATTAACACATACGTTGAGTTTAGATGAAATTCGACATAGGCAGTTTCCCAGTTTTTACGCGCGAAAGCAGCTACTGCTTTCTGCGCGTCTTAGCCATCGCAATTCTGTCTGGCCGTCCGTTTGTCTGTCTGTACGTCTGTCACACGGGTGGATTAGGCAAAAGCGGTGCAAGCTAGAATAACCAAATGTTTACCATCGGCTGTCCGAAAGACTTCAAGAAAGGTTTCAAGAACCGCAAAGCTATTCCATAAATTCAAAGGGGTCATCCCGAACAAGGGCGCTAAATGATAGGGGGGGGGGTGAGAAAAATGTGCGATTTTGAGCCAATAAGTCGCTGTATCTCAATAATAGTGCGAGATAGGGCCTAAGTTACTATTAGTCACTAATAGGAACTCGTACACTGGATCTCGATTGCCATTGAATTCAATGACCTTGGATGACTTTGAACGCTAAAATAGGAGTTTTATGGATTTTTTTGGCGATTTCGGGTTGCAAGACACATTTTTCAAGGGTGAGTTGCGCCAAAACCAATTGAGATAGACATGGACAAGCTGCATATGAAATTTTCAGCATTAAACGTAAATTTCAACGGTCCAAGTCTCGATTTTCTAGGTTCAAAGAAATCTGCGCGCGAGAGCATCAAAGAGCTGTACCCTCGTAAAAGTCGAGACGAAATGGCTGAAGATAGACTGACAGTTTGCAAGCAGAAACTGCTATAAACTTTCGCGCGTCGCGTGAGCATTAGCTCAAATTCCTTGTTGCATTCATAACCATCATCAGTCCTTCTAGGCAGCTGATCGGTCGATGGAGTAAATATGTTCAGGATCAGCTGAGCCCAGCATTCGATTAGCACACGTTTCAGCTGGTCAGTTACTGAAATTTTGTGACCATGCCATCATTTTGCAATGCCCCTACACTGAATAATTCACACAATTTAAATCTGGACTTTTTTGTCAGTGAGTTTTCGAGTTTAGTGGACTCGGGATCATGGGAGTGCAAGCAAATGCCTAATTTCAGGGGTAATGAAAATTTATGCAAATTAGGCAAAACATATGGAAATGATTTGCTATGCAAGTTGGGCCATTTTTGTCTACAACATTCTTAAAGTTTTGGTTTTTCTACGGGTAACCATCGCTGAGATATCAACGCTCAAACAGGTCCGGTTTTTTTGGCCCACCCTGTAGATCCGGACACTTTCACATTGTTCTATATGTCAAATTGTCACGGCCGTGTGTACGTGCTTTGTATTTTCTGTTATTTAATGTTATTCGTATCCTTGTGAGTTGTAACGCGTTTCTGTATGGATATCCACGGAAAATCTGTGGATATGGATGGCAAACTTCATATCCACGGCAAGACTGCTTTTTTGTTTCATGATTCATTTAAATAATGATCAATTAACTGAGAAAATACTAATGCAAAATATTTTAACAAAAGATTAAATATTCTTTGCTAGTCGTAACGTAACGCTTACACTGACGTCATAATGTGTCAAGGCACACCGTGGTCACGTGTACAAGCTTGCTAGTCTCAAACTCTCAACTGGTGCTGTCAGTTGCTACCCTGCTTCGACGGTGAACTTACGAGTAATCTTGTTATCTGTCCCATTGCTATAGCATAGCATGGGACAGATTATAAAATCACTTGCGTCTGTCTGTCATTCTGTCATTCTGTCAGTCTGTCTGTAAATACTCCTACGGCCGCAATTTTGATTTGATTTTGATGAAATTTTGCGCAGTGATTCGGGGCCCAAAAAGTAAGATCGAGTTTGTTTAAGATAAAAATCTAACTCTTTCCCCTATTTTTCCGCAATTTTTTTTAACAATTTGCATTACGGCCTATGGAGACTTCAAAGTGGTATAACTCGGGCCCAGTAAAAGATAACTGCGCACTGTGTTCACTTACCCCTACGGGAAATTTTCGCTTTGAAATCTTTATTGGCTGTAATGCAAATTTTTTTTTAAATTTTGAATGGTTGCTATGGCAACAGTGGTCGACAGGGAGTAAATTTAAATAACACCGTTTGCCCGACCCCGCAAAATTTTGCATTACAGCCAATAAAGATTTCAAAGCGAAAATTCCCCGTAAAAAATAACTGCGCACTGTTTGCACCTACCCCGTATTTTGGGCTTGGGATATTCGATGGTGTCATTGAAATTTCTCCCTTGCCGACCTCTGTTGCTATGGCAACGAATTTTGGGACAAAAATTGACTACAACTCGGCCCGTAAAAGATAATTGCTCCCTGTTTGCACCTACCCCCTATTTTTGGGCCCGTGCTGTGCAATAGTGTCATGTAAATTTCTCCCCTAAAGACCCCTGTTGTCATGGCAAGCAACCGTTTTTATTCAATTACAAAATTGGCTGCAGGCTCACAAGATCGTCAAACGCTGAAACGCAGCTGCTAGGCTATATAACGTGGCAATGGGACAGATACCTCGTTCCACAGAACGTATTTCTAGTTCGCTGATAAAAATGTTCATCATGTCAACAACTGCACTGTATTGCTCGAAAATGTGAAAGTCCAATTATCCCCACAGACACGTAAATGCGATTGCTTTGCGCGTTTTTTTTGTGGCGGCAACTGTAGAACTCAAAGAATTTGTCATCGATGAGTCATGTTTTTCACCATCGGAGCACGGTAGTAACTGACAGCACCAGTTGAAACTAGTCTGCAGTGCGTAATGAACGAAATCACGAAATAAAGTGTTGCACGTCGACTGACCTTACCTCAGTCGGCAGCAGAGAACATCCCGATAAAGCGAAGCACTCAAGTCAGAAACGACCGAGAGAGAGAGAGATAACTGAAATCATATATGATTCACGACCGAGATAAATGCACCACTCACACGTCGTGTAATCATGCAGTCACTACTGTACGACTTGACTATTATAGCGCAGTGTGCTTGAGTCGCTATCGTTGAAACAGCTGCCACTACTGCTGCTGCTGCTGCTGCTGCTGCTGTTGTTGCAAGATGCTCGCATGCAGCCAGCATTCGGACAGAAAACGGCCATAAGCCCCAGTATTAAATATTTTAGACTAAAATGTCAACAGCTAGTATTGTTCGGTCACAAATTCAGTTATCCATCGCAGTGTTATCCAAGAGCTTTCGTCCTAGAGCTAGAGTTTTTAACCGAATTTTTGTGCGTCGAAAATCCGCCGAAAAAAATGAAGATATTTGATTTTGTCTCTTTCTTACTTAACAAAAATAGGCCTACGTAGCTGCCTACATTACTGACAACTTTAAAATCATTCTTTACCTAAAACCAAACGCAAATACTGCAAAATAATGTTTTTGTTTGTGAGCCGGTAGCAGCTTTAATTTTCGAACGGTTAAACTGAATAATTTCAGCATGTTTTTTCAGCAGAATTACTGAAGGTTTCGTTTTGCGTTAATTTTTCAAATGTAGTTATCAGCCTAATTTTTTTGCCAATCTACGCGAATTTGTATAGGCCTAATAATTCGGATTTAGCGTCTAATGCAGGCTATTCGGACTCCAGACTATAAGGGCCGGGGCTTGTTTTTATTGAGTCAGATTTGGTAAGGGCTTTGCCTAAAAAATTTTATTGCCGTTTTGTCATCCAAAACCCACGCAGACAGTGGCCGAACTGCACAAGCGCAAATATCGAACAGGTAGAACGAAAAACTTTATTTCTTTATATTTATTTCAATTTTGTTTATTTCAGTTTAGCAGATCGTCGATCCGGCCTTGAAATTTTGGTCGACAATCGTTCGTACATTCACAACATCCGACAGCCGGCTTAATACGCAGTTTTTTATTCAGCAAATATTGGTAGTACAAAAAATACAAAATAGGCCTAACAATCAAAATAAACACACAGACACGCTCATGCATTGTGCGTGGAACGCATGCAGCAGAATGTCAATCAGTGCGATCAGAATAGTTCATATTGTGCAAGACGTAGGCCTATAGGCCTACAATATATAATAAGCAAGCAATTTGACAGCCAAACAAACTTGTGTGAAACAATAACATACACGCAGTGATTTTTAGTGGCCAAAACAAAACGAAAACTGCTAAATTGCCATCTTTGAGTCATAATTTGAAACAAAACGCCGAAACCAGGGACCAATCTATCATTATAAAAAGAACAAAATTAACGGAGGAAGTTAAAAATATCTTCAACAGTACTCAGCTTGACTCATGGCTCGAAGCTCAAACACCATAATTATGCAAATAATTATAAGAATAAAAGATGAAGAATGAGGATAGACAGAAAGAAACAATTACAAAAAAATAAAACCCTACTAGACAACAAAAAAAACGATTAAAACATACGAAATCACTTCAATTATTTACGAGCAAATTCGTGCGAATAATGGCATTTTAGGTCGAAATCAAAAAACAGCAGCGGCATGGCGCTAGCGCAAACAAAATGTCTCCGTAACATGCACGATATTACTCAACTTTGAAGATGTGTACAATTATCAAAGTCCGAAGTTGGCTAAAATCGCGCCGAATTGTAAACATCTTCACCTTTAGGCTACAAATTTTTGGGGTGCCGGCCCCCAAATCTGTGCATTATCGAAAAAAGAAAAAGAAGAAGACTCACATACGTCCTTTGGCATGTGTTCGTAAAAACGGCCGATAGTTCGCGTGCCAGTGAAGCGTACAATGGAAGCGTAGACTATTGCACGCAACGATCTGGAGCGCTTTCGGGTGCATTGCAGCTCTGTCTTAAACTGCTTGTTGCCGATTGAGACTTCTATAGCCAAGGCCGTGTTTATACGTAAAACAAGCAGCGTTAACAAGTTTTGCAAATACGACGTATTTTGTGTGTTATTTTGCGTGCATCTATAAAAGTGTTTCACGTTACACCTACGACGACCACGACGACGAAGTCTTTCAGCGCCACTGAAGTCTTTTTTTAGCACATACTGGCGCTTTACAAGTCAGATTATTATTATTATTATTATTTTTCAAAAATTTTAGCTCGATCGCAGTTTGAGCACTCATCTACAGTCTGTCTCAAAAAACCAGACCCCTGTTACATTTTGAAATAACTCCAACAATTGTGGTTGTTCAGAAAGCCTATAGATAAATTTCCGTACAAATAATCGACATTTAATCATCACATAATATACAAAAAAATTGTTAGATTGTGACCAATCTAATATACTCCTTGCGAGCATTATTTTCTCCTGTATTTTTCTAAGTGTTTTTTTTCGTTTCTTTCAACTTGTATTAGAGACCTGGCGTCAAATTGAGACCAGACTAATATTGTACTAGGCCTAATAATGACTGGCGTCGAAGTCGTTATTGGAAATTGTCTCCCTGTCTATCTGGCACCGTTATGGAGATATGGCGCCTCAAAGATAATGCGGTCACGACCTTGACCCTTTGGAGTCCGTGACGTCATCAGTTACGTGACCATATGACTCGTGGTGGTCGACTTCCTATGGGTGGTCCATTGTGACCATGCGTCTATCTAGCACCGTTATGGAGATATGGCCGTTTGAAGTTCTTCCACAAAGGCTCTTCCAGGAACAGAAATCGGTCATCGGTCGGTCCTCAATATTACACTGATCTCATATACTCCTCTTCACCACGTTAGGAACGTAGCGCGCGAGGAGTAAAAAGGGGTTTACAAAATTTGGCGCAAAAGTATAAACCACTAAATAAATCGAATTTTAAAGTAAATGCCTTCTCCTTTGAGCTTTTGAGCAGAGAACTGACACAATTAAAGCCTACCGCAGCCTTGAAGAGCGTTCACACCATTTCGGAATTTTTAAGCCTTTCCGTTTCCGAGTTAAGAGTCCATTCGTGGCCTGTTAAAGGTGTTCATAAAGACACTTTCGGCGTTTAATTAAGGGTGCGTGTTAGCATGTTATATAATGCATAAACGAGCTACCTTTGCAATTACGCATCGTAATGTGTCTGCTTCTCCATACCTTAATCAGCAATGCAGACTTTTCGTCGACCGTACTTAAATAACAGTCGAGCTTTTATGATATGGCTGTCGTCCGTCTGTCTGTCATCGTCTGTCGTCTGTAACGGATGTATTATAGCTGAGCGTTAAGTCGTAAAAACTTTTACACGAATGATTAGCCCTGTGTCACAAACTCAGGCATGCAAAATTTCAGCGATCTAGTGCAAGGGGAACATTTTTAAGTTCGGAGTTGAATAGACTAGGGGTAGGAAAGATGTGCGTTTCTAATGGAAAACTGGTCATATCTCGAAAACGGTGAAATATCCGGCCATGGTTACTATTAATCTGGAAGTGCCATACGCTTTGTCAGATGGAACAAGAATCATTGACTATGAATGACTTTGGAAGCCGTTACGTGCTATTATGGCTAAACGGTGCGAGATATGGCCTACGTTACTATAAATCACTAAAAGGATGTGGCATACGCCCTTTCAGATAAAATAAAAATTATTGTCCTTGGATAACCTTGAAAGTCGCTGACAACCAGTACGGTCGACTGTCTTAGCGACAGCTGAGCTTCTTGATCTGCCTGCATGCATAGCCTACAGGCCTACAGCATGTCTACATAAGCCTGCATCTTTATTCATCGAAAATGCTAGCAATTACAACGTACAATTTAAACTAGACGTCCCTAGAACGTTTTAGGCGTGATGGTAGAGCCTAATTGCAGCACAAATGATTCTTGGATTCCGCATATTCCTGCACATTTCTGTGTAGCGTGGTACGTCTGTCTGTCGCTTGCCTGTCTGTAAGATTCTGTTTATACCATTTGACAAATTTAGATGTTATTTGGCAGATATACCTCTGAGATCTAATCTTAATGACACACTGTATTAGATGTTGTCTCTGATTACCAGCGATAAGCGAGATTTGGAAGTCGTACTTTTTCCAGCCAGCGCATTCGTTTGTAAATTGTACGCAATTTCAGAGCAGAATGGGCACAGAGAAAGAGTACAAAGTGCGTAGCGTAGTGTCCAAAAAGTGAGGTCGCTGCATTCAAATTAACCTGTCCACTATTTTATGACGCCAAAAATGTATCTGGTCGGAGAACAAATCTACGGCAATTACTTTTAAGCAGAACAGAAACAAAATTAGGGCCTAATTTATTAAAAGGCGGAATCGCTGATTGACGGAAACGTATTTTCATGCATTTTGAGCTCAAAATTCCCATATGATGGTGAAATTTTTTGCTCATTTTTGTGCATGTGCAATAGTTATAACCTATGTCAGCTGACGTGGGAGAGAAAAAGCTCAATTGAACCCATAGAAATACCTCCTCCCTTCGGCCACGAACCTGCTGTTAAATCAAACTCGATTTAACGCAGCTCAAGTAGGTCTACACTTAGAGCGCGTTGCACCAACCATACTCAAATTCAAAGCGCAGCGAGCCCCTCGTCGTTGGTACGACCGGATTTTGGCCGCATAATGTAAGCTGTGTGCGTGTTTTCCATTAAATGTCGTGCTCATTTCAGTTTTCACTCGAGTGACCTCACCCAAGCATTTGCGGTTACGAAAATGTACAGAACATTAGCATCTCTTTAGAAAAACTAGAAAAGCACTCAGAGAGCGCAGACCTCCGCCAAGCATATTTGAAAGTGATCCAGAATCCAGGATTCCATCCGGATCACCCCAAAATTGAATCACTTGTAGTTTTTGCCATTTCCGACATTCCCTAAAAATTTCAAAAACATCCTTCCATAACTTTTTAAGTTATCTTGCTAACACACAGACAAACAAACAAACTCTGGCAAAACATAACCTCCTTGGCGGAGGTAATAACTTTTAAACGGCGTTTTCTGTGGACACAGTATTGTTTATTATGGACTTTAAAAATTATAAAAAGTAGCTGCAGTTTATTGCGTAAGAGTAGAAGATTGAGTAGAAGATTGAGTATATGGTTCTGGCGATCGTTAGAGTCTACCCGTGTCGATACAGCGTTGCTATGTGGCCTACGTTGTAGAGCTTATTAGTGACAACTGAAAAGCGCGCTATGCTCGCGAGAGAGGCTATAACGGCCTAGCATCGATAACGACGGCAGAATTGAGCAGGTAGCTTTATGAGAGTCGTCTGAAAACGCAGGACTGAAAAATGACGGACAAACGTGCAAGGCTAAAATTTAACGGACTGGAAATGTTAAAATGTCGTAACCTAGTTCATGCGCAGTATCGCCAACATTATGTTAAAATTACATGACACAGTTATGAACTTTAATTTAAATACGTTTAATACAATAGCGTACACAATATACATCTAGCACAAATTTAAAATACAAACAGCAAAATCATATGCTAGTATTCATCTTCATAATTTGCACGTGTTTATAACATTAGCATACATAGTCTAGCGCACTTAAAATAACAAGAAATCTAATAAAATGCTCACAAGACGCGCGAGAGCCTATAGCAGTTCCTGTTTGTATGTAATCTTAGTTAGTCTATCTCCATCCATTTCGTCGCAATCCACTTTTTGGCAGCCAATAATCGCCAAAAAATCACTAAAAACTCCAATTTTTGAAATTCAAGGTCAATCAAGGTCATTAATGTTGACAATTTTAAGAAGCTCGTTGCCAGTGCTTGTTATATTAAGCAGCATATTTTTGCCTATCTGCAACCATTTTCACAATAGACAAGCCAAAAGCGGATAAATAACCACTGTTTGACACCAGCGTGCGCAGGCCTCCTTAAACGTAGAGGGTCCCGACTTGGATTGCTAAATTCTACGTTCAATGCTGACAATTTCATACACAGTTTGTCTTCGTCTACCTCCAGCCGTTTCGGCGCAATTTACTCTTGAAATGCGTGTCGCAGCCCGAAATCGCGAAAAATTCATTAAAAACCCCTATTTTGGGGGTTCAAAGTCATTCAAGGTCATCGATGTTGACATTCCTAAAAAGCTCGTCGTCAGTGTTTGTTATGATAGACAGCATGTTTGTGCCTATCTGCAACCATTTTCACGTTAGAAGAGCCAATAATGGTAAAATAACGCCTTTTTGAGGTGGGTGTCCCTCTTTGCCCCCTCGTTCGGGGGCCCCCTTCACCCAGCGGCAGAAATTTTGTCACGAAATACTAGAGACTCTCGGCTATCACACGGTAAAACCCAAAGTCTCTATCTCATTTGAGTTCCGATCGGTACCAGGACGTGACAGAGGGACAGACAGACACCAAGACAGATACCAAGACACCAGGACAGAATTACCATAGCTAATATGCGCGTGAAAACGATCGCATAGTTCATGCAATGGAAATGCTGAAGCAGGCTATGCACATCTACATATTCCATGCACAGTATCGCAGTAGGCCTATACCTCAGAAGTTAGAGGAGGAGCTAATCCAGGAGTTTGCACCAGCGCCTGCGATGATGCATACAGACATAAAGCTTTGTCTTAATTGAAAACATATAACCGTCCATATTGTCACTCCAATCTAGCGTGACGTAGGCCTACTTTGTCTCCACCTATTTATCACATGCTGTTTCACACTGCACATCGTTGATTACAGTCTAGAAGTAAGCACGTTCAATAAGGACAAACTGTGCTCTCGAAGTGTTACCGGCAGCGCAGCTCCAGCAGTAGACACGTCATCAAAACAGTATTAAGCCATTTTCAAGTCTGTCATTTTCCAGTCCTGCATTTTCAGTGCCCCCTCTATAAGCAGCAGCAATTACTGAACACGGTGGGCTATAGTTTCGATAAAGATTTATTGACGAATGTCGTCCCACTCTGGAGCCGCTAGCTGCATCGCAGCCGTCTTGTCAACAAACGCAGCTCTACTCTCTACAGAGTTCCAGCTGGTGTCTTAAGACGCTGTTCCGCGAGGAAGACGGACATTTCCCCCTGGGCCTGTAAACCGCGGACGTTTCCCCCTCGGACATTTTCCCTGCTAGGACGTTCCCCCTGCTTTTCGAGTACTTAGGACGTTTCCCTTGTAGACCAGTAACAACATATTATCAGAATCAGCGTCAAGCCTGAGCAGAACGGGAGAAAAAATGTCCGGGGTGCCACCGACTAGGGGTAAGAAAAACATTCAGGGGACGTCCGGGGGGAAAATGTCCGGGGGAATGTGTCCTACACCTGTTCTACGATTAGTAGCACCGACCGTCGCCCTCGTTTTAAACGTAATCGGTGCTGTAATCTGGTTGAATTACGGCGTGAATCAATAAACTGAAGCTCAGGGCTTCGTCTCACAGCTTCTCAGAATCCCAAAACCGAACTTCGACGCTGTTTTTCTTCTATCTCAAATTATTAACGGATTGATCGTGCATGAGTAGTTATGTTGTCGCAATTTTGTTCGCTGTAGTGTAGGCTGCTTTACATTCTGCTTGTCTATGGGGTTCATGTCTAAGCTAATTGGCGGCCACGCCAATCTTGCAGTGATGAAATCAATAATATTTCACAACAATTTCCGCTGTTATGCCATAAGCACCATGCCCCGGGGCATTGTCGTGCTCCAGGGTATTAATGTAATGGAGCCCAAAATAATAACCTTTTATCCGACAGGGTATTATGTAAGTGTTATTCACAACTAGTTAAAGATACAGTCTGTAACAACAAAAAGCCCAGTTGTCGCTAGGATAGCCGACCGTACTAGTTGTCAGTGACCTTCAAGGTTATCCAAAATAGATAATTTTCATAAAATCGATAATTTTTCATTTTATCTGAATGGACGTGTGCGATTTCCTATTAGTGATCAATAGCGACCTAGACCCTATCTCGCACCGTTTAGCCACAATACATCCGTGACGTCAGACGATGACGGACGAACTAACAGACAGACGACAATCATGCCATAAGCTCGACCGTTACTTAAGTACGGTTGGCTAAAAATGCCACAGTAATACGCTTCGTTTTTTGAGCACTTCGTTTTTAAACATTAATTATAAACCAATCACTCGCCCACGGTAATCAGTACGTTTTTGCTCAACATATGAGTAAATGGCCAAAAGAAAAATGCTTTTTTTACAAACGTCCGATTTCAAAATCTTTTATTAAAACATTTTAAAAATCGAAATTTAAAAACAAGTCTACAAAATGTTTTTGTACGTAGGTCAGAAATAATATGCCTATATACATGTAATTCCGACGATAAAGCACGTTGCAGTTACAGTTATTTGTTTTAATGGATCCACTTCTAGGACACGCTGTAATTACTTAATGTGCACGTAGGTTTACAAAGGAAAAACTATTTTCGATAACAGTTTTTCAAAAGACGACTAGAAAAATCGAAACGTGAGACCAGTCTATACATTTCTCTACAGCTTTGATGCGCAACCAATGCACCGTGGATGGCGCAAGCCTGCAAGGTCGATTACGCTAGAAGCTTACAATGATATTCAGGGCTAAGATCTATCGGAAACTTATTGAAACGATGAAATGATTCAGGTCTACATTACTGTGAAGCTCAGATGTCTTGAATTGAGTGTCACCGTTACAAAATGTATGACAGCCTATTAGGCTTATACCGTGCACATTCCAACAAAAAGCCCAGCTGTCGCTAGGATAGCCAACCGTAGGCCTACTGGTTGTCGGTGACCTTCAAGGTTATCCAAAGTTCATGATTGTCATTTTTACGCGCGATAGCAGAATGCATCGCGCGTTTTAGCCATCGTCTAGGCATCTGTCCGTCTGTTTATCCGTCCGTCTGTCACACTCGTAATCTGTATCAAAACGGTGCATCACGAAATCTTTACTGTTGGCTGCCACAAAGACTCTAGTTTATCGTGACAAAATTTTGTGCCCCTGGGTGAAGAGGTTCCCCTTGAACGAGAGCATCAAAGAGGGGTACCCCCTCAAAAGACTCTATTTTGCCGCTATTGGCTCTTCTAGTGTGAAAACGGTCGCCGGCCCACAAGTTTGTACAAGTTTGTATCCTATCTGTATGGACAACTGTGAACGTTTCAAGAGAATACTTAAGACATTGTTTTTAACTGAGTAGAAATTTACTTTTTACAACTGTTTTTGCTGCTGTCGTTAATGTGCCATTGTAATTTCAACTGTCGGCGACAGTCGGCGACAGTTGAGTTGAGTTGAGTTGCCATTAATTGCGCCGGAATAACCACAGCGCTGTGTATATACTAGCTACATTCATTACACACAATAAAACAAATCGTCAACTTGTATAAATCCTTGGAGGTCCGTACACCCCCATGCC
>Ga0056128_1008875_pt1 | contig 12663 bp, 6 predicted proteins | sample WorMetLIZISLAND2_FD_71113 | JGI IMG/M metagenome (GOLD analysis project Ga0056128, IMG submission 71113) | Marine gutless worms symbiont microbial communities from Max Planck institute for Marine Microbiology, Germany - Olavius geniculatus... ...
CAACTGACAGCACTAGTTGAGACTAGCAAGTTTGTACCTGTGACACATTATGACGTCAGCGTTACATCACGACTAGCAAAGAATATTTAATCAACTGCTATATTTTGTTCAAATATTTCGAATTAGTATTTCTTCAACTACAACTGTTAAAAATTTCATTTAAATTGCTCATAATTTGAGTAAATTCTGAAAAAAAAACAAAAGGGGTCCTTTTTATGAAACACCGTGTAGATCGTCGCGAAGAAATGCTGTCGCATTTTCACTTTTTGACCACCTGGTCAGACGCGCTGCAGCGTTGAGCACAGACTGACGTAGGTGGACGGCCGCAACTTCCATTACTTGCTAATTCACACGGATGCGAATTGTACGGCTTTTTTGAATTTTCCTTTCCTTGCAATTTCCACCCCCTTTTCTTGCAAATTTCATTTTTTGCTAATTCAGCGCCCCCAATTGAAATAACACACATAAAGCTCATTTATCCACACTTTTGTCATTTTGGGTGACAGTTTATCCAGTTGACCAGTTGTCCAGTTGCAACTCCCCCTTAATTTTGGGCTGTCGGAAAATGTCGCGAAGATAAGTTCGTGTCCCCCATCTTTAGAATGGCGACCGTATAAGACTGCATGCCTTAGATAATAATGTAATATTTCTTCCTTAGGTAGTTCTGAAGCAGACGCTGGGCGAGGTGGGAACTTGAACGGTCATTTGCCAGGAATATTTTTGCCAAAAATTGCCAAAATATAATAGTTCTTGTTCAGACTATAATCAGTAATAACGAGGATCTTTTTTGATACACGGTATACATATATAACGTATAATTGCGGTCTTGCGTCTCGTGGGTACAACGTGATGTCAGTTAGCGGGGCAGCAGTACACGGACGCACTATGAAACACTCATCATTTATTAACGCACACAGTAGCTCTTGTCTATAGTATCAAGTCGACCTCCTCCTATAGTCTATCTGTTCGCACGCCGTCGTTTTTTTTGATTAGCAGTTGACTTGTACCCTCACCGACACCGGTCTCCTCCGGCCCGGCCCGTGCCTAGAAATCGACTCAGTCGAAACGGGCCAGCCGAAAAATTAATACTGTGGTATTTAAACGTTGTTTTTCGGCATTTGATGGCCCTTTTAAACTGTCGGGTTAGTAATGCGGTAGAAAATAAACTATAAACACTAACAGTCAAGAACTTCACATTTTGCCATAAAAATAAATAATTCCATGGTGGTGGTGGTCTGGCTTAGTTGGTAGCGTCGTTGATTGCATCAACGAAGTTAATCAACACCAGGCCCGGTTAGTACTTGGATGGGTGACCATTCCGGTATGTAACCAGGTATCCAGATCAACATCAACTCAGCCTGCATGGGTAAGCGCAGTGAGTACCAGAGAAAGCTGGGACGTAAACAGGCACACCACGCGATGCACTACCCCCGTATCCGTGATCTCGCAATGTAAAAACTGGTGTCTGGCCGAGGGATATGGAAACGGAGATCAGCGCCGCCCTATGGGCCGTAAGAACCGGGAAGGACTTAACGTTATATAAGAAACTGTCCGCTAAAACAACATAAAATGTTAAAGAAATAACAGTGAAATAAATGAACCGTATAATTTTAAGCTCAGTTTCATACAGGCCCGTCGAGAGGGTGGGGTATGGGGTTACCTATTCCGGGCCCCTCGACGTTTGGGGGCCCAACCGTTGGCCAGAAATATAAATTACGCCAGAGTGTACCATTTTGAAAAAAAAATTCAAAAATTTTCTTTCCAGAGGGGCCCCGCGAGAATGTTTTCCCGGGCCCCGCTGTGGCTCTCGACGGACCTGGTTTCATACAACGCCTAACACTGGCGATAGTCCAAGAAAACATTTCCGACGTTCGAGCGGAATACATCTTCCACGGCGTAATTCAGTTAGTTATAATATATAGGCCTAGACCTAACCAACGAACCGATATAAAAAGTGTGACGCCATACGGAAACAGGGTCGTAAACATAGACGCCGTCGCACGGTGTTTGCTGAAACAGCAGGATACTTTTGTGCTGTTCTCAAATGTACTGCTTACCGCAATGAAGATTAATTTAACTTTATGCGCTATATAAATTTTCGTTTTACTTACTTACTTACTTACTGCTTTCATTCAGATAGCACTGGGGTCACGTCATCACAATACTGCTTGGCGGGTGGTCACTGTAATTGAATGTCTATGGCTGCCAGTAGTGATAGAGAAGACTGGCGCGTAACTGGGAGTGTCTTGTTCAATTTGAATAGGTAATGCAGGCTTCGGCGACTCGATCAAAGCTCGTGGCGACACCACGCTATAGCAGCAATGCCGCTTCCACTTCCGGTTTACTGTTGAGCGCCGCCTCGGCCGGAAACAGAAAGCAGTCGTGTGTCGACCGTGCGTCACGTGATCAGCATCGTATAACGGTGATGCTCATCATCGTCGTTCTGGTGTTCCTGTTGTGTCAGCTGCCGCAGGCGATGCAGAACATTTACCTCATCTACCACGTCGTCGTCGGCGTCGAACGCACTGCTTACCAGAAACAGGTGGCCGCCCGGTCAACTACTTATGCTTTGCTAGGCTTTCTTGTTGTTTCTATAGATTCTCATGATATTTCTAACCATAGCCATCATCATCATGCTTACCATCATAGATATTTTAATAAATATCGTCAAAATATACATTAGTATTGTTGATGTTGTGGCTGTTGGTGGTGGTTTAGTATGGTGGTAACGAATTGTTTTCGATCAACACAGTTAATGGATTTCGGGCGCAGTTAGTAGCCTACTTGGGTGGGTGACCGTCAACAGACGAATAAAGCACTTCAGTAAGTTACTAGCCGCCCAAGTCAACTCAGCTTGGCCACCCCTCTCTGCGTAAGCGCACTGAGTACTAGCGAAATCTGAAAAACAAACAGATACACCGCCTGATGCACTAGCTTCGTAGGCCTATCCATGCGTGTTCCCGAATTGTAAGCTGGTCTCCGGCTGAGAGTCAAAGCAACGAAGATCAGCGCCGCCCTCTGGATTTTGTGGCTTCAGAGGAACTTTTCGTTTTTTACGCCGTGGATGATATTTTGTATATTATGCATAAGTAAAGAACTTGCGGGTGCTGATGGGGCGCAGGTGATGCGAATTACCGGGAACGTGTTCAACCTGTTGGTGATGATCAACTGCGCAGCAAACTTCATTCTATACAGCGCGCTGAGCACCAAGTTCCGTGCCACTTTCTCACAGCTGTTCTGTACTTGCGTCACAGTCGACCCACCCTGTCGTCGCTGTCGCTGCTGGCCGGGCGTTTACGCGGACAGCTCCACCTCGAGTCGTGACATAAACCCTGACACTAGCGTGACAACTGGACGCTATACGTCTCTGCCAGACCGCGTGCCAACAGCGGCCAGACAACCAGGTCGAGGACGTAGCAGCACAGCGTCAACGAGCATCAGTGACGACGAAGGACTCTGTTCCACGAGGCACACTGCGACCACTGACCGACTGGTGATGTCTGGTGGTCAGTCCGGCATCGAGGAAGAAGATCCGGATGACTTGCACATCACTAGTCTATAACCAGCATGGGCGAAACCGGCCGTTTAAATAGCATTACCGGGTAAACCAGTGATGATATATCGGCAACCGAGTGGGATGTGATGTAATGTCTGTTGTAACGGAATGTAGGTTTTTAACTAGAAACTGCCAGAAATCTCAAACATTTGCCGAGAATGGTGCTATCACCTGGCGAATACAAAGGAATACGGCAGTCATTTTATAAATTTTAGTAAAGAATCCTGCATGGATAAGAATTCGGAATCCACAGAAGAAGCCGGATCGTCAAATCTAAGTCGAATCACTTTAGTCCTTCCACAGAATTTAACCAAAATCCGAGGATAACTTTTTGAGTGATCCAGCTGACAAAAATCGGCTGACCCGAAACATAACCTTTTTCGTCGTCGTAGTTTTTTTCTTCGTCGCTTCAGAACGACTCTTTTTGACCAAGGTAAATTTCTGTTAAACTTCAGTTGAATTCGAAGTTGTAAAAATATATTTAAAGAACATGATAATGTGCTGCTATACATTTAGACTTATGGTTTTTACTGATTGTGATAGGTTTTAAAATTGAACTTTAAATTGAAAAGTCACGCATTTAGAATATTGGTCACGAAAAGTTTTAAAATGTCGCAAAAATTTTTTGGTATAATTTGTAAACTTCTGAAAAAAGCAAAGTTTATGGTTAAGATAAAGATGAATAAAAACTAACTCGTTACTAGCCTTCTACTTGCTTATCAACAGTGGGCAATGGTGTACGACATACAGTGTAGATACTGTAAATATTAGTGAATATCCGAGTGGTGTAAATAAGAGTAAGTGGTTTTGTTTAAGCTAATAGACTGTTTTAAAAGTCAGCACCTAGCATTACTGCCGGCGAACAAATTGCAACATGTTAACTACTTGCAGTATTGCGAAATAACAAACTGTTAATCAGTCAATTAATCAGTCACATTATGAAGTGGCCAAAAGAGTAATATACTGCTAGATCCAATACTAAAATGTTGGTTATAATGTCAAAGCAACAGTTCGCTCTGCAAAACTAGCAATGCCGTGCAAAAGGCCTATTAGTAGCAGAATGCAGGAGAAATTGACTTGCATCAGTTGGGTTGTTCGATACTCTCACGAGGCACGTATGGCGCCGTAGTGTCGCACGAGTCGTACGAGTCTGTCGTATTCTACATTATCCCGTACGATAAAACCGTTAGTGCATCGATATTTAGTTGATGCACTCAAGTCGCGTATTCCCAAACAGCAGCAGTATTGAATAAATTAACTTACTTTTGGGCGAGTGTCCAATTCCACGAAGATTGTTGCCTCGTTGTTTTCCTCGAAATAATGCTTAATTCGTGTCACTAGCAACATTGACAAGCCTTTAACTGCCTCATGTACATTTGTATATTTGGACCCAATCGAACGTATACATATAGGCCTAAGGCGTAACTGAATATGACACAATCGTTTAGCGTTATTATGTGACCGTCTTAATAGGCCGTATTACGTCTAACCCGTCCGTATACAGGGTGGTCCAAAAAACGAATACCCAGTTTTATTTTTGGGATAACGTCGGTAATTCAGCACCGATTTTAACTATTCTTTCACTGTTACAAGCAGAAATTTATGGCGCGTAAACTTGAAGTTCTTCCACCCACCGCACCTTTATTGTGTGACCACATTACCTAGTAAAACAAACATTGTCAAAGCCACAGTGGTCTCGAAGAACAGGCAACACATAAAGATATTAATTTCGTAGCATAAAATAGTTAAGCTTACTTACTTATTCGCAGTTATCAAGAATGAGAAAGAGTAACTGGCGTGCCAATTTTTAGCTTAAAAGGTTCATGGTCAGGGTTTTGGGGTTAGGGTTGCACTGGCCTGTGTGGACGGCCAACAAAGCTGCATAATTAGCACGTAGATTATGCCGCTGTGGATTATTTTACGTGCAATGTTTTGTACATATGGGTATGCTAAACGAAAATGACAAAGTCGAAACGAATAATTCGTGTAACTGTTTCGTGTTAAGACATGTGGCGTCGGAGTGTGGCCCAGTAGATCCGCGTGGATGCGGGATGAGTCAGGGTCCGGAAAAACAGCTGTCGGAATTGTTCAGAATAATGTTGTTTCATCTATTTTTATTCTAGTCCATTTGGCTGTCATTTAGCTGCCGACAGAATGTGTGAAACTGTTACATTTTCACATCGTCTGAAATTCAACATTTTTATCCGTAACGTCGAGTGTCATTATTTTTCGGGCACCGTGTACAATACACGACTTAATGATAATGTATTGAGGACTTGCGATTCTCCGTATTGTTGCTCTGTAAATGCGTGTGATACGCTAAGACGATGACTTTGCACGTGAGAAAAAATTAAAATTAAATTAATTGTTGTAGTTATTTGCAGTTATTCCATATGTGCATATGCATTCGGTAATGTACAAAATGTAGGCCTAAACCTGCGTCATGCGATGTGACAAAAATGACTCTTGGTATTTTTATTAAAGCCCATTTTTATAATTTTTTTAATAGAAATTATATTTGTAATTTTTTCACACACAAACAGAGAAGCAGAAAAAAACCGAAACGAGTACATAACTTTGTTGGCTTGCTGCGTTGTCTTCCATTTTTTTTGTGGGACTTTTCTTAAATAAGGTTTTAAAAAGTTTTTTTGCAGTTTTTTTCTTGCATTGCAGAAATCAATCCTGCTACAGCTCTTACGTAAAATATTGGGTGTTTTCTTTATCCGACGTTTAATGCAAAAGTTGTAATTTTTTTGCTTGCGTCGTTTTTGACTGATCCACCTTTGTGACGAACAGACAGACAGACAGAATTACAAGTCTAGCTGCTGTTGCGCGTAAAAATTAATATCACAACACCTCGTGATCCGCAGTGCATGTATAGCCTACTGTCTGCTTGCTGCTTTTAGTGCGACCTCTATAAATCACAATCGCTAAATACAATCATTAACGCAAATATGCTAACACAAAACACATAATCTAGAGCTAGTAGGCTCAACTATTAATAAGTTTAAATGTTTAATAGTTTGGTCATTAGTTAACCATTTAAACGTTTGTGATTGATTAATCATTACTTTCCATTAAAACTGGATTATTGTTGACACGTGTTTCATACTGACGTAAATTTACTCGAAAATTTAATGAGTCCGGGCAAGCCAGAAAGATCGATTAGAGCGTATATACGAGGTTAAAAAAAGTTTTAATTTGGGTCTCATGAAATGCGTCAAGAAGTGGGAAGAAGGCGTTCGTGTTGCGCTGTTGCGTGCTGGACATAACAGGAAACGAAACGTCAAATGCATATCTTAATTGGATTGTTAATTATTTCGATAGAGTGCATATGTGTAGTGCAATAATGATGTTCATAACATTTCTATGATACGTTCATTAACGTAGCCTAATTACGAGCACACGTCAGCATGGAAAATTATTGGATGCCGACACTTATTCACTCACGCAGTGCAATCAGCGCTCGTGACTTGCGTATATGCAAAAATTCGCAAAGAAATACGAGTACTCGCGTAATTTACGGTATCGTTCGAATTTTTTTGAAATTTGGTATTCACGCGGCAATTAAACGACGCAAGGTAAGTTGGCTAAACGTGCAGTGCACTGAGAGTGAGAATGAAACGTTGCATCCGTGATAGAATTATTGTATGATAACAGATACAGCAACAGAGAGCCATAATTAGTAGTCATATCGCAATTCCTTGACGCTGCGCTTAATTGAATCGAGTCGGACAGCGAAAACTCTCGCCGAGACTTCCACAGTTTACGTACATGTAGGCCTACGTCTTTATTCACCAAAGAATGTAGACCACACGCACCATCACACGCACTTGCACATGCGATGCAACCATAAGAAATAGATTAATTTCTTTAAAGCCGCATCTCAGTTTTTCAGAAAGTTTGTTAAAATGCGTTCGCATGTACGATAATCATGCGGATTGCGAATAAACAATTTTCGTCATTGCAGCATTGCTAAGATCGTTGCAGTCGCTGCATCAATAAGACGACTGCAGTGAAGTGCCGTCTGGTGAATGAAATCGAAACATTCCGCATCAGTCTGGCGCACTGTGGTCCGGCGCTGTGAGTAATGAAGCCTATAATATCGAAGGCTGCACGGCATTCTCATTAGGAAGAAGTACATGTAGATTAAAATATCGAAGCAAAGTTTTTCCATTAAATTTAATACCGGTACTGTCAGTACTGAATGTAATACGATAAAATTAGTTCGACTACTTATAGGTCTAGTCTAATTCATCTTAAAATTAACTTACGCTTAAATAGGAGCCTGTGTTTGGCAAACTGCTTTAATGTGAAATTGGTCTCCAGTGGAAAAATGTGTGGGCCTATATACACTTTTACTGCACAAATATTTTCTGTGACGTGCGCTACTATAGCTCTACGAGGGGCGGGCAAAAAGTTTTGAGCCCGACTATATTAGACTACAATTTTTTTCACAATTTATATATCAGTGAAACGTGCATTCTTCACTGACTCCTTTGAGTCTGTTGCCGATATGCCGTCATTGTAATTTATGACGTCACAAGGCATTAAATGAAAACGATTCTAAGCGTCAACAAAAACGTCTCGAGTCATTCATCATCGTGAATAATCTACCACAATGATCAGATTTTAGATTTCAAAACAAATAATAGTCATTACTTTTTGCAGAGTGGTCTTGGTAAACGAAAATATACTCATAAATAGGCGGCTAGGTAATAGTAAACGTAGAACTAGACTGCAGTGCCAAATTTGAGGGAAGGTGCATTGGGCTTGCTCCCAGCCCTTTGCCCATTAAGGGCACCATGTAACAGGTTGGATATCTTGAATAGTCTTTCGCCAACACAACTGATATAATTAACAGTTAAATTTTTAATAATTTTCTCTGATACCGTCATAACGTCGTAATCAGATAAAATGTTGTAATTTGCGGCTATTGCAGATTAGGCTATCGTATATTCACAAATGCAAATGAGAAATTTACATCGGATGCCACAGAGCCCAGTTTGGCAAATCCAGCTACAGATTGAAAAAGTTTCATGCAACTACCAGCCTGATTCAAACGCTGCTTGCATTAGCGCACCGAATCATTTCGGCTTAATGCTCTATGACGTCATAAATTACAATGACATCACTTCCACAACCTTCTTACACAAATAGGCAAGGAAGATACCTTTTATTGATATACAGACAATAAAAAGTTTTAGTGTAATATATTGAGGCTCAAAACTTTTTGACCGCCCGCCGTATTTGCATGAAGTCGTTATTGACTCAAGTGCTCTTATTTGCGGCTAACACAAATTTAGGCTATCGCATATTTTTATGTGCAAATAAAATTAATTCACAAACGTATTTCTTAGGGTTTTTACAAAATCAGGTGCCACGAAATTTTGCTTTGGTAAATCTAACTACAGACCGAAAAATTGTTATGAAACAGCGAGCCTGATTTTGCGCTTTTTTGCGCTAGCACTCCAAATCGTTTCGGTTTAAAGCTCTATGACGTCATAAATTACAATGATGCCACATTTCCAACACACCCACACGAGTACACAAAAAGGCATGTTTTACTGATGTATAAACATCAGCAAAAAATTGGTCTAATATATCGAGGTTCAAAACGTTTTGCTTGCTTCTTGTAAGTTAGGCTCTATAATAGTGTTCCGCGTGATTCGTACATCAGACTGAGTGGATTCGGACAACTCGAGAGAGACTGCAAAGCGAAGAAATTTTCATGGCTTTGCGCATAATGCGTATACATATTTTACTTACTTTCTATAACAGCCAACTTACAGGCGACTGACCAGTGGATTCAGCAACAAGATGCTATCATGCAGTGCGCTTCCATTGACGCCGAGTGCAGTTATTAGTTGCCTGGTCTACTACAGTAAAAGCAGCATCAGCACAGCGGGCGAATGAAGCGGTTCCGTGCAATAACTGTCAATCAGCCGTGGAACAACTGCGTGTGACTGCATAATACGACGATCCCGGGCCTCGTCACAGCACTCTGCTCTGCTGGCGTATTGATCCAGCCAGTGCGGCACTGATGGCTGCGGTGATGGAGGCAAGGGAGAAGACCCACCCCGTACATCAGTCGCTGTATAGCTATAGCTCCGCGCCGAGCTCAACGGACAGCCGGCCAGAACATTTTGACGTACGTTCTACTACAACACCAGTGTTGCTGATGACAAAAATGACATTCAATATAATGAAAAGTAAGAGAAAGACAAAAAGATGAAGCACAACACTATGAGAAAGACATAAAACAACTGCATAAACGTGTTCGAAATGATTGAGACCTCGAGAAATTTAGTGGCTCCAAATCGTTTCGGTTGAAAGCTCTATGACGGTTTGTCTATACTCGATCCATATTTTTGTCAGTGCAACCTTTTTGCCGAAATTAATTATTGTATGGGTCTAATTAATACAACTGCTCGTAAATAGAAATGTCTTATGTAACGTGGCAGCTTAGCGTGGTAGGTGCGTGTCTGTCAAACACGGCTAAAAATTGGTCCGACAAAATCTAAGTTTTTTTAGGTTTTAAAAAAACAAAAACGTTTAAAAACGTTTAAAAACCTTAAAAGTCCAGTTTTATGTTTTTAGGTTTTTAATTTGTTATAATATTTATTACGTATCATATTTTAATTTATACTTTGATCGTGATTTTTGTTGTTAATCACGTCATTATGTCATTTACTCATAAGAGGGTATACAACACGTTTTCCCGAGTCGTAATTTTGTGACGGTGTTTATTGAACAAAAAAAATAAAAAAAACCTTAAAAATTTAAAACCTTACATTCTTTAAAAACCTTAGGTTTTTTGGCTCTGCTTTTAAACGTTGCCTATCTGCAGCGCGAGGCAGGTCGGGCGTTCCACACTCAGGGCAGTCGCATCTAGATCTAGTGCCTCATTGTTTTTACTTCCGGCGCGCCAGTCAAACGACCGACGAACGTCGCCGACGTCGTTCAGACGCAGAACCTAAGACCACCCGGTAGCACAGACCATACTGCAGACTGAACACTGTAGACGATCGTGGACATAGTGCAGTGAGACGACGACATCCTCAATGTCGCGCAGGTGACCGCCAATAACGATTGTATATACGAGTACGTCTGCTGCCAAGTCGTCTGTACACCTGCAATACATAAGCTTACAGCTGACGCGTAGCCAGCATCGAGTATCTCTCGGATCGATCTTAAACTTACGAAATAGAACTGAAAAAAGAAAAAAGTCATCGAGTAGCTGTCGTCATCATTGTGGTTTGTAGTTTCGGCGAACTTTATTGTTGCTGAAGTTACGTGCGCTTGTCGTCTTATTACCCCGTGCAATAACGACATTGCATCCAGTACTGTATATCAGGTAACTTCCAAATTTTGTGTTGTGTTTTGATGTTTGTACATGATTTTTGTCACTTTGAGTAAGTCGTCTTCGCTGCCTACGATATACGTTAAACGCTGTGTGCTGGCTGCACGGGATGGGCCAGAAAAGTGATACCCTTTTAACAATTTCCTGTGTTGTTAGATGCGTTGTATTTGCAATTTTTGTTTACTCGCATAATTATCATTTTTATTTAAAAAACGTCGTCTTTGTTTGCTGATATATATAAGTTCTGTTTTTGTACAAATAAACTAATTGTAATTTTCTTCGCGATACTTGAATTAGTCAACGACGATCGCTTTTTGATTCGCAATCTCCGTGTGAAAAAAACGCTGGGGTACCGAAAAAATTATTTTAAAAATTGAAATGTATCAGCACAGTAAAACTTTGCATAATTACTAGCAAATGTGAAAATTGTTCATACAATAGAGAAATTTGGCGTTTTGCAGTTTATATGCATTATATTGACGTAGTTGAAAGAGTGTCACAGTTTTTGGCCCACTAAGTTGACTGTTCGGTAAATATACATACTGCAAGTCTTTTCAGCTCGAACTCTACTTGTCTCGATTGCTGTAAATTTGTTACACAGCTTACAACTTGAACGATGTAAAAGAAACCATCTCGTCATGAAGTCAAAGTATTAGCTTATTGTCGTTTAGCGGCATTGCAGAATCTGAATTTATTTACTAACGACGCAGTGGTCTTTGCTAGTTGTTGCAGTACGTTCACAAGACGCCGGGGATAATGACAGATGACGGCAGTCGTTATGCCATTATTGCCAGCAATCGAGCGGTAGCGTAATAAAATCGCAAATTGTCCAGTCCGTAGCGAGCAGATAAAATACGTCGCAAGTATGGTTCGAGAAATGGCGTGATAGCGTCGTCAAATTTTGAGCAATTCACGCAAAGGCAAATAGTAGGCTAGCCAGCCCATACGTCACAAGAAACGTTTATTATTAGCACCAATCATAGGTACATAAAATCATTAAAAAAATTGCAGTTAACTGTAGATAAAAATATACCGAATTTTAACCGATATGAATACGGTTTGTGGCTTTGTGGACATGAATTACGGTTGTTTGCCATTCGCCAAGACGGTCAAATGCATCTATTTGCAGGACTTTCACTGCGCACAGAACAGGCTGGGTTTCTGGAATTAATATTTTACAAGATAGTGTAGCAACACGTTTGAAATGTGGTAATTGCAAGAGAGGCCGTTGGGGGCCTTCTTACTGGAAGTTCTGGGTTCGAGGGAATTAGCTCCATCAGGATGTAGACAGGCTGGTTGTGTCACTCCAACTGTCAGACTGCTATTGGTTCTTCCATATTGTCTAAATGCGGTTCTAGGAGACACAGAGACGACTCAGGATGATGTCTAGATTATTAGCATTTAATAGCAAAGGTTCTACAGGATAGAAACACACAGTTACGACGTCACGATAGCAGTGACGCCGCTACCACAAGCGCTACATTGCGACGGCTAGCAGAGCTCCGAACAGAACGATGTCTAGAGCTCGACTGACTAAATACAGGACCTGCACTGCTGCTAACGCTTTCGTGGCCAGACAGAAATATTCTAGCTATTCTAGCTACAGCAATATTACGTCACAGATGCAGCCTAAGCCAAATGTGCCTAGTTTTCTAGCTACGCTTTCAGCCAGTACGAGCTGAGTTCTATTTTAAACCTAGCTTGCTTCCTAACACTGCGTCCTACGCCACAGCGTAAGATAAAT
>Ga0056128_1008876_pt1 | contig 12663 bp, 7 predicted proteins | sample WorMetLIZISLAND2_FD_71113 | JGI IMG/M metagenome (GOLD analysis project Ga0056128, IMG submission 71113) | Marine gutless worms symbiont microbial communities from Max Planck institute for Marine Microbiology, Germany - Olavius geniculatus... ...
GGCTCTGCTTGTCCGAGATGCCGTTCAAGTGCTACTCTGTACGCATTACTAATTCCTTCATCACTGAGTCTAGCAATGTCCCTTCGCTTTCTGAATTGTGCTTTGTGCTTTGTAGTAGTTAGCCGTTGTAATATTTATTAACTTGTATTTATAGAAGCTGGGTTTTGCTTAAAGGATGGGTTGGAGATGCGCCCATGATCGAGAACACTGGAAGCACCTCGTGGAAACCGCTACGCTCCAGCTCGGGGCATGCGCTTGATGATGATGATGGGTTTCTGATGCAGGTTGCAGATCAAGGCAACTTGTACTAATAGAAGCTTAATGGGGGCTTCAATTTGAAGTTTAATGGTAAACACAAAATGTAAATAACAGACTTTTTAATCTCAAGCCACAAACCAATACAGGTCGGACATTCAGACTTTGAAAAACTTCTTTTTCTTATACTCTTTTTGTCAGTCAGTGATGTAATTTTCTTGTTGCTTAACTAGCATGTGACAAGTAATTCGGCATATCAAATTTAGTTCCGAGAAGAGTGCACATGGTCTATTTTAAACATTTATTTTATCCTGTGTTTGCTGCAGGTTGTTTTTGTTGAAATTGATGGTTTGATTAAACAGGAATGGTCACATGCTGTTGGCCAAGCATGCAAAATCATAGTAAGTGATAAACATTTTACATTTACGCCATTATCATGAACTTTGGGGTGGCTAGTGCTGTGTCTTTGAATAGACTCACAGGTTGAAACAGTAAGTTAAATATGCTTTTAAATATCTGGATCTTTTTTCTCAAATAGTTCATACTTGTGAATATTTTGTAGGATACTTTATTATGCTTCTCAATGTAAGGCCATTTTCCTGTGTATTTTTTGCTCAGATTATCAACTGGTGAAATCGATTTATGCAGGTTACAACTAATTATACTAACAAGTCGTATTTGCTGATAATTTTCTGTAAGGTTTTGATTAACTGTTTCGCTAACCTAACATTGATAAAATTCAAAAAAAGTTATGGCAAATTAGGAGCATAGTCAGCATTACCAAGCGTTTATTGATTCGTTGTAAATTGAAATGTTGTAGGTGATTGGCAAGTTAACAGAGCATTTTTCTTATGTGCTAGGAAGTTCATATAAAATTGTCCATAACTGACAAGTTTTGTATTTATTTTCAGTATTTTATGTTCTCAAATATAGTCTTTAAATGGCTTAAGTTATTGTCTTTCACTGCAAATATTGTTCAGCTGCAGCAACTGATGAAGAACAATTAGTGTCAGAAGTTGCATCATGTACAAGTTGTCACCTGTTTGTTACAATGTTATTGTAGACTAAGATTAAAAACAAATGGTAATTACACAGTGTTTGGATACCAACTACAGCTGTTTGATGATGTCCCGTGAAATTTTGTGCTCTCTGATATTTTGTCATTTGTTCAGATGCAGAATGCGTTTTTTCTATTTTTATTGCTAAAATATAAGTGTGTTACAAATTACTTTTGGCAAAGAGTGTTTATTGCATTATTAATAAAATATAATTGTTAAGAAGATCGGAAACATCAAATAGTTGTCTTTGAAAAATTGTACATGTTCGAAACTATGTGATTTTACAAAAACTTTTATGCAAACTTAGAAAAATTTTGAGGTAAACTTGTGAAAGTGAAAGTTTGAAGATATTTTGCCAGGCAGATTACAGACTTGTAACATTGTTGAGTATCTATACTGTAGGGTATTGATTCTGAGGAGCCCGTGCTTCAGTTGGGCAGAAATGTGTTCACAGGAGAATACAAAGATGTTCTTGGCACCAAAGTTCTCTTTGAGTGTAACCCAGGTAATTAGTTGAATATTTTGTTGCGTTTACTTTTTAATCATATATAACTGAAGTAAGTTGATTGTGTACTGCAGTAATTTTCAACTGGGGTTTTGCGAAACCCAACGGTTTCACGAGCATCTGCCAAGGGTTCCACGGCTGGCCAGTGAAAAATAACCTAGCGTGCGAAATCACGCTAGTCAATGTCATAGAATTACCCAGCATCGATGTTTTTTTTGTTTAAAATTGAGTTTCTGCGCTTCTAAAAATTTTGCGTACACCTACCGTGTTGAATCACTTTCTTGTTAGTAATCTTGGCATATTTGCATTGCAGGCCTATATTTTAATGTAGCCAGCCCCTCCCCCTATGCATGACATTACTCAACTTTGAGGATTAGTGCATTATCGGAAATGAAAAAAAGAAGAACAGAAGGACGTATTGATTAGAGTTTATGGTTACGAAATCGTTTGACCATTCACTTCATTAGTCAATTCAATTCCTTGAACACTCTGCCTAAAAATTTTTTTTTTAAACTGCATATGTTCGAGGGCGTCCATGTGATAAATTGTCTGCGTTGGTGGTGGAGGCTAAGCGGCCGTCGACGACTGCCTCGCCCGTTGTATTTGGTTTAATATGAAAACGTACTGCTGCCTACTAATGCGGTCAAACTTCATAGTATAATTGGTCATCTTTGCCTGCTTTATCATCCTCATGGGGGCTCTGCCCTGCTACGGAAATGAGTCCGTAGACACCCTGTAGCTTCAACCTCGCATATGTCTCTGGACTCACGGATCAATGCATGGGGTTCCATGAGCGATCTTCACACTTGTGTAGGGTTCCGCTGCAGCAAAAAATGTTGAAAAACGCTTGTGTACTGAGTACTGCATTACTGTTGCTATTTTATTATATTGCAAGTGTTGTCCTCATTTGATGCTGGCAAGTGGAGATGAACTTCTTACTTTGCACTTTGCTCAGCTTATTGGATACGATCATTACTATGCAACTTACATTTTTATAAGCCAAAGCCACATTTATTCCAGCAAGTTTCTAAACACTGACTGTCATTACATCAATTCAGTTATTTCATACATATGTCAATATTAACGTATGCCAGACTTGTGCTTCAGTTGGAGTTATTCCATCTAGCCCATTCTGTTTTTATTTTGATGCAGCATGTTTAAGCATTTTGATTTCTACGCCCATTTTGGCACAACCGACTGATTTTTCGGTCAACTTGGCCAGGCCCGTTTTATTTAGTGTAGTTTTCAGTACCATTTTCTGAAATCGAGGGTTCCAAAGCTGACAACTGTGGAGCAAACTAATGTCACATGAAACTGATGTAATCGCCAATGTTCCACCCCGATGAATATTCAGTTTCAAATGCGCTTGTAATTTTGCAGCTTTGCTGCTGTTGTTGCTACTACTGTTTGGCCAGTTTTTATGAACTTTCTTCAGGTATGGCTGATCCCCACGGATGAACATTTGGAAGACCCAAATGGACAGGTTATACCTGCCTTATTCCAGGTCACCCAGCTGGGGACGCTGAAAATGCAGGACTGGAATTTACGAAACTGGAATTTGTGGCACAAATACACTCAAAAATGCATCAACGTGCAGCTGAATGATTTATACCAACGTATCAGCATGGTGTTTGTATGTGCAGTCGCGCCAGACAGCGGACAGGCTGGCATTGAGAGTCTCAGCTATGGTCTGTGTGTTGACAAAGTTCTGCACATGCAGCGTGTGTTTCTGACTGAACGCGAGTCTGCTGATGATGCTAAGAACCTTTCACAGTGCACTGTGACTACAGCTCCGGCTGCTGGAGCTAGCGGGACGGAAGCCGGGGATGCATCTACTGCTGCATCCTCATCACTAACACAAGACACTGCTACTAGTAGTCATATATCAGCTCTACCAGTTGATGAAACTAATGGAATAACATCACCTGTACAAACTGTGCCCAGCCAACAGGTGGATTTGTCTAACTGACAGACTTCCGATCTAATTTGGCACTATACAAATCAGTCTGATATATTCTTTCTCTTCTTCTTGTCCTTCAGTTAGCAAACGTTGGGGCTAAATACAATCTTCCTCCATGTCTCTTGACCTTGCGAAAATCCCTCAGCTTCACACAGGGTCAACTCGGTCCACTCGGTGATGACGTCTGTCCATTTCTTTTCCACCAACTGACTCCAGCCACATCTTCTCTACTAGTCGATATAGGTTGTAGATTTTTAGCCAATTGTAGTTAAGCTGTTGATTGCAGTTTTTTTTGTTTCATTTCATTGTTGGTCATAGTTTACTTTGTATTTTGTGTTTTAGTCATGGTTGTGTTCATTTTTGTCGTAATTTCAGATGCTATTGAATTATTAGTAAGCGTTATATGGCTTTTGCCTGTTCTTACTCATGCCGTCAGTAATACTGGTGGCTTCGGTGAATTTGGTGGTGAATATTACGTGTATTATCAGCTGCTGGCCTTACTATAAGAACAAGAAACGACAGGAAATAATGGCATTAATTTAATGGTTACTTTTTATGTGCTCATTTTCATACTGCCGTGTCTGCTCAGTCTGTGGGTAATTGAAATGATTTATTTTGAAAAAGCGGTACGTAGTTATAAACACTTCAGTTAAAGTACAGCTCATGGGTATATCTATTGAGTGATCCATATAATATTGCAGTTTTTAGGTGAGTATTTTGTTGGACAGTGCTCCTACTGCTACTATTTATGTCGTTTTTTGTTCTCTAGAATCATTTTTACGCACGACAGCAGAATGCTTCCCGTCTTTGCCATCGTCTGGGCGTCTGTCTGTCCGTCTGTCTGTCCGTCCGTCCGTCTGTCACACTCGTGATCTGTATCAAAACGGTGCAAGCTAGGGTCACGATATCTTCACTGTGGGCTGCCCCAAGGTCTCTAGTTTATCGTGACAAAATTTCGTGCCACTGGGTGCAGGGGTGCTCCTCGAACGAGGGCGTCAAAGAGGGGTACCGCCTTAAAAAGACGTCATTTTGCCGTTATTGGCTCGAATAATGTGAAAACGGTCAGATAGGTACATACATGCTGCTTATCATAACAAGCGCTGGTGACAGGCTTTTTATTGCTGTCAACGTCGACGACCTTGAATGACCTTGAACCCTCAAAATAAAGGTTTTTAGTGAATTTTCCTGCGATTTTTGGCTGCAACACACATTTTAAGAGTCAATTGCGCCGAAATGGCTCAAGATAGACCTGGACATTTTCCGCATGATATTTTTTTAGCATAGAACGTACATTTTTAAGAATCTACAAGTAGTTATTTTACCGCTATTGGCTCGTGTAGCTTGAAAACGGTTGTAGATCGGCAGAGTTATGCTGCTTATCATAACAAGCAATATAGTGACAAGCTTTTTATTGGTGTAAACATCGATGACCTTGAATTTCTAAAATAAAGGTTTTAGTGTTTTTTGCAATCTGTGGTCGCAGCGTAGATTTCAATGGTGAATTGCGTCAAAATGGATAGAGTTAAATTAAGACAACCTGCGAATAGGAACTGCTAAGGCTGTCGCGCGTCTCATGAGCTTTGCTCAAATTACTTGTAATTAAACTTTTCCAGAATGACACTGTTTACTAATTCGTGCAGACAATAATCTGTGCATGTAACTCACCAAGTTACAAAACAACAGTGCATATGTTTGTAAAAAGCATGCATCGTAACAGATTTTAATCAACGCGTGAAAAAAAACTAATACAGTTTCAGAATGATGAAACAATGTGTATGTGAGAGGTCACAAGGCACCCAGTGCATGCAACTGACTTAACAGGTATTTCTGCTCATTATTTGCTCACAAAATACAATGAAGCTAAATGCACAGTTCTTTGCGATTACACGGAGTGAAATACATTTTGTTCGCCTGAGCAGTTTGCTTGGTTTTACACAAAATACAGTGCAGCCTGCCACATACAAGGCAATATTAGTGCTTCAGTTATGTTTGCTGTATTATCTTGGTAAGTTGGTAACTCTACTACTACCACTACTAGGCTTACTACATGGTGTAGCATTACGTCACGACTAACAAAGAATATTTAACCAACTGCCATATTTTGTCGGAATATTTTGAATTAATATTTCTTCAGCTACAACTGGTAAAAATTTTGTGTAAATTGATCATAATTTTGAGTTAATTATGAGAAAAACAATAAGGGGTCTCTTTTTGTGAAACACCCTGCAGTAATGAAACCAGACGACTTTTGTGGTGTTAGTACAGGTTAATGGTGACAGAATAACCACACAAATATCACACTTATGTGATTGTTCAGATGGTCTCACATTTGCTAGCATGCCGTGCTTAGCTACTTTATTCATCTGGGTGCTGGGATTTTGGGCTCAGCCCCCCTAATTTCTGGTGTTGGACAGCTGTAAAACATGTTACCGTGTTTCTCGAGACTTCTGATAGTTGACATTGTAATTTCAAGGGAGGCTTTCAGACTGATAGAGTAGGAGAAATGACTGGAAAGGAAGGGAGAATAAGGAAATGAACGTTTAGACCGTCATTTTTGTGCCCCCGTGTGTCCTGTGATAGCAGATAACAGTATCGTAAGTGGCTGATTGAGTAATGTGCCTGCCGTTAATAGGGCCTAAAAATTTCTATGCTTCCACTCGCACTGTTGCAGTCGAGCGAAATAAGTAGGAATGGGGGAAATATATTTTTTTTATTTTTACGGCATTTCGTGTAATAGCCTTTTACATTTATCAGCTCATAAAACAAAGTGAAATGTTGAACAATACGAATGAGAAGAAAGTAAAAATACTGCAGCATACAGTTTTGTAGGTCTGACTTTGATAGCAAACAAAAAAGTGCACCATATTTTTGATACGTCTCACAGAAAAGTTAAAGGACAGGTTTTTAGGGAGGGACCGTACTGGAAGCGTAGGAATTTTTCGACCCCTAAGCCTAGGCCTTACATCTAAATCCGTATTTGTCTGCAGCGGCAGCAGTCTGTCTAAACTTATAGTTTGCTGCGTTGTCTCTCCGTCGGTTCATGCAGTTCGTCGTTGTCGGCATAGTCATAGGCGATAGCATCGAGGCATTTCAGCGCCATCTCTTCTTCACTGACCAGCTCTTCTGCGGGTTGCTCCGCCTCCGCGCCATTCCTGCTGCCGCTGACGCCGGCGGCCGAGGTCGGAACAACTGGCGACGACGATTTCGACGGAGAATCGTCTGGAACGTTGTTTGCGATAGGCGACGAGGTGGACAGAAGGGCGATATCGTAGCAGGCTTCACTGCGACGCATCTTGGACAACGGACAAGGCAGCGGCGGTGGAGAGCTGTGTTCGTCGGCGAGACCGTTGACTGGCGTCGGTTCTACGTCGACGACCACGGTCTGCACTGTCGGCCCAGTTGAACCACCCGCAGGCCACAGACAGTTCTGAGCACTCGAGTCTGGCATCGACTGATCGACAGCAGACGCAGTCAGCGAGGCTGAAGGATCACACTGAGTGGTAACAATATCGTCAGAGCATGTTGTCTGAGTTCGCACGTTGTCAGTGAGTGGTGTTTGCGGCAGGTTTTTCGTCGTCGTGGCTGCTGAGGCTGCAGGACCGATCAACGCGGTGAAGTCGCGAGCTTGTCGTTCCATGCTGCTGTCACTGCCGCTCTGCCAGTCGGTGCTACTGCCGGGCGTGCTGGATGCTGGCGTGATGGTGGACCCTAGCCCGCCGCTGTACGTGGTAGTACCTGGCTGTGCGTCATTGCATAGTGGTGGTTCCACGCTGACGTACAGCTGACTGCACGCTGACTGCTGGCGGTCCGACTGGACGTCGAAGAACTCTCGAACAGCTAGCTCACTCAGTGTGCCCGCAGACTCCTGCCTGGCATCGGCGCATGCAGACACGTTGGACGAACTGGGTCTTTTGTTCTTGGTGGTGTTTGTTGGTTTGCTGTTGGGTGTAGCGCCTGTGCCGGCCGAGATGTTCCAAGCGTCGATGACGGCGTCCACAGTCGGCGCTGAGTTGTAGGTCACTCGTCGACGAGCGGCCCTCCGTCCTGCACGACGACTGCGCAGCAGGACGCCAACAGCCAGCAGCAGTATGACCGGTGCAACTGCTCCGACTCCGAGTAGAACGTAGACTATCAGCAGCGTGTTGTCGTTACTGGCGTCCACCAACGTTGACGATCCGCCGCCTGCTGCTGCTAGAGTAGAATTGACGGCGTCGCCGTCGACTCCTGTGCGCGTTGGCTGCATCCAGCTCCACGTCGAAGTGTCCACAGCCATTGCTGTGACGTGGTTTCTGATATCAAAGGTCAGACGCAGGCTGATACAAAGCGACGAGTTTCGGTCTGCAAAGTTGTTCACTATGATCGATTGCACTCCAGTTAACGCATTCGTTCAGCACACAGTAGTAACATGGGAGTCAGACCAATGAAATGTCAAACCCACGTTTTCTGCTTTTCTTTAAACACCATAGTCATACGTTGACCGTCGTACGTTATACAGTACCGTTACTTCAGGTAAATGATCGGATGAAATTGAGCCGCACGAACGCCGTGGTACATCGACGTCGACGACGATTATTAACTCTGTAGGATCAGCAACCAGCAAATGTACGAAAGCTACACTGCGAATACGTTAACGGTCCTATAAGCTTATACCACCACATAGCTTTGTAGTCGTAGGCAGCAGGTCTACGCACAGCAATCACGCCTCGACGGCTACGCGATAGATAACCCCTTCCGCTGCTCAGACTTTTCTATCGATATTACCCAGCTAGTATATCGTTCGTGTTAGTTGATCAAGCAACTGAATTCGTGTGACAAAATGACGGCAGCAACAAGAGCAACCGACGTCGGCGAGTACTTTTACACCTTCGTGATCTGATAGCGGCTGATCGCACCTGGCTCCAAGCACTGGCTGCTGGCGCTGGTATGACGGCGTGCACCGTGCAGCTCGCTATCGATTTGCTGAGCTGCGCGTTGCCTCCATACCAGAAGCAGACGTGGCAGGACAGTGGAGCTGCGGGCACCCGTTGGTCGTAGACAGTGGACGCCACTGTCCTTCTTCCCAACCTTTCTCATCGTTCAGTTTCCCTTTTTCTCCTTCCCCCCTCTTTTTCCTTTTGCATCTGGACTTGCTTACGGTTTTTTTTCGTTTTGGTTTTTTTCTAGTTTCAGTTATCGTTATTTTTTTTGTTCCGATCGATCTTAGGCCTCTCTCTCTTTTATAACCGACTGTTTCTAAATTTTTTAATGTTTTGCACAACAGTATTTTCCATTTCAATTTTTCTTATATCAGTTTGAACCGTTTGTTTGAACCGTTTTGGTTTTTTTAGTTAACATGTATGTGCTAGATTAAACTAGCAACATGCCTGGTAGCATTCTGGTACAAATCATTTTTCATATCATATCCTGCACCATACTATTACCTTACCTCCATTCTCTTCCACCCTTTTTCGTCAATTCTTTTCTTTTTCCTCTGCTTTAAATGCAGCTAAATATCATAGCGGAGTCGCGGCCGCAAGACAAGAGTCTGTGCGCATTTGGAAACCAAAACGGCTTTTGTTGGCTGCATATGTCTTCATAGTCAGTCTGTTGAACAAAATGCGGATATGTTGTCTGCCGTACTGTCGTGAAAATTGGGCCGGTAAGCCTCTCTAGTTTGCAAAGTGCGGAACCAGGAAGACACACTGTCGGCTGCGGCGCAGTGCGCTTGCGACGCACGCCAGTAACGAGTTACCATCAACGACAAAACAATGCTGCTGCTGCTGCTTTTGCTGCTGCTGCTCCTGCAAGCCCTCCGTGAAGTGCCATAATCTACTGTGTCTGCTCACTGCTCAGTGCTCATTCACTGCACCAACCGTCGCTCGGCACAGCATGGCTTCGCCGCTTTGTTACCGCTTATCACGCCACTCAAATAATACATTAACGTTCGTCTAGGTCGTTATGGTGCCAATGCGCTCCCACTGACACAATGGCGTCTACTTGGTTGAAGCCTTGAAGCCTCGAAGAGAAATTTTAAAAACAAACGAACAAACTGCAAACAGTTTTAAGTATCCCTATAGCGGCGTTAGGCGTACTATTATTCTGTCGTTGTTATTGGTTTTGTGTACCACTGTGTGTCAGTGTGTGGTTGCCATTTTGACGAAATACACTGAAATAGAACTTTGAAACCCGAATGTTGTAGTTACAAGTTGTAGCCAAGGTTCCTGTTGATCACTAATAGGAAGTCACGTAAGCTCTTTCACGTGACGCGAAAATCATTGACCTTAGATGACCTTGACACACTTGGCAATGCTAATCGTGCAGTAGTATCTAAACGGCACACCGTAGGGGGTCGGCGATGGTACCGTTGGATAAGTTGATGACTAGTTCCTATAGGCTGTCAATAGTAACCATGTAGCCGCAATTTTGAATGCAATTTAGTTTTTTCCTTCAGCCATCACTTACATGTATATGCGCCGAATTACCGCATCGCATTCTGGAGTTGATTGTAGCGTTTAATATAGCAACGTCACCATAGTGTACGGGACTGTACTGACTCTTGGTCGTCGTTTGTTTCCGTGATCAGAAGTCAGATGCTGGCCTTTGGATAGGTGGTACGGTCTGCCCACTCTAGACTTTTTAAATTTATCAACATCGATGACCTCGAATGACCTTGAACCTTCCCAAAAAGGTTTTCAGTGAATTTTTCGCAATATTTGGATGCTGCGCACATTTCAATACTGAACTGCGACGAAATGGCTGGAGTTAGACCAAGACAACCTGAGTATGAAATTTTCAGCATTAAACGTAGATTTCAGCAGTCTAAGTCCCGATCCCCTAGGTTCATGGAGCCCGGCGCAGGCAGGCGTCAAAGACTTCAAAGATTTCGGGCTGTACAAGTCTATATCATTCACAAGGTGGCGCCACGGTACTGGCGTTGGTGGCGTGGCGTAGTTGGTAACGCGTTTCGACTGAAACGAAGTTACTCTACGCCGGGCTTGGTTAGTACTACGATGGGTGACTACTGAACCGGAACTGCTATAGGCTTTCGCGCGTCTCGTGAGCTTTGCTCAAATTACTTGTGCACATTATCAGCATAGCCTTGCCAAAAATTGAAGTGGGGAGAGGTGTTTTGAGGCCAAAAGTTGAAAAGTGAGAGTAAGTGTGGGCTTGGTGAGTGTAGTTTCTGGGGAAGCACTAAGTTCCATTGGCAGTGTCCATGTCGGGGCTCCTGCGGTGGATGCCTTTTGGTCGTCAAATATCTCTGAAGCTTTTTAGCCAGCCGTACTTAAGTAACAGTCGAGCTATTGACATAGTTGTCATCTGTTCGTTCGTTCGTCCGTTCATCTGTCTCTCAAAGATGTATTGTGGCTGAGCTTTAGGTTGCAGGGGAAAACTTTACTCGAATAACTAGCCATGTGTGTTAATCTCGGGCGTGCAAAATTTCAGCCATCTAGTGCAAGGGGAAGATTTATATAGGAGTGCCGTATTATGTTATCAGGCTAATGATGAATTGGTACACAAAAGTGCTGATGATGGTAAGATGGGATAATTGCTATGCCACGCTTCTCCGTGTGATGTCAGGAGTGGAGTTAGACAGGGTAGTGTGTTATCACCAGTTCTTTTTAATGTTACTTCAATGTTATTGTAGACTCGTTAGAAAAAGCTGCACTAGCGTGTGTGTTATTTGATAAATATATTGGTTGCATTGTGTATGCCGATGATGTTATTTTATTGTCGAGTTCAGTTGTTAAACTGCAAAAGATACTTGATATTTGTTATGATACTGGCTTGGAATTAGATGTGGTGTTTACTGTTTAATGGCAAAAAGTCAGCATTGTGGCAATGATTGTTTATGTAGAGGACATGATAGTATATCTTGGGCCACAAGTTTGAAATACTAAGGAATGGCCTTTGCAATTAGAATCTGATGTTGATTGTTCAGTTCATAAATTTTACACAGCTGCAAACACTACGTATAGTCGTAGTAAGTATGCTTCCGAATTGTCAAAACTATTTTAATGGAGACGTTCTGTCTTCCTTTGATTAGCTGTGGTTGTTAATGTATACATTATCATAGTAAAAAGTCAGTCAGCTCAATGATTGTTGGAATAATGCTTATAGAAAAGTCTTTGGAATGCATGTGTGTCAATCTGTGAAGGAATTACAGTTTCTGTGTGAAATACTGGATTTTAGGCTTATACGTTTCTTGAAGAAATTTTTCTTACGTAGGCTTTTACATAGACTTGATAATGCAGTTCTTAAAATGTGTTTTTCTCGTACAGTTTGTCTGTAGAATTTGTATCTACGTGTTACGATTTTGACGTTATGATTAATATTTATACTGAACAGGACGTTTGTCACAAAATATTTGAATATTTTAGTTGTGTGGTAAATGATAACTAGTTCTCAAGTAATAGTTGGTTTTTCACTGTTGTGTATCTGGACTCATTGATTTGTCTTTTGTTATAGTGTTTTGTATGACCTGTATTTTTGTACTTTAGCTTCAAAACGGTTATAGCTGCAACACTCAAATTGTGCATGCTTGTTCCCATTACAGATCTTTAATTTTTTTTTCTCAGGTCGACTTTCAGGTCTAGTTGGAAATGCTTAGTGTTTGTGGAAAAATTGCAACTTCTTATTTTATTTTATTTTTTTTATTTTAATATGTAATAAACACTTGCGACAAATGCGCAAGAACAATAACATAGGAAACAGTAAAGAAAAACTACAAACATTACTAAGGTAAACAAGGAACACAGAAAAAATACATGCTAAACATAGAAAAAGAATGAAAAAAACTGGAAATGGGGGAAGGAAAACAAAAGAAATACAGAAAATACATGATAAACAAACTACAAATAAACAAACTAATAACAGTTGCTAAATAAAATTCTATTGATAAATGT
>Ga0056128_1008877_pt1 | contig 12663 bp, 4 predicted proteins | sample WorMetLIZISLAND2_FD_71113 | JGI IMG/M metagenome (GOLD analysis project Ga0056128, IMG submission 71113) | Marine gutless worms symbiont microbial communities from Max Planck institute for Marine Microbiology, Germany - Olavius geniculatus... ...
GCCTATGGCCGATGTGTATTATGGTCCCGATGGGCCGAGTCCAAATGATATGCGATTTTCGAAACTATAACTACTGAACTGGAAATGCTACTATAGGCTTTCGCGCGTCTCGTGAGCTTTTCTCAAATTTCTTGTTAACATATGTAGAAATAAACTGTAAAGCTTACTTTCACCGCGCACAAACACAAAGTTGAATTGTAGATTTGTAGTTAACACTTTCGTTGTAATTTAGGTGCAGTGATACGTTTATGTGAATAATTAGCGGCGAAGACATCTGTGTCGCCACTATGTCGTGTTTCTGCGCTCACTCATTTTCTTTCAAGTCGACTTACGCCATAGTGCTTTAATCAGTCATCGCGTATGGAGGATCTTATCGTCACGAGCAAACGTGCCACTTACAACGTTAACTTTGCCCAGCACATGTGGGGTGTTTACACGATCCAGCAAACGTCCAGCAAACTTCCAGCAAATGTATTCAAAATACACGTGCTAATGCTGGACGTTTGCTGGATCGTGTAAACACCCTAGATAGGCTACAGTATCTAGAAGATTTACAAAAGATGGGGTTCACCTGAGAGGAAGCAGAGGTGGCGGCTCGTGACAGGCACAGATGGCATCGGAGTGTGGCTCAATGTGTCCACACAGATGCAAAAAAAATCAAGGTCAAGGTCAAAGTCATACGGTAGGCGTATACACAGAAAGACCGACAACGCATAGAACGGAAAAGTACCTTTCAAACAGTCTCCATGCATCAAAACAATAAAACCCGGACATTCTAGCCAGTATACGAACTGGCATGATACCAGTTTTATCAGAAAAATAGGCACTATCGTTTGGGCCGACCGTTAAGCTTACCTAAGCTCAACAGACTGTCCTATCGTACAGTCTGTCCGTCTTTCTTCTGTCACTGATGTATTGTAACTGAACGATAGGTGGTACCAAAATCGTTTTAACGAATAATTAGTTTGGCGTCGTGGTTCGGCGGCTGCAAAATTTCAACGATTCAATGCAAGAAAAACATTTGTTAATTTCCTGTTAAACAGAGGGGTTTAAAAAATAAGAGTTTTTAAAAGGAAAAATGGCCATATTTCAAAAACGGTGAGAGATACGGTTAAGGCTGCTATTAATCATTAATAGAAAGTTGCATAAGCCCTTTCACATGACACATATCTGTCATTTGCTGGCATTCCGACACCCGCGTATTCTCGGCCCTTCCTAGCGATAGCTGGGCTTTTTGTCATTGTTGTCTTTTCGTGTGGCTGGTAAATTCCGTGCATGTGCTCGTGACAGCAGCAACCACGTTGTTACGACATAGCCAATGCCGAGTCACCAACAAGATATACGTCGTGTCTGATTGGCTCTACTACTAAACGTGCGCAGTAAGATCATATTGACTGACGTGTATGTGAGCTCATAAATAAGTAAAACAGAAACAGTTAATCGGAACAACGTCTATCGTTACAGTAACGATAGGCGTGCCTATAATAAATAGCCAATCTGATCGGAAGCATAATCCGTCTCAATGTCTAGACTGTTCATCTCACCGGCTAAAGGTCAGTGTTATATAGGCCTATATTGTTCTGTGAATTCGCGACTACTTTTCATTTTTTCTCTGCTGGCGCTCAGTTTGTGTCTGCCATCTTTCTCTGTATTCTGTCTAAATATCTTAAATAACTGTACAGCTAAACCCAACAGCTACACAGCCCAAATTGAGCAAATACCTCGTTTCACAGAACGTATTTTTTCAAATTTTTACCAAAAGTTTTTAACGTGCGGTGAGTGTACGAACTAAAAATTGACACTGCGGTTATTCCTGCCATATATAACTTCGGCGTCACGGGAGTGTCTTTGTCGAATGACATCATCAATGCATTTCATGCCTTCCGGCGGCTTTAGCAAAATGCACCAGTGTGACAGGCATGCAAGCGAACAGGGAGAAGAACGACGGACAAACCATGATACAGTGACATGTGTCGCAGTAAGTCAAGTATGTAAGTAAGTAATTTAATACAGCTCGTCACACTGTGATAACCTCGAACGCGCTGGGTGTGCTACTAGAACAAGAAGTAAAAATGTTTTAAGTGGTATCTAAAAGTAGAGAGAAATTTTGCGCTACATTTCAAAATGTTTGGAAGAGCGTTCCAAGTAAACGGACCGGCATGTCTTAACGCATTTCTTCTGTAAGTCGACATTCTAATTCGCGAAACCTGCAGTTGACCACGATTTGCAGATCGGAAATGTATGCGGTGCCTATCGATGCTGGAGACAGTTAGCCGGCATGTTTCGCCACTTAAAACATTTAAACACCGTAGGCCCTATGTAGCCGTGTCCAAAGTCAAACCTTTTGTCAAAATCTAGGTTCATACTATACTGTGTCTCAAAAAACATCCCCGACATTTTTGACTGTAACTTGAAAACCAATTATCAGATTTTGACTGTTTTAAATATGAATATTCCTGACAAAACCTGCCATCAAACGATCATTTAGTTTTTCATTTCACCCAACGTTTGTTTTTGCACTACCTGGGGAAAGCACAACCAGCGAAATATCACTTTTTTATTCAATGCCATATGATTGCTTAATTAACATAACGCGTAAAAACACATTTTGGTCACATTTTTAACACTGTGGCTAACATTTTATTTTGTTGTCCATTTTCACTGCCTGCAGTAAAATTGCTTGAAGTGTTGGTCCACTATGCGAACACAGGCAAGAAGATGCTTTCTCCATTCATTGACAGCAGTATGGATAATGTTGTGCTCCAGTTATGTATCAGTCGCTTCTTGACTTTACAAACATTGCTAAACTTCTTCTGGTAGGCACACTGCTGCAGGACAGTAAAACGTTGTAATAGACCTGCTGTTGGGGCTTACAAATTAAAACAGACAGAATTTATTGACGTTTGTTCATTCATTTTAACACGCATTATGCTTGGTCTGCTTTCCCCAGGTAGTGCAAAAGCAGACGTTGGGTGAGGTGGAAACTAAAACACTTGTTTAATAGCCAGTTGTGTTAGAAATATTTCTGTCAACTGTTATTAAAATCTGCTAATTATTGTTTAAGGTACGATCAATAATGTTGGGGATGTTTTCCGGGTTTTCTGTTTATTTTAACACATATTTCGCTTAATCTGCTTTCCCTAGGTAGTGTAAATTTATGCATTGGGTGAGTTGGGAAACTAACTGTCATTTTGATGGCAAGTTGTGTCAGAAATACTCGTACCAGAAATTATTAAAATCTGATAATTGGTTTTCAAGTTACAGTCGAAAATGTCGGGGATTTTTTTGAGACACAGTGTAAAATACGCACAAGATTGAACGTCTGCACATGGTAATCTTCGACGTCAGTAACTAATACAAAATTACGATGATGATGATGATGATAATGACAGTGTGCATCATAAACTAAGTTTATGTTTATGATATTATAAAATATCACTGTTTAACAGAAATGCACGTCGCGTCAGCATGTAACCTTATCGATGACCTCAACACGCCGCTATTTGAATCAACGCAAACAGCTGAAGTTAAATTATATGACGCTATTTTTTAATCGCTGTGCCTCATAGTCAGCGTAAACAGCAACTACCAGCGAAATATACCAGCGAAACCTTCAAATATTACTGCAGTTTGGCAATTACAGAATATACCGGCAATAAAATTTGCACTAATACGCACAGTTGTTGGAAATGATAAGAAGTACTCGTGAATAAGTTCTGCGTCGGTGGCTTAATAATGCTATCTAGCAAGATTTGCATGCATGCATTTACTGGTGCGTGATGTAGCAACAACGTAATGCATGACGAAGCATACTGTTACAGTCCAAACGCAATGACGAGATCAGATCAGTGCTTAGTATTGCTGATACCGTACATGAAAGTAATACCTAAACTTTCGTCACTTTACTTTGTCATCATTCAATGTCAGAAGAACTTTGCTAACTGTGTAATGGTAAAGTTTGAATTTGTAAATTGTGATTTGTGCTGTTTTATATCTACCACCACGATGTCACCCTTACACTGTATATAAACTGAACAGTTTTTTTACATAGATCTTTTATAACGTCGGCTTCAATACAATACTCACTCGCCCTTTGCTCATTTGTTTCCTTACAAATCATTAAAAATTACAAACAAAACAGAACATACGACGGAATTTAAACTTTATGCGAATAGCACTATAATGTGGCAAAAGTCAACTTCATTTATCAAAGCATTGATTGCTAAATTTATAATTATAAATTAATAAAACGATTAAGTGTTTTATAACTAAAGTTTACTATTTTCTGTCACTTTATTTACGGATGCTCACAGTGTTTACCCTGCAGAAAAAGGCTACTGATAATTGGTAGCGACCATTTGGCCAACTAATAGCGCAATCAAATGCCAATGTAATGCTCATTACGTACGTCTGCCATACGCCCGTAATAAATTAGTCGATATTATTTACAGTAACTATAAATCGACAAATGCGATGTATACAGCGATGCTTGCCGAAAATAAAAGCAACGACGTTAGTCGAAGAGTGTCCGGAGAACCAGATGCAAAGGAAGGAGCAATGGGTACCATTCGCAGCTGGATGCATCGCCTCAGCAGCACGTCGTCAGAAGGAGTCAGTACCGTCCTGGACTCAAAGTAAAAATCACCTGTGCATGAAGACACACGTTGTCATAATAAAACACTTAATAAAACAACTTTATTATAAAAAAAGCAAACGTCTTTGATACGACATGAATGGTTAAAACACAGGCCGCCTATGTTTAAGCAAAATAACAAGTCACGTCATAATAATACACTTAGCTGCAGCTAAATTCTATTATTCGACCGACATTGTTACATTGTCACCTGTCTTATTGAATCGCGTAACACGCCGTCAGAAGGAGAGCGTCTGATGTTGGAGGCGTTGGTGGAATCTTCTCGCGGAGGTCGACGTACTGTACTGCAGTACATCAAGATGTTGTCGGTCATCGCGTTACCTGTCGCTGCAGTCATCTGTCTCGTCAGCTACACTCTTCACAACAGCCGTGTCGAACGAGCCAGCCAGGTGGCAGCCGTAGAGCAGTTTAAAATCTTCGCTAATATCGAATCTCTGGTGACGTCAATGCGTGCCGAAAGAGGTTACACTACGTCCGTTGTTATTCTGGGTGGCGAAGACGCTGCAGCCAATGAGGAAATGTTCAGGCAGAGATCGCATACGGATTATGTCTTACTCAGTTTACCGGTCTGGCCGGATGGACTTGCCATTAATAATGTTCCGATGACGACCAGAGAACACCTGGGAGACATGCTAAATGCACTCCGAGGCAAAGTGTCGACTTTGTCCGTTGACTTTCACAATGTTCTGGACTTCTACAGTGACATCACGAAACAGTTCATGTACTGGCTTCTGGTAATGTACCATTTATCGGATCTGTCACAAATGTAATCAATCACTAATCAATCAGTCAATCATTTACAACACATGTATATGGCGCCGTATATCTTTTGAAAACAAAAAGCAAATAGGCATTTTTTGTGTTTTTGATTATTTCAGAATCGATGATTTAAACATTCAATCATTCAATTTGTCGAACTCGTTATGTAGCTTATTTTTTTAAACTACAAAAAATTTAACTTTACATAACCTTGACACTAAAACAATTATGTTAGATTAACTGATATTAAACCTAGAAACAGTAGAGCAAATGTATTAGCAGCTAACAATCAGCCAAAGGTTTGGTGACAAAAATTTATACATGTTTGTTGACGGTTTAAAAAATACCGTTAGTGTCTCTCTCAGCCACAAACAATTTTCAAAAAAGATAATATCGAAGGTACGTGTAGTTTTGGTGTATACGGACAATAATGTAAAAACCAGCACATTACAAGATTTCAGATGCTGGTAACATTGTATTTTGCACTTTAATATAGCGCCAATGATAGTATAAAGTTTAAACAACACGTATAGTACGATAACAGAAAAGATCATCAAAGAAACTTGCTTATCAAAGAAAAGTAATGTCACGTGCCGCTAAATTTGCCAGCTGTACCTGGTACATGCCATTAAACAGATGGGTAGGCCTATTTGTTTTTTTTTGCTTTGCAAATAATAATTGATTGCTTTATTACTAGTGTATATTACTAATATGTTTGTTGCTCAGGAAGAATCAACTGGCATTAACGTGAGAAGCTATTGGCCGTCAGTGGTGGCGTCTGGTGCAATGTTGCTGGCAACCGATGCTCTAAGTATTGAGAGAACTCTCGGCTCATACATGCTGTCCGCATGCGACCTCTCAAAGTATCAACTTGCCGAGTTTGCTTATCTCCAAGGCAGTGCCGAATTGCTCCTGAGATTTGCCAGAACGTATGACGTCAAAGCAGCCCAGCTGCTGGACCAACGCATCTATAACACCTCGATGCAGCGGAAAGTCAGCGAGTTGCGAAATATGATACTCGACGAAGAGTTTATTGAGATGTGCAGGAATCTGACCGACCATGAGAGAACGGAGTTAACATTGAAATGGGCCGAGGCCGTGCAGTTGTTTATTCTTACTGTTGATGAACTGCGAGGAAGCTTTGTCATTCCCTCCATTTTGCAGGTAACTCGTCCGTTATTGTCGTGCAATCTATCATCATGCAGATAATCGGGTAGAATTCTAATAATCAAGTCAAAATGTACTAACTGTTTTTACTTTTTGATTCATATGGTTCTGCAAATTTTGAAAACGTACGTAAGAGCAGCTTAATGAGCTTACTAAATATGAAAAATATAGAATGGAAATAGCAACAATAATGTTCATCGAAACGGTAGGAATCGTACAACAGACTTAAACCACGTCAAAATATCCGTACTAGTAAAAAGTAGTTTGACTGCATAAAATCCGCTCATAAAATTACTGCAACCCAGTAATTTAAATGGTAAAATAGCTCAATAGAATGCTTAAACGTCGATTTTGTCTAAAATAATCATTTTAGGGTCTCAATGACGGCGTCGATTTGGAGTCTCAGAACATGACAATTTACAGCGTCTTACTGGTTCTGGTCACGCTGACATGCCTTGCTCTGAGTTTGTGGTACGCCAGAAAACTGGGAGATATGCTGAGCAAAATGGCTAAACACGCTCAGAAGCTTCAATTGAAGTCGATGGAGTTGACTGCCGAGAAACGACGCGCTGACACGCTGCTCTGTCAGATGCTGCCAAAAGAGGTCGCAGAACAACTCAAGATGAACCGAGAGGTCAAGGCCGAACAGCGCATTAGAGACTTGCGTTGGTGCGCTATACAAATGCATTTTAGATTAGCTTAGATTAAAAGGTCAAGGTCAAACACAATGAGGTCAAGGCCGAAGAGTTTAATTGCGTCACGATTTTCTTCAGCGACATTGTTGAGTTCACGGAGATCTCCGCTCGCAGCAGTCCCATGGAAGTTGTCAACATGCTGAACGCTTTGTACAGGTCGATACAATGTATTATTAAAATCTATGACAATGTTATGCAATATTGCGTACAAGACAACAGTTTGCTTATTCGTCAAAATTATTTCATTTATTGGACAAATTTTAATAGTTTTCACACACTGGCCCTCTATTTGTTTGCTTACAAAATCTTACTAGATAATTATGTTATGATTAGTATAATATCGGCTTGTTGTCATCGTTACAGCGTATTCGACACATCCATTGACCGTTACAAAGTTTACAAAGTGGAAACAATTGGCGATGCGTACATGGTGGCGAGTGGTCTACCGACTGTCTACGAGCGTCATGCTCAGGAAATGTCTCTTCTGGCACTGGAACTTCTCGACTCTGTCAAACATCATGTGATTGAACATCTGCCTCAACAGAAACTCCAGCTACGCATTGGACTTCACTCCGGTTCGTCAGCTTTTATTGTCAACATTTTGGCTTGGCAGCGTATTGAATTTGCGATCAACAGGTTGTGTGTTCGAATCCTGGTTAGGTCGATGTTAAACAGTAACTTTGGGCAACTTGTTAAAGCGAATAAGATAACGGCATATTATAAAAAATGTGTGGTTTGTGATTTGTCGTCCACAATACTCGCTTCTTTTATCACTGCTGTCAATATTCCAGTTACTGTGAATCACGCTTAAGCCTATATGGCTTTACGAATATAATATAATGACCATTGTTAACAGTCATGCGGTTAAAAAGGTATGACCTTGTTTTACTTGTTCTGCAAATCAAAGCTGCTTTCAACTTTAGACAGGCATTTGAGGCGACTTTATTAAATAAAGTCAACACAAAGCAAACTACTATTTAACTGTTATTCTTCATAAGGAAAGGTTTTAGTCACAATCGTTAATATTTGAGCTAAAAGAAAAATTAGCGAAACATTACAATTAGACAGAATGAACCAAAATGCACAACATTTTATATTAATTTTAAAAAATTGCAATATTAACATTTAGATTTTTGTTTACTAGGCGTTTTGCTCCAGACTTTGATAACGCACTTTTTATCGGTTTTTGTGATAACTACTCAGTGAACCGCTAAAAGCTCAACCTGTTATAGTTGCTAATGAAAAGCAAAAAATGTATCGTAGGAGCGGTGGTGGCTGGTGTGGTTGGACTAAAGATGCCTCGCTACTGTCTGTTTGGTGACACCGTGAACACAGCCAGCCGCATGGAAAGCACCGGAGAAGGTACGTCGTTAGGCCTATTCGCATTGTCCGCAGGACCTTGACTAAGCTTCTTAACTTTGACTTTTAGCTTTTCTCTTTTTTTCTAAAACCTGGTGTAGTTTTGATTATTATCATGTCTGTTTAGAGGTTTTCTTTATATTTTGCTACAGATTCACAACATTTTCGTTTTTTATCTTTGTGCACATACTTGGGAACATTTCTGTTCTACTGCCACCTGGAGTTCGTCCGTGCCAAAGAAACAAGTTTTATCATTGCAGTTTTAACACTGGTACAAACGATGTTTGAGGTGCAATACCGGCTATGTGACGTCACGTGAATAATGCCATGTGAATAGTTAATTGCCACCTGTATTCAAACACCTATACTTGCCGTCTACGCCATTAGCTCATGGAAGACTTGTTTGGATACCTGTGAAATGTTTTTAATGTATGTATACAGCTGGAAAAATTCACATTAGCGAAGCGACAAAAGCAGCTTTGGACAGTCACAGCGATGGAGAATTTGAAGTAGAGCTTCGCGGAGAAACCGAGGTTAAGGTATGAGATAGGTGACCGCAGGTAAATAACAGGTACGGCCTGATGAGAAATAGTCACTAATTCTATTGCCGTATCTGAACATAATGTCGAATAATGTTACTTTAACATCACCATTGTCATTATTACGAAGTTGTCGTCATAGACAACGTATACATTTTGTACTGTAGTTTTATTTTCAGCTTGTATTTAGTATTATTATGTAGAGTTCAACATTGTTTTGATTGGTGCGGATTCAATAGTGACATTTTTTCTAACAGTATTTCAACTGTATTCACGTCTAGGTAGCCGATGCATTTCGAATTCTATTTAAGATTGCTTTTATTCGACTTGAAATGATTTTTTTTAGTTTACTTGTGACATATTTTGATCGATGCCTTAAATTGTTATAATTTTTTTCCATAACGTTGTGAATCAATACAATATGTACAATAGATGTAATTTTGTTCAGTCCATGTCGTTACGTCAAATCAGAAATCTGTGAAATCTAGTATTTTGCTTTCATCAAAATAATAAAACTTGCTAGTCATTATTTACTTTTAAATGCCAAGGTAAGAATACCCGTTTTACACAACAATGGGAGGCCGGCATAAGACAGAGAATGGCGTCAGACGGCAGTACACTGCAAACCCTATCGCCGAAAACGTCAAGATATGTTCAGTAGGCCTATTATAAGTAGTGAACACCGGTCACGCGAATCATTTGTTTACCTCTATGAGCGCAATGCTGTGGCTAACGTTAATTGTTATATTACCAAAAAAATAGTTTGCGAAAATAATTATTTCTGCCAATGCTATAATATAGCATGAACAGATTATAAAATCACTTGCATCTGTCTGTCAGTCATCAGCTTATGCGTTCCTAAGGCCGCGGTTTTTATTCGATTTTGATGAAATTTTGCACAGTGATTTGGGGCTCAAAAAATTGAGTTAGTTTAGGGTAAAAATTTAATCATTATTTGTTTATTTTGCCTTAATTGTTTTTCCAACTTCTACCCCGAATGAATTTTAACGAAAAGGTTTTAATACCACAGAAAGCAGGCTCGAGGACCCAAAGTGTAACGGTTAATATCTTAAAAACGTGGCTTAAGGGCTGCCATGGATGGAAACCCCAAAATACCTGTATCCCCTAATTTGCCTTTCCAAAAATGGTAATCACTGCATTCGCAATGATAGCTAGGCATGGCTAAATGTTTGACATGCAATATCTTAGCAACCATGCGAAGTAGAGGGACAGTTTCATTGGACCAATTATACGAAACCATTATATTGCGAGTACAATGATCACATAACCGATGACGTCGTCACCCCAAAATATCAAGGTGGTGACCTAAAATTTTTTAAACCTTTATTTTTTTCTAACCGCAGCAGGTATACACTGTGTCTCGAAAAACGTCCCACCATGTGATTGTCTATATCTTCGCCAAATATTAACCAATTTTTAATTTTTTTTACTGGCACATTTTGTAAACAATTAGCAATAAAGTGATTTCGCCACACATTAACTGTGTTGTTACACTACCTTGTGAAATATAAATGCAAAAAACTAGCAATCATAGACAGCATGCGTGTTGGTAAACGAAATACACTTTCAGCCAAAAATGCAGTGAATGATTTGTACGATGCTTAACTTTGTTAGGTCTGTGTCTTTGGATATCTAATGTATTGAAATTATGTTTGTTTCTAGCTTTTGTGGTTTAACAAGCCTACCATTTTATTTACAGTGATTACGTTCTCGTCAGTACTTGTATGCTTCAGCCTGCTGGTTTCATGCCTTTGGTCGGTGCTGCATGTTTTTCAAATCTCTTTTAATAACGTTCCCACTCTTTCCTCATTGCAGTTTATTTTTAAACATTCTGTTAGTATTCTCCGAAAACTGTATTTTTTGAACCGGTACAAGTTTCTTATCAGAGTTTTGTCTCCACTGCAAAATGGCACTTTACATCACCGGTATATCGTCAGTGCATTAAAAATTATTGTTTACGACAGTATCATTTGCTTTTGTTTACAAACATTAGAAATGTATGTAAAACTACACATAAATTAATTTTTGTATAAAAGTTAGTAAAAATTGTTTTAGAAGATGACCTTTGCATATGTATTATAATGATTTTAGTAATTTTTGAAAATTTATGTTTCACATGGTAGTGTAGCAAGGCAGTGAAATTGTGGTGGGATATTTAACAGCCACTTTATTGTTAATTGTCCACAGTATGCGCCAGTGAAAAAATTCGAAAATAGGTTAATACGTGGCAAAGATATTAAAACAAGACAATGTTCATATGAACACGGAGTCTGTCCAATGCATTTCGATAGTTTACAGTGTATGTCCGTATAAATATAATCAGTGAGCTGTTTAGACAGGTAGAAAAATAATCAAACAGTTTAATTTTAAATTGTACACCACCAATAATCCTTTCATCCTTCTCTATTAGTTTAACTAAACAATAAACATTGTCAGTCACGAGACCATTTGATTCGTCACCAGCGCTTTACTATAAATAGTTCATCGTCACCATGCGTCTATCTCGTACAGTTATGGGGATATGGCGCTTCAAAGATAATGGGGACCTTGACCTTTTGGGGTTACGTGACGTCATCGATCAATGACAAAGTGGGACGTTTTTGGTACACAGCGTAGAACGGTAATCGAGGCAGATACAAGTTCGTTACACAGAACGTATTTCAAGTTTCAAATTAAAAATGATTAAAAAACTTAGACTTTCGTCAACATTAGGCTTAATACTGTTTAGCAATTAGTGCCGCAATAAACTTTAGGTATGTTAGAGGTGCGTAAAACACAAGTTATGGCTACACTTGCTCTTGGTATAATGTTGTCTGTCAGGGCAAGGGAGTGATGACGACTTATTGGCTAGAAAAGTCATCGCCAACCATACGCCCTGAAAACAACGAGCACGACAGTTACGTGAACTTCGTCAGTAGCCCGATTTCCTACTGATGTGTGCTTAGAGTTATCCAAGAGCTTGCATTAATGACACTGGTGCAAAAAATGTGGACACACTTTCGTTATATGTACGAAAATGAAATTTACGACGACTCTAGGCGGCATCACTGAAATATGCGTCTGTCCGTTGGTCACGCTTGTGCATTTTACTAAAGGCGTTGCACAGAATGTGATGCTACTTGGCAATGACACCTGTATGGCCCCAAATAAAATGCATTAGACAAAAGCCTCGAGCTCATTGCAGGAAAAATAAACTTAGCGTCAAAATCTTAATTAAAGTTTGCATTGCAAATCGTGACAAAATTACTACAAATTCATAGCACAAGGGTTGCTGCCTACAGGAACGCAGTAACGACTAAATACGACTTTCTTTCCCTTAAAATACATAGGCCTATTTGCAAAGATGCCGCTTTGACCTCGAATATCTCTGGAACGAATAGAAATATTGACAAGCGGTAAACGGCGAACTTGGGTCTGCTAACAACAACGGTTAGTTGGATATAGGCTCCTAATGTCTATTTACCCAAAG
>Ga0056128_1008878_pt1 | contig 12662 bp, 14 predicted proteins | sample WorMetLIZISLAND2_FD_71113 | JGI IMG/M metagenome (GOLD analysis project Ga0056128, IMG submission 71113) | Marine gutless worms symbiont microbial communities from Max Planck institute for Marine Microbiology, Germany - Olavius geniculatus... ...
CGTCCCCCAGACCCCCTGATTTCACGCCCCCCTAACTTGGAATTCTGAATACGCCCCTGCACTCTCAAAAATCGCTTTCTTTCCGCTAGGCCTACCGGAAGTCGGACGGACGCTGGCCTTCGAATATAGGCGATACGGTCCGCCCACCTTAGCGATTGCTGGGCTTCTTGCTAAAGGTTCTACAGATAATGGCGTCGTTGGCGATGGAAGGCATTGAAAAATCGCCGCTTGCAACCACATCACTGTCGGTTGACTCACGTCTTGCCAAGTCGCACGACAATAACCTAAGCGAATGTCCGTATAATTCTTCTTCTATCCTCTCGTTACTTCTCGACTATTAAATTTCATTTTTTTTCGTGCCGCGTTCTTATTATAATTATCTTTAGCTCATCATCATCTCTTTTTAATAAAACAGATTGACAAAACGCAACCATACATAGCATACAAAATGACATAAAAATCTGATAAATGTCGTTGAATAGGACTATACATATGGTTAGGGCTCTACTACTGTAGTGACTATTAGGCGAAAGGTGTTGATAAAGAGCACTAAGCTAATAAATGTTTTTAAACAACATTCTATTTATATAATTTCTACTATCGGTCTTGACAGTTAATGAGAAAGAATGACTCCGTGGTCGGAGATTGTAAGTGCGATCAGTTTTCTCAGGTAAAAGTTTGTACAGAACGTGATGTGGATTGTGCTGAATCTTTGCAAATACGTTGTTGTCCATGTATCCAACCAATTGAGAAAAAGAAGGATCGTCAGCCGAGTATAAGCCAGAGCGTACCGCAAGCCGTAATGATGCTTCTAGACGCTGTTTGTCAGCAACAATGGTGAATCCCCACCAGGCTGGAAAAGCATAGGCCTACAGTAACTTCTGTCCACCGATCAACACGATCTAGCTCAGTAGCCCTGGAACTGACATTAGACGCTGGTATTACAAAATACGTATCGTCAGCATGTTTAAATATTACATTACGAACAGTTACAGTGGTGAGATCAACAGCATTAACAACGTAAGACGCAGGGCCTACAACTGAACCCTGAATTATACTAGCTGAAATGTCAAGCAGTTCAGAGGTGATACCATTGAGCATTGTACTGTGACTACGACCAGCGAAAAAGTCGACGAGCCAATTATAAACTTCATCAGGTTATAGATTCATTGAAGCCATTTTATGGAGGAGTGTAGAATGTCGAACTGAATCAAAAGCTTTGGTGAGCTGTACATTTTGCCATCAGATCTAGGCTAGGCCTACTTGTTTGTGCTTTGTGGCACTGCGCACTTAAATTGTATTTAGACTTGAAAGACATTTTGCTATTGTTCTGTGTTTTTTCGTGATTTTCTTTAAAATTTCTGAACAGTTAAGTGTTGTGTCTGTTGTACTGGATGTTGACTGTACGTATAAGCCATTAAGAGTTGCTGTGGACCTGGGAGTAATTGACAGGACGAATGTGGCTTTAATCACTGTAACTGGAACAGTCGTTACACTCCACTAACTCCATACAAAAATAAGACGAAATAAAGTGGCTACAAGTTGATACAGTAGACTTATACCCTGTTTACACGATCAAGCAAACATCAAGGGAACGTCAAGCAAATGTATTCAAAATACACGTGCACGCGTGTTCTAATTGCTCGATGTTTGCTTGATGCTTGCTTGATGTTTGCTTCATCGTGAAACGGGGTATTAGATTGCCAGTGATGCCGTTTTGTGGTTGGACAGAAGAATGACGGACACAAGTGTCTCTGACGTGACGTATATGTCACTTTGTAGGTTTTTGACAAGCTGCATTTTAGTTTATGCAATACCGATAAAAAGCGAAACTCATTTGCATAGACAAAGCCCAAAAACCTATAAAATTATAGGCCTACAAGCAGTTGGGTACGATACGATACAATATAAATTTGCATTTGGAAACTAACAGACAAACTACAAATTTAATCTACTGCAAAAACTAAAAAAGTAAAATCTTTTAAATGTAAACGAAATGAGAGTAACTGTACAGTTGCATGGGACACGCAAAGACGCTTCGTTCACAGATGAGACAGAGGAAAAGTTTTGCACAGATTAGCGTCGCGCCGGTTCCGTTTGTTCGAGCTGAAATCGACTGACAACTTCTCCGCCTGAAGCCAGCGAGACCGCTGCTGCTGGCACCTGTTCCCAATGTTGTCTAGACCGTCACTACCGTCACAGTAAAAGGTTGCGTCATTCATCGCCGTGGTCTTCGTGCAATAGCTGTCTTCCTGCAACATGAATTACGCTATTCGCTTAACAACTTATGGCCAGTTCACACCTACGATGCAACTCAACTCAACTGTCGTGACCGTCGGCGACAATGCAATGACGTCATTAGCATTGTGACGTCACGCTGCTGCGAACAGACCACGCGTTGTTTGCTAGCCTGGCTTAGCAGTTGAGTTGAGTTGAGTTGAGTCGGAGTCGCAGGTGTAAAGTGGCCATTAAGCAGTAACAGAAAAAAGATGAAACAGTTGTCTTTTTTTTAAATACTAGAACTAGACACTTACACAAGTTACACTGCCTAAATATTTTTTGTCAGAAAATTGTTGTCCAGAAGTGCACCGTGGGACTAAAATTGGCACTTTGGAGAAATTTAGAAGCAACGTTAAAATTGGGGCACCCGTGACTTCTCTTTCAGAAATTTGCAGCTGTCTGACGTAAAATTGCAACTACTGCCCCTCCTCAAGCCGCTAAAGTAAACTAATCAATAGATTTCACGTTAAGTCAATGGCCGATTATAGACATATGAATTTCGCCACTCAAACCTCCACTTATTTGAGTCCGCTCAAATTTGCGAGTAATACCCCGTTTACACGATCAAGCAAACATCAAGCAGACATCCAGCAAACGTCGAGTAAACATCTAGCAAACATCGATTAATTAGAGCACACTTCGTTCACGTGTATTTAGAATGCATTTGCTGGATGTTTGCTTGATGATTGCTCGATGTTTGCTTGATCGTGTAAACGGGATATAAGGTACACTGTAGACTGCACTTTTAAGGGGGTTTATACGATCGGCCCTGAGACATTAAACTTGGCAAAATTTGTAAGGTAAATGCAAAACATATCATGACAGCTCATTGCTCGAGCACACATAAAATGGTCCAAGATTTGGTTCATTATTCTGATCTTAAAACCTTAAAACTGAATATTACTACCATGACATCCATATATTACAAGCAGATTTATTAAGTTGTGCTAATGTTTTAGGCCATTTGGGATAGGTGACTACAAGCAAGATGACATTTGGGTTGTGGACCTACAGTGGGTCGTAGCAAAGGGGAGAAAAGAGCAACCCTTCCCCTGAATTTTAGCCTGACAAAAATTGTCTTTTTATAGGAAAATTTTGTTTTCCACAGGTACAAAACGTGTTGCTGGAAATCCTCATCTTGGAAGAATTGAGGAGTAAGTATTTAAAATTTTGAGCATTATAATATCTGTCGGAAATTGGCATCTGGTCGTCAGAAAATTGCAACTTTCTGCCGCTTTTTCCCCATTTTTAAAACTCATAACGCCAACGGGGCCTACACCCGAAAACGCGAACAAACTGTTTATTACAGCCGCTTAATACGCGCTCAAATGTCACAATAATTATAACTTCATTTTCAGGCCAATTCACACCTATGGTGATGCAACTCATCTCAACTCAACTCAACTGTCGTGTATGTGGGTGGGTGACAACGCAATGACGTCATTAGCATTGTGACGTCACGCTGCTGTGCACAAACCGCACGTTGTTTGCTAGCCTGGCTGAGCAGTTGAGTTGAGTTGAGTTGAGTCTCGGCGTTGTAGGTGTGAATTGGCAATTGCAGACCGATGCGTAAGCTGGCTGGTACACTGTTGACGAAGATGACAAGATGCGGCAGCGCCTCGCCGATTCCCTTGCCAACGTAGATTTAGCGGAATGTAAAAACACAGTCTGAGTGGCCCAACGGTTTTCGCCTTGACCAGTCGGCCGGTTGACGTGACCGGGTTCTGCAGTCCACTGGACAGCAGAGGTAGCGTTGTCGACGTAGTAACGTCGGTATGCCGCCGCCTTCGATTTACTATTATTTCCAAACTGTTGCCCTTCTGAACCAGCGGCTGTACATGTAGACGCAAGATGATGATACCAGGGAGAGCTGGCCGTGGTGTCAGCAACTGTAGGCTTATCCGATAACGACCGGCAGTTTGCGTCATCAGTTCGGCCGGTGAAGTCGTTGACGTGAGACGTAATTTTCGTGTGAAGACAGATGCCTGCGGGAGCAGAGAGTGGTGTTGGTGTTGGTGGTGGATGACGTCGTCTTGGTTGGTACTTGTATCCGGGATGCTCTGCCAGGTGCAACGCGCGCAGTCGTTTTGCCTCGTCGATGAACGGACGACGTTCGGCGTCCGTCAGCTGTTTCCAAAACTATAGAGACAATATCGAAGCTACGATGAAGACATTTCTTGGATTTTTGGATGACGAATTATCCTGGTAACTGCAGCTTTTCCAGATCCAAGTCGGTTAGCTATTTCCACGATTGTTAACCGACGAAGATTGTTCTCAGATCACAGATTCGTGGACACTTTCGGCTTTATTAAATTAACCGTGCAGTTATAAACGTTTTCGTTGGCCGTCAACTGTTTCCAAGGCTACAAACACTATTGTAGAAGAATTCATTGTTTCGAGAGATGGCTTTGGAGTAGGAGGCCTATGGGATGATAAATTCTTCCGGTAACTGCAGCATGCCCGGATGCAAGTCGGTCAGCTGTTTCCAACATTGCGAACAACTTGGCGCTAAAAATTGGTACCGCGGAGATTCGTCTGGTACGTGGAACTTTCAAAGTGAATTTTTTTGGCAACTGTAACTTGTCCTGGTGTTGAATTCGCATCACTCTTTCCAACAACTCTGGCAGTGTGCTTTGAAAGCCACGTATCATGGATTTTTCTGGTAAGTGAAACTTTCAAAGCAAATCGATCTTCCGTGAACTAAAACTCTTCTTGTTGTTGAATACGTCAGTTGCTTTCTAACTTTTTCAATGTATGGCTATGAAAACCACAAATAGGCCTATCGTAAAATTATTCTTGAAAGTGGAACTTTTAAAGTTTTCTTTTCTGGTAACTGGAACAGTTTGCCTGTTAGGTCTATTGTACTCCGTCTGTCAGATGTTTCCAAGCGACGCCAAGACGTTTCGAGATATCGGCGTTGTGCATCTTGGGATATCTCAGAGCCAGTCTGCGTCGCTCTCCCTTCGACCAGACCATAAACGCGTTCATGGGGCGTTTCACTCTGCCACACGCCTGAACAACAAACGTTTTATTATTAGAACGTTGTTTAACAAGATAATGTTCGTACGAACACGGAGTCTGTCCAATGCATTTCGATAGTTTACAGTATATGTCCGTATAAATATAATCAGTAAGCTGTTTAGACTGGTAGAAAAAAACCAAACAGTTTAATTTCAAATTGTACAGCAACAATGATCCTTTCATCCTTCTCTATTATTTTAACTAAACAATAAGCATTATCAGTCACGAGACCATTCGATTCGTCACCAGCGCTTTATTATAAATGGTCCATCGTCTTCATGCGTCTATCTTGCACCGTTATGGCGCCTCAAAGATAATGGAGTCACGACCTTGAACTTTTGGGGTCACGTGACGTCATCGGTCACGTGAAAATTCGACTCGCGGTGGGCGACTTCTTATGGGTGGTCCATTGTGACCATGCGTCCATCTGGCACCGTTGTGGAGATATATCGTCTCAAAGATAATGGGATTACGTCCTTGACCTTTTGGGGTCACGTGACGTCATCGGTCACGTGACCATTTGACTCGCGGTGGTCGACTTTCTATGGGTGGTCCATAGTGACCATGCATCTACCTTGCACCGTTATGGAGATATGTCGCCTCAAATATTGGACGCACGGACGTTGACACGGAAAGAAAGATGAAAGAAAGGAAAGAGAAAGAGGAGGGGGAGGGAAAAAGAAAAAAAGAAAAAGTGGAAGGAAAAAGGAAGGGAAAGGAAAAGCAGAAAAGGAATGAAAGCTAAAAGGTAGGGGAAGGGGAAGGAAAATAAAGAGCGGGAAAAAAGGGAAAGCGGAAGGGCAAGGGAAAGGGAAAATGGAAGGGAAAGGGTAAGAGATAGGGAAAGGAAAAAAGGAACGGGAAAAGGAAGGTAAAGGTTAGGGAAGCGAAAGGTAAAGGGATGGGGAAGAAGAAAGGAAAGGGGAATGGAAAGGAAAAAAGGGAAAAGGAAAGGGCAAGAGAAAGCGGAAGGGGGAGGAAAAGGGGATAGAGAAGGGAGATGGAGACGTCCGAGATCATTACCTTTGAATGTAGGCTGTGCATTAAACACACAAAACGAAATAATGTTGTGCATTGCATTGGACAGACAAAAACGTTCTAGACGGTTTATTAGTCAAATTTTCATTAGCCTATTAGACTTTGTCATGCAGTTCTGTAAAAGTGCATAGGCTTACAGAACAACATAACTGAACTGAACTGAACTAACCTGATTTAAACTGACCAATGGGCGAACACTAATGCATTACTGCTCGCTCGTTAGTCAATTCATTTTAGTTTAGTCCTGTTAGTTCAGTTCAGTTTAGTTCAATTATGTCGCTCCGTACGCGGTTTAACACCTGCAGTATTTGACGTTCTTTTTTATTTTGCTACATCCAGCATTACCGGGATGTTATTGGCTTTATCAATGTTGTTCGAAATGTTAACCTTTTATCTTAGTTTTAATTGGTTCGAGTATTATTAAATTATTCATAACAGTTGCGATCTAATCTTAAACGAATGTGTGAATATGAATGAAAGAACACGCGCCTGTGCAGTCAAACTGTGCGACATATTGTAATGATGCTCAGGCCAGCTCTGCATGACGATGATGTTGAGTTGTCGTAGATGTGGACCGATCTTTAGTCCAGCCGACGTCCGAGATCATTATCTTTGAATGTAGGCTGCCATTAAACACACAAAACGAAATAATTTTGTGATAAACATAACTGTAGCCTAACGGGAATCAACAGATTTGTTCAATGCAATCCGTCAAGTACAAGAAAGTCTACGCTTTTATGCAGCAGACTTTATAAACGCTTATGCATTTTTTCTAGTAACTGCGTTGTAGTTTTATTTTCTATTTTCTGTTTCATCTATGAAATCAAAGATAGCAAACATATAGTCATATCTTTGCCATACGTCATTATGAAAACTATGCACACGCGATTATTAGGCCTATTGCAACAAACCATGCATATAAAACAACGACAAAATTAAAGCCATGACTTACAAAGTGCTTGAATTGACAACAATGTACTTGGTCCGCCAAATGTTGCTCATGATAGAGGATTAATCGTTGCATTACAAATGTACTGTTAAATTTAGCAGTGACAAGTTCTGACATTTTGAATAAGCTATTTAATGACCCATATATCTATTTCTTCATTTTCAACAAAATGAACAAATGACGAAGCGCATTTCGCTGTTAATGCAGATGGACAACGGATTACGGTTATGACATATAGTGTCAGTCACAAAAGATATTAGCCTATTTTACAACCAAAGCACCTGACTTACTTCTTCAGCCACGCTGCAGCAGATCCACGTTGATTCACGCAGACGCCAAGCTGTTCGAGTCACCGTGTAGGTGCATCGAACAGATTTACAACAAACTGTTCAGTTGCTGAGGCTGCCTCTCTTCTCCATTCTCATCGCTGCGCATCCAATTGGCGATTGGAGACAATCGGATGGGCGTGGCCTCATTCCAGCAGCAGTATCCTACAGTATACTACCAGAGGCGTCTATCTGCGAGTAAGTCTCTGGAGTAAGTTTCGCCTCTAACTCAGAGAGGCGACACAAAATGTGAAAGGGGTAGAGAATTGAAAGGGCGTATTCCCTAAATTCCCCACATGACTAGTAGATAGAGGGGTGCGTTGTGAGCTCCCCAAACGGGTTCTGAGTCGAAGCCCTAGCAAAAAACGGCGTCACAGAGCTCCTGGGCTTTCCCAATGGAGTTCGGGGCGAAACCTCGGCCGTAAAAATATTAGCGCATTCTATAGATGTCGCGGAACATTTTGTAAGTGGAAACTTCTCTTTTGTCTTGGCTATATAGCGCATTGATTCACAGCTTTGAACTAAATTTGATGCTTGATTTTAATTGCACAAACATGTTTCTGCGCATCTTTGATTACCCATAGACCCCATTTATTTGTTAATTTCCGCAGTCCTGTTTTTTACATTTTATGAATAAGTTTAACAAAAAAGCCCACATGGCTGGATTCGCCTCTGAGGCCTGAACAAAAAAAAGGGGGAGGTGCCAACATAAGGAAACATGGGTCCCATGGGATATCTGCTATCAGAGTCAATTACCGTGATTTCTCGACGCAAGGGCGTCATGCTAGCGAAATATTGGGAGGTTCAAGAAATGTGTGAGAAAAAAATTGATAGCTTAAATTCGCTCGGACAAAACTTCATGCAATCAGAGACGTCGTCGGAAAATTTTTTTGTCAACATTTTCTTTTATTTTACAAATGCCAAACTTGGAGTTGCAAATCCACGATTTCAGAGAAATTACGGAAAGAATTAAAATGTTGAAGAGCGTAACGTAACCATAATCTCCTGTGTCGGAGATTTTTCGCTCGGAAAATTGCAATTTTCTGCCCCCAAACTTTTATAACCCACTACGCAGCTGGTTGTAACTAACTTATGGAAAATTTACATTTACAAGATGCAGCAGAAAGTGGATTTCTAAAGTTTCCTCTGTTTTCTTAGCAATCGTTTGAGATTTTAATGTGAAATTTTACAGCTTTATTTAGCAGAACCTTCTACATTTAACCATAGATGTAAAAACGTTCCAGGAAAAATAAAAAAACGTTAAAAACGTAAAAAAACGTGGCAAGAATAAAAACGTTTTAAAAAAATGAATAAAAAACGTTGGCCATAATTTGTTCAACTTTTTGCCTAATGTTTAATGCTGTAAGTAATGCTGTAATACCTGAAATTATAGATTAGATAGAGAGAACGTTATCTAGTTTTAATTCAGCTGTGTGGTCATAAGACCATAACATTAAACTAACTAAATATACTAGTTATAAACTTTTTATTTAGTTCATTTGGGCTAACTATGTAAACTACATAACTATAACCTATCAATTCGTTTCTGTGGTCCCAAAAGTGATCCACGAAGCTTTTGATGGGATTTTCAATGCACGTTTTTTTAAAATAAAAAAAACGTTGAGCAAAATAAAAAAAAACATTAAAAACGTGAAATACGTGGCAAGAATAAAAAACGTAAAAAAACGTTTTACATCTATGCATCTAACTGGCAGTCATGTTAAAAAGTCTATAACTTCGTCGTTTTTTAACAAAATTACATTTTACATTGCATTTAGATGTAGAAGGTTTTAGAGAAATAAAAATGTAAAATTTCATATCAAAATCCCAAACAATTGCTGAAAAAAAAACAGCGAAAAACTGTAGTGGTCCACTTTTGCCGCACTCTATACGATGCCGACGCGACTCACCTTAACTTAACCGTTGTCGCCGACGGTCGGCGACAGTTGTGTTGAGTTGAATCGCGTCGGCGTCGTAGATGTAAATTGGTCATTATTATACGCAGTGACATATAGGGACATGGGACGTAGGAGGAACACTTGACGGGCTGTGCCCTTTTCCCAGATTTTTTTCAAAATTTCTACATAAAAACACAATGTTTTAGTGCATTTTGTGATACTATTTGAAGTAACTGAGTAAACTCTTAAGGGAGCATGTGCCTCTAGTGCCGCCTTTATGGATTATGTGTTTAGAAACCGGTCACTAGACGACTAGATACAGGCAGCATTAAGTCTCGCACGCCAGGAAGTAAAGAGAGAGAGAGAGAGAGAGAGAGAGAGAGAGAGAGTCAACTCGAAGTCATAAGCTGTTGTTTTCAGTCCGTTGAACTGCTCATCTGTGTAGACTATAAAACTTTCTGACAGCGGACCAGGGCGATATTATTGGTCATTGTTTGCGCATGCAGTCGGTCCGCCTGGAACCAGTGAACTGTAAGATCGCCGACGACAGGCATGTACTTCGAATCGACTTTGCTATATATCTGTCGCACGTCATTTCTCAGTCACTGCGTCCGATGACGAGTAACCTGGAGGACAAGGGAAGCAACTACCCACCCTAAATTTTTTGGCTGTCAGAAAACTGTCGTCCAAAAATGCGAAATCTGGAACCAAATCCCTATTTTGTGGAAATGTAAGGCAATAAAATCGACACTTTGAGCTCCCATAATCGCCTCTGTCGAAAATTAGCAGTACTATCAGAAAAAAATGCAACTTTTTGTTCACCTACTTTTTAACACACGACGCCGCTATCTGCGTCAGTAGATGCGCACTGAATACAACGAAAAACTGCTAAACTGTTTTTGTCGTTCAACACGGTAGTGCGTTGACGCGAATTCGGTGAGTTGGACGCACAACAACCGGAAGCATGTACGAAAATTTTTTACACACTAAATCGAGTTGCATTATTTCGCCACTAAAATAAAAAAACAATGCCGCCGCCATTATTATTACAGTACAGATGTTTTTGTGGCGACACGCGCTTGCTGTTAAGAAGAAGTGTCTGGGGCGGGTCGGGCCAGAGTGCATGCTGGAAAACGCACGCATGCGACTGTTCGACTGACCGACTGCGGTCAAGTGTTTTACTGACCGTGTGTCCAAGACATCAGAGCTCCATTCTATTGTCACCAGCAACTAATTGGCTGCGATTCCCACCAGGCCTTAGCACTACTGCACTAAGCTAATCATCTGTTTGCCAAATGCAAAGCGTAAATAGCAAACGTAGTTTAGTGTATAGCCTACCATGATCCGCGACTAAGCCATAGCATGCATGATTGCACAAATTAGTACGTAATTAAGTAAGCAAGTAAGTAAGAAACGCACAAACAAACGCACAGACAACAAAGAAAAGAAAAACGTAGAAAAGAAAGAAAGTAAGTCAATGCTTTAACTGACCGTGTCTAAGACAGCTAAGTTTATTGTATACCCACGAGCAACTAATTGATTCCCAACAGAACACTACTCAATGGCACTAATCTGCTTGACAAGTGAGGCATGAATAGCAGATTCATACCCCCCAACTAATGTCCAATCATTACCTGCTGTCTCGATTGACCCTTTGCAGAAAAGTTAGGTTAGTAAGTACAATGTCAATATGTAACCCATATACTCATAAAACTTTTAACGCGCTCAGTATTTATAGTACATTTCGTCATCAATATTCGGAAAAAAGAATGTCTTTGCTGACGACTGAAAGTGGCTATTTGTGGGCTTATAGTTTATGTTGACAAGCTATAATCTGTAAATTCTTAGTGAAATAAGTATGCCTAAATAGTAAATGAACTTATATTATCTCACTCGGCCTCAGTGGTTTCCGTGTCACATTCCGCGTCGAAATGGGTCGTGTGGCCTATACTGTCATTTTCATTTGTTCGATCAGGCTTGAGTTATTAGACATTAATACCACTGCAAACATTAGTGCTAAAAGGTAGGCAGTACGAATTGAAAGCGCCAAGTTCCAAACGCGAAAAAACAGTGACATAGAGTAAGACTGTAATTCTTCTTTCCAGCCAACTACGGGGTTTGAAAGAACGTCTTTAGTTCCTCTAAAAAGCCGAGGCTTAGCCGAAAACGAGTTTTGGTGCATTTCGAGCTTCAGAAACGCATCTGGTACGCAGTAGTTGACAAAATCAACCGCATTTGTAAGCTGCACAACGTAGCGCCATATTGTACCAGCAGTTGGTACTGCGAGCCGCCTTCAAAATAAAGCCCAAATTCCATTACGCCAACGTTCACCGAAACTACCCCGCGGGGAAAGTCGTGGACACAAATCACGAAAGTCGCAGACACAAACCATCTCGACATGTCTGGAACTTGTCCCGGACATTGTCGCAAAGTCGGCGTAATGGAATTTAGGCTTAAATGGCGGTAGACCGTATTGCGGACAGTACCGGCATTAATTCTTATAGGATGTTTACACGATCCAGCAGACGTCCAGCAAACTTTCAGCAAACGTTTAGCATTAGCACATGCATTATGAGTACATTTGCTGGAAGTTTGCTGGACGTTTGCTGGATCGTGTAAAAACCCCCATTATGCTCTGGATAAAGTGTTAACAACGGATGTCTGCTGCCGCTCTGTCTCACGCCCTCAGGCGGTCAAGCACTGTACCGGATTGTTTAGATCAGTCCAACTTCCGTAGTGAAAATCACCAACCGCAACTTTCAGGTCACCACCGGACCTGAAAGCCGTACAAGCTTTTCACTGTAGGCCGGTATTGTCCAACGCTGTATTATGTGGCCTAATTGTCTTTTCGGGGACGCTAAAATGCGAGAAATGAAAATACGAGACATAAAAATGCGGCACTATACTGCGTGGCATGAAAATACGAGACATGAAAATGCGGCACCAAAAATAAGGGATGAAAATGGAAAAAGTGAGACATGAAAATGGGAGACATGAAAATGGGAGACATGAAAATACGGGAAAATGAATATGCGGGTCAGACGTATGCTAAAAGTTATGTTTACACTATGAAATTAATTAAATTCAAATTAACTGTAGAACTGAGCCGTCCTCGACGAAATCACAAGGCCAGGTTCAATATCATTGCAT
>Ga0056128_1008879_pt1 | contig 12662 bp, 6 predicted proteins | sample WorMetLIZISLAND2_FD_71113 | JGI IMG/M metagenome (GOLD analysis project Ga0056128, IMG submission 71113) | Marine gutless worms symbiont microbial communities from Max Planck institute for Marine Microbiology, Germany - Olavius geniculatus... ...
GAAATCTCTATCTTACCTGGTCTTGGAACGGTACCGGAACGTGACAGACACCAATGGTGTTACCATAGCTAATACGCGCTATAGTACCTATGCTATAGCTTTCGCGCGTGAAAAGGAAAAAAACTGCATAATGTATAGAAAGAATACTTATTAGACCGTCGCAAAACATTTTAGACGGCATCAATAAATGCAATTACGCCTAACCTATTGCGATACATTTCTCCGTAGTGTGGTCTGTTTGGCTGTCACGTTCGTGCACACTGCTCAGACCGCTAAACATTTATTTTGGCAGATACACTTGTGAAGTCTAATAATTCAATGCGTTAGATAGAGGTTCCTCTGACTTTCTTAACCCCATGGAAAGAGGAGAATTGGGGATCGAACACGCAGTCAAAAGACGTACACTTAATTGTTTCCGACTTATGACGATTTGTGATTTATCAAGTCGCAGATCGATCAGAGATGCCGCTTTTTGCCAAATTACGTTGGTTTTTGTTTGAGAAAATGCTAAATGAATAATGACACCCTGCCTACTTTGCTTACTTACTTACGCGTAATTACTGTGTATGCAAAGTTTACACAGCTGAGCCGATTACAACCACCGAAATATTAAATATCAATATTTACAATGCCTGCATTTTAAATAAATTCATGCAAACACGTCACGTTGGAAGTTTTTTGAGATCTGTATACGTGTACACCAACGCGACAATCAGAACGTCAATTGAGCAGCACGTGATCGACGCCAGGCATCGAACTGTCGCTAAATCAATAATCAATAAAATAATAAATCAATGAATCGATCAATAAATCAATAATCAATCACACAATCAGCGCCCAATTGTTGTGTTCCTTGGCGTCGGCGAATTGAATGATCGATGAAGACTGATGTGAGACGGTATTACGGGCTTAAACTCCACTACTTCGAACAGTTGTGGACTTGTTGCCCGACAAGTCGGACAATAAGCTGTACAGTATTTTGATATTGTAAAGATTTTGCGAACTTGTTGTAGACATTCTACGGGCCTATCATTGTTATAGGAAATGTCGTCGTACTGTCTATTTGCTGTGGACTTGTTCAACAAAACATTGTACAGCAGGTTGCACGATAAATCCACACTGAATCAAAGCTAGTGGAGTTTGGGTCTATATGTCGACGATTACCAGAGCGACGACGACGCTGAGTCTGCCGATTGACGCTCGTTGGTCGCTGTGAGACGACGAGGAAGAGCTCGTGTAAAGTGGAGAGTAGTCAAGACCCAGACGCCGACTGACGTCTGTAGCTGACGCGTTCCATGAACCTAGCTGCCACACAATCACCTCCCGCTATAATCCGGGCTCCGCCAGCCAGTGAATCAACAGCGGCGTTAGAATCTAACATGCGGGCTCCGGTCACAGTTCCTAACGCCAGAGGAATTGTATACCACGGTATAGGAATCGTTCTGGAAGGCTATCGTGCTCCGTTACCAAAATATTCATTTTTGCAGCAAAAACTAGCGAATTTTGATGCTAGCCATGCTTCTTTTTAGAAATAAAACATAGACGTTTGTGTATACGTTTGGAACAGCACACACTCTCTGTCTACCTATAGACGCCATCTCAAACGCGTCTACTTCTCGTTTTACTAGCACACCGAGCGCGTTCGAGGTTATTCACTGGTAACGCGCTACATGCACTTACTTTCTTACTGGTTACATTTCGTAAAAAATAAAACGATGATGATGATGATGACGAACGTGCTGTACACACAGGTCTTGAAGTGGAATGGTACGGGCCGGCATTGCACGTACCGATACTGCCTTGGCCTATGGAAAACATCGTAATTATCGTAATTATGCGCCCTGATTCTTTCTGAGACTTTGGCGCTTAATAAATCATTTACTTACTTACTTACTTATATACAAAATGAACTACTAAATGCACAACATCAGATCTGCAACTGACATGCCGAGATTCCCATGCCGACAATTATTTTATTCCACTTCAAGCTCTGTGCACAAAAAAAACGAAGTATGGAATACTCGCATAACACGCCGGCTCCACACCTGGGTAAGGCCCGAGGTAGAAAGCCCGTAGACATCGATGACGTATCCGCAACGACTGCCGTCTTCCCGGAACGAAAGCTCGCCCAAAGCTCCACTGTCTTCAATCTGTTATACAATATATATTACTATTATTTTTTATACTCCCGGTAGTAAAGGTTCCCGGGGTTATTATTATTAATACGTAGGCCTATATAGCGCCACATGCAGAGCTTCAGAGGCGCTAGACGACAGTCAGTTAGGCAGTGAAAAGAAATGTTTTCAAGTGTTTCTTAATATCAGAATCAGAGAGAGGCAGTAAAATGTTTGAGGGAAGGCTGTTTCAAATCGGAGGTGCCGATGAACCTAGCATATTAACGTACATTTATGAGAATTTTTATCTTCGCCCAGAACGGCGGAGGTTATAATTCAGTACCCAGCGTTAACTTGTAAATTCTGTTGGTTTTTTTGTTTGGAGGATTACACAATAAGTTACAAGCGAATTTGGCTAAAATTGCCAGCAAATTTTAAACATGGCCAGACCTAGATGTGGTTAGATGTCGCTGTTGATCCAAATCAGCATGCAAATCCAGGATAAAATTGAAAGATTCTTTACCGTTCCAGCTACAGGAACCATAAAACATTCTGCATTTTGCTATGACCGAAACAATGAGAACAAAACTTTGGCGTCATTTGTAAGACCCAATACCTAACGTCACTGAAACGATGCACAGTCGAGCCATAGACATTGAGATTAATGCTTGGTGCTGCATTCTTTCGGATTTACTGAGACATATAGCCTAGTCTCCATCCAACCGCGAGTTTGAGACCCCTGATCCAACGCAACGGACGCAGCTGGCTCAATGACCAAAACGCAACGACAAAAGCGACATCTACGTCGTAGTTTAAGAATGCTTTTGTTGTGTTTATTGCGTTGCATCCATTGCGTGCGTTACATGCATTGCGGTGGATGAAAACTGTAGCTTCACGGGTGAGCAACAAGGAACAGACATTAAGCTGAACAACATCAACCTTGTGTAGTGTGGGCAGTATGTATTCGTTGCCGGCCCACTGACAGCTGGACGTGCTACGATGATGAAGTCTGACTGCGTGGTAGAGCGTCAGTAGACTGTCGTGGACGTTGGCGTAGTCCGCCCGGCTGAACGTCGAGGTCGAAGCGAACATCTTCTCAGGCAGGTGACTTCGCAGCAGCCGCAGCACGGTTAAATTGGCTTGAGTGAACGAGTAGCGAGATAAGTGCATCGGTTCATCGTTCTACGCACGGCCACGTGGTTATAATTATGTAAAAAAAAGTAATGTAAACGTAACAACACCGAACGTAAAGTCCTTCTGGAGTCACAAGAGCCCATAACCTAATCTCCGTTTCGTTAGCCGTCAGCCAAACGCCAGTTTACACTCCGAGACCAAAGATACGGGGCTAATGTATGCCTCCTAGTGTTGTGAGTCGTGGGTAACTTACGAGTAAGTTACCGGTAACGTGGTAAATTACCGGTAAATTACCCCAGCAAAATTACTGGTAGTTTACTGGTAAATTACCCGTAAATTACCGGTGAGTTATTGAAACAAAATTACCGGTAAATTACCGCTAAGTTACCCGTAACTTACGTAAGTTACCCGTAACTTGGGCCTACGGGTAACTTACCGGTAATTTACCGGTAACTTACCGGTACTTTACGCGTAAGATACGCGTTAACCACGGGTAAGTTACCAGCGACGTTTGTTATCGGTAATTTAACAACACTAATGCCTGCTTACGTTCCAGCTCTCCTTGGTACTCACTGCACTTACCCACAAAGTGATGGCCAGACTGAGTTCCCCTGGGTGGTTACACGTAAAACAATAAATGTTTTAGATTGTGACCCATCTAATGTATTCCTCGAGCGTTATCCGCTGATGGCTAAAACATTAATCAAAACTACCGTAGCTACATTAGATCCGCAAAAACTCCCAATTTTGAGCACCTATAATCTCTTCTGTCGAAATGTTGCAGTATCTATCGGAAAAATGCAACTTTCTGCTATTTACGTTTTAACACACGACGCCGCTGTGTGTGGAAGGGGAACGTTCACCTGTGTCGGATGTTAGTAACACAGTGTAATCTCATATGGCACGTGACGCTCCATAGTTTTAAGATGGGCTACTATCAAGAACTATAAACACCCTTTATGTTAACCCTTTTTAACATTTTCACAAGCCATTAATAGTTACCATGTCAGTGAGTAGCCAGCTGTAGCGATCCGACAACATGCTAAGATGCAACGCCTACGACGCAGCAATCAGACATAATGCATGGATGAGAAATATTATCTACAGCTTGAAATCTTTGGGATATAAAAAATATACGTTAATTCGCCAGGAAAGAAACAGGGTTTATTTGTTTGGTCGTTGTAGTCGTATGCTATGACGTGAGTAATTAATATTGCCCTTAATATTCAACCCGACATCAAAAAGGTACTAAACAGCTTATCTATAAACTATCTGTATTGATACATAAAGCGCTTTATACAGGACTACCGTTTTATTTAGCCGATTTTGTACAACAATATATACCGCCTAGAACGTTGCAATCTGCTAACTGCCACCTACTTACTGTTCCTTCCTTTCCTAGATCTTTTTTGCCTCTCGAGCTTTCTGTGTATCCTCGCCTAAAAGCTGAAATTCTCTTTTCCTTCACATGCGTAATCTGACAGTCTTGCTACTTTTAAATCTCGTCTTAAATCTCACCTTTTCGCCTCTGCTCATCCTGTCTAGTCACCTGCACGCCAGCGCCTCAAATTTGTTTATCGATTACATCGATTACTGGCGCTGTTTTTCATTGATTGATTGATTGATTGATTGATGAGCAAAATATTATAGTAATTATAGCAAGAATCATATAACCGCGTCGATTTTTAATTGGTATTTATTACTTAGTAATACTTCGTATTTATTCATGAAGATGTGATTGGCTGAGTACCGTGTCTAACAGGTGGTCGGTGACGTTGCGTGACGTCATGAGGACGATGTTGTTGACCGCCAGGTGTCGCATCTGCAGCAGCGCGGCGCGAACTGTCGATCTGACGTCATCGTCTGCCAGCTTCCAGGCAGCTACGTGAACACGGGGCTTCCGAGCTAGCTCCTCTACCAGTCGGCCACCTGCACAGCATGTACACAATGGCTCAAAATACAATACCAACGGCTGAAAAACTTAGGTTTTTAAAGAAAATTGTTAGGTTTTAGGTTTTTATGTTTATTTAGATTCTTTAAAATTTAAAAAAATGTTTTCTGGTTCAGTGTTCAATGAACACCGTACACAAGATTATGACTTTAAAAACATCTTATACACCTTGTCTGTCACATAATCACATTGTTTTTTATCAGTTATAGCAACATAAAATCACGATTAAAATATAAAATAAAATATGATATGTAATAAATGTCACAACAAACAAAAAACTTTAAAAGTTTAACAAGTAAGCTTTTGAGGTGTTCTTAGAAAAGCTAAACAAGTAATTTGAGCAAAGCTCATAAGACGCAAGACAGCCTTAGCAATTCCTCTTCGCATGTTGTCCGGGTCTATTTCCAGCCATTTCGGTACAATTTACTCTTAAAATGTGTGTCGTATGCCGAAATCGCAAAAAAATCATGAAAAACCCCTTTTTGTGGGTTCAAGGTTATTCAAGGTCATCGATGTTGATAAATCTAAAAAGTTCGTCACCAGTGCTTGTAATTTTATGCAGCATGTCTGTACCTATCTGCAACATTTTTCACACTAAACGAGCCAATAGCGGCAAAATAACGTCTTTTTAGGGGGTAGCTGTCTTTAACGCCTACCTCCGCCGGCCTCCTTGAAGCTATGGGGTCGGGACTCAAACTACTAAAATCTACGTTTAATGCTAAAAATTTCATATGTAGGTTGTCTTGGTCTATCTCCAGCCATTTCGTCGCAATTTACTGTTGAAATGTGCGTTGCAGCCAAAAATTGCGAAAAAATTAACCAAAACCACCTTTTTGGGGTTTAAGGTCGCTCAAGATCATCGATGTTGACAAAACTAAAAAGTCCGTGAACAGTGATACGAGCCAATAACGGCAAAATAACGTCTTTTTAGGGGGTACCCCTCTTTGACGCCCTCGTTCGAGGGAAACCCCCGCACCCACGGGCACGAAATTTTGCCACGATAAACTAGAGTCCTTAGGGCAGCCCACAGTGAAGATTTCGTGATCATACTTTCACCGTTTTGATACAGATCACGACTGTGACAGACGGACGGACGGACAGACGGACGGACGCCAAGACGATGGCTAAGACGCGCGAAGCATTTTGCTGTCGCGCGTAAAAACCTAGGGTTTTCGGACCAATTTTTCAGCCCTAAAAATACCCCCACCAGACAATAAGCAATTTCTCCGCAACCGGTAGGCCCAGCTAATTTAATCTTTTAAAATTGCTTTACCCTGACGTTTTTCCGAATCAAACAGTATACAACGTACCTACGGCACCTTAGTTATGCAATCACACTACCGTGTAAAACAATAACTATAAAAATCATGATTTTAAAAAAAAAAATTTTTGTAGCACTCGAATAACTAGAAATTCTGGGCAGAGTCCGGCATAATGTCTGACTGTTGAAAAGTTGTAAGGGTTTGAAAATTTGCTATAACATCACACATTACACATCACACCTAAACAACAAACATTTAATCATGATAGCGTTCTTTAAAAATTTGATCATATTACTTGTTCCTATTAATATTCAGCATTAATGAAATTTTCGACTCCATCGCTGCTGTGTGAAATGTTGACTCTTAACTCTTTATCATCATCTTTATTCGTTCAAGTACTTCTGTCGTCTATATTTCCTCTCAGTGACTTAAGCGTTATAACTGCCTATAATCTCACACCACTCAAACGTTACAACCGACAAATGGCTCGGTTCTGTGTACAGCAACCATTCTCAGGCAGAACTCACCGTCGATCACAACTATGAAGTAAGTACATTTCAACACGGTCTACAGTGTAGTATGCGAGTGTAACGAGTATAACCTATATAGGCCTACGTACATACGCTGTGTGTGTGCAGTTCGGCGGACAATACCTTGTTTAAAGCTATACATAATAGCTGCAACTTGTCAACACTGTCATCTCAGACAAATATATGAATACATGAATGTACGAATATAATAATTATGACCTTCTGTCTGGTGTTGATAAACGACGGCAAGTTTTGTCCACTGCAGCGTGGCGAGCACGTCGACGATGACGCTGTACAGTTCGCCAGGGTGTGGTAGAACTGATATGAGGTTGTACGGTTTGGAAACACTGCTAGGGATCGTGCTGCCGCCATACGGCTCGACAGGAGACGGCGTGCCGATGTCAACGACGAAGTACGGGATACCGAACTTGAGCGTCGCCGTGGCGATAGCCTGCCGGTACGGACCGACCACAGCCGACACGTTACCGGAACCGATCTCCATGTACGCTGTACGCACCCGCACCGCACATCACGTCTTATCACAAATCGGCTCCAAAATGGCAAATAAAGAAACGACTAAAATTAGGTACTGGGAAAAAAGTTGGAAAAATAGTTAGTGGCGTCGTGGCAGGAGGCATTTGCCCCCCCTCCCAAAAACAATTGGGGCTGTTGAAAATTTGTACGAAAATCTTGTTTGTGTCGGAAACGTTTTGTCCAACAATGCTAAATTTCGGCTAAAAACACATTTTAAAAAATTCAGAAGATGTCAGAAATTTGCAGCTCTATGTTGGAATTCTGACGGAAATCTGCAGTGTCTGTCAGAAAATTTTAACTTTCTTTTCACTTACTTTAAACGACGCCGCTAGAAGAAAATGTGCTGCCTTCCAAAAAATTTGAATTTTCATTATTTTTTTACAATAGTAAATTATGGTGTACTCTAGCGAAATGCTGCAGTGAATGAAATAAAAATGACAAAAAAAAACGCCACGGGGACTCCTTTTAGGCCCGCGGGACTCCGCGCAAGTGCTGTGCTGGAAAGGGCGTCGCTCGCTCGCCCACGCCTAAAGGTAAGTTGAAAACAAGAGAAATAAAAGGAACTTATAAAAGCCGCGCTTTTAGTTTCATTCACTCAAATAGTGTCGCTGTTTACGTGTCTTAAGGCCGGTTCTGGAAATTTTGCCAAATTTTTAGCCGACCGTATTTTAGTAACGGTCGAGCTGTTGTCATGGTTTTCGTCCGTCCGTCCGTCCGTCCGTCTGTCTGTAACAGATGTATTGTGGCTAACGGGTAAGACAAAGGGGAAACTGTTTACACGAATTACTAGCCATGGGTGTTAAACTTGGGCATGCAAAATTTAAGCCATTTACTTTAAAAAGAACATTTTCAAATTGGTAGTTGAATGACGGAGTAGGAAAAATGTGCGTTTTCAACGAAAAACTGGGCATATTTCGGAAATGGTGAGAGATACGGCCTAGATTACTATTTATCACTAATAAGAAGTGGCATATTGGCTTTCAAATAACATAAAAATCATTGACCTTGGAGGACCTTGAAGGTCACTGACAACCAGTACGGTCGGCTATCCTAGCGATAGCTGGGCTTCTTGTATAGTTTTAGACGTAATAAAAATTGACTGACAGATTGATTTACTCTCTGCCGTGGTGTGCCACTTTGTTGTGGTGGTGAGCTTAAAGCTCCGAAGACCCAAACGATTTCTAAAATCCGGAAGAAATGAGCCAACCAAGAGCACACGTTTCATACGAACGGTTATCATATTCTTCACCAGTGCTCGAGTACTGGCTAATCTTCGGTTTTATAGACGATTTCGGCTTCACAGCAGTCTGCGGCTTCGTAGCCGTTTACGTGACCGTAACTTTCTGGGGATGCGCATTAATAGGCCGAATTGATGCGGCCTCAGCGCTGAGCAGGTGTAACAGTCTGCCCGCCCCGAAGGTAAAGTAAGGTAAGAGATTAATTATCGACTGATTGACAGACCTTCGAGCAGCGTGTCCATGGTCATGTCGTCTTGCCGGCGCACTCGGACAAACTGTAGGTCAACACCGGTCAACGACTTGGAGTAGCGCACGTTGTCCCAGACAGTCGACACGAACGACAACACGGACGACGATGATGATGAAGTGCCTGGCGGTGGAGTCTTGCTGTCACTGATCACCCCTTCACAGGAACAAAAAAAAAAAAACAACGGGTACATACACTGTTTGCTACACGCATAGACTTATAGCCAAAAATTACAGTTTGAAGGGGTAGACTGAGGCCGAAGTGCGGAAAATCAAAGCCAAAAGTCGAGATCGAAATGTTTCGTAATTGGAGAGGGGGCACTGAGTTCCCTCTACACGAGCTAAAAAACGCTGAAAACTTCCGTAACAAAACCTTAAAGCGCAAACGCATTACTGGACATAAGAAAGCCCCGAAATGCATGTAGTTTTTCTGCTCAATTTTATTTCGCCAATAATATAATTGGGAAAGATGCAAATGCATAGACCATTAATTTTCTATCATTGATTTGGCTAACCATGTGAGACTCTAGCTTATCTTTGCTACCGCTGACGGTGCATTTGTATAAATAACTTTTTTCTTCGTTATCTTTTTACGTGCATGCTGTTTTCTGCTATAACTGCTGTCCATACGAAGATAGGATACGTTCGACAGGAAACTGAATAACCCACTTCTTTGAACTGCGTTCGTGCCGAACATCATTTGGCGTCACTGGGACGTTTTTGGGCAGTTCTGACACCGTTTCAAAAGTCTATTTTTTAAAATCATTTACGTAATATTAATATATAATGTGTACAGTACAATGCACGGGCCACGCAGTACACAAAAAAATGCGATGACAATAAAAAAATTAAATGTCAAAAGGCTAGAAAAAATCCATACGAAGTTAACAAGCGCACGAAATATTACAACTATTTTATTCAGTTTTTGTTTAACAGTGCGTAACAGAAAGTTATGTCTGTCCATATTTACTCGTACTTTATTTCTTACTTATTTACCGTAAATTTACCGTTTTGCACTTACTACGACAAAACATGTCGGGATTGTCGGCGTTTCAGCGCATATAATGTCGCCGATCACGAAACGCTGGTGCAGTCTGGTAGATGGGTGATTTATTGGTCATCGAATATGACCCCCAGTCAGACATCGACCGAAGATGACACTTGAGAATGACGTCACGCAAACGCTGCACTCCGCTACTTACTGATAAAATGATTCTTTAATTCCACAAATCAATCTCCCTACTGTCTTTCTATTGAACGAATGTCTTTTTCTTTCCGTTTGCCACAAAGCCGCATCCTTCCATCCCCTTTTTTACGCGCGACAGCAGCAGCCATCGCAATTCTGTCCGTCCGTCCGTCCGTCTGTCCGTCTGTCTGTCCATCACACCGGTGGATCAGTCCAAAACGGTGCAAGTTAGGATCACCAAATCTTCACCGTCGGCTGCCTGGAAGACTTTAGTTTTAGGAACTGTAAAGCTTTTTCACAAATTCGGAAAAGGTCACCCCGAGCTGGGGCGCTGAATGAGAGGAAGAGGTGAAAAATGTGCGATTTTTAGACAATAAGTCGCCATATCTCAGAAACGGTGCGAGATCCATAGGACCTAGGTTACTATTAATCACTAATAGGAAGTCGTACACTGGCGTTTGATTGGCACCGAAATTAATGACCTTGGATGACCTTGAACGCCAAAATAGAGCTTTTGGATTTTTGGCGATTTCGGGTTGCGACACACATTTTAAGAGCAAATTGTGCCGAAATCACTACGAATAGACCAGTACAACCTGCATATGGTATTTTCGACATTAAACGTAGATTTAAACGTAGCTTCAAAGTGGCCTGTGCACGAAGGCATCAAAGTTGGGTACCCCCAAAAGTCGTTATTCTACCGCTATCCGCTTTGTCAGATCGGTTATGCCCCCTGGCGAGTGCAAATGAAACGCTATATAGATACTAGCCTTCATAAGCATAGTGTTGAATGTCAACTGCTAAGATCTTTCAGCTATGATTTTGTTCGCAGTGGGCCTTCAAACATGCACCGCTGTCGCTCCTTCCCCTTCGCGTTAGCTGGGCTTTCTTGTTTCTTTCTCTAGCGCGCTGACTTTCTGTTTTTGTTCCTATCTGTCAAGGCAATTCGTATCGTAAAAGAAACACTGTTTCCAAGAACTGAAAAAAGTATGCAATTACATCATACGTAGCTTGACTTTTCTCGCACGTGATGTCACAGTTTCAAGGACGTTTTGTGTCGCCTGATTTTTTTGCATCACCCTAACCACCTTAACTCATCACTATATCATTCCAATTAGCTGTCACTTCCGAAGTTCCGAGAATGCACAGGGTGCTACTGTTCGCGTAAATTAATTAGCGCTACTGTAGGAAGTGCCAGCCGGGACATTAACCTTTATACGGACTCTTGTTAGGCAAATCAAATTGGCGCAGTGCAGTTTTCATGATAATGATGATAACGACGATGTTAGCTATTCATCGACATCGCCATTCGAGCAGCCTTCGTAGCAGCGATGTATTTGTCATATTTTTACTGAAGATGTCAGAAATTTGACCTCACTTGTTCGACCCTGTGTCAGGAATGCGGACTCGAATTTTTACAATGAACAAGACACGAATGTACGTAAATCGGCATTCTGGAACGTGTATCACAGCCAAATTTTACCGATCTACAGCACGCACCATGCACATGCATGCAATACACTTACGGAAATGATAATGACAGTTAGATATTTGATCAATATTCATCTAAGCACAGGGAATTAGGGGCGGAAAGGGTTTACAGAAAGAAGGGGGTTGGAGGTGACCCCCGCTTTAGCGCCTACATTTTTTCATGGACTTCCTGAGGAAGATTCAGCGGTTTTGTTCAGGGAATCAAACCTTTCTAACCTCTAGGCAAATACAGTTACAGCCCTGCTCCGTATAGCATCTGATTGTAGGACAGGCAACAGTATGGCTTGAATTCCATTCCATTATTGCGATCTGCGGTGAAAATGCTGCGCAACACATTATCAACTGGTTGTACCACTTGCTGTTTGTTTTACGACTTGCCGCGGATTTTTGATGTAGATTTTTTTCGTGACTTTGTTGCACAGCTTGTTGTGCGACGTATTCGCCATGTTGTACGGCAAATGTCCAACAAATCAAATTACCAGGTGTAGCTCGAGCTTATGTTGTACTGACACCGACAGTCGGTAGCGGCGTTTATTCAGCTAAAGTCGTGATACGCATCAGGCGCACGGCACTTCGCATTGAATTATTAAGCTCACGAGTCAGTCGGCGACGGAAACGTCTTCGTTTGCGTACGTACCGTAACGTACCTTCTGCAACAGTATGTCTGTGAGGATTCGGATTGAATGCCAAATGGCGAGAGCACGAACCGTAGACTGCGAAGCGCCCGAACGAATCGTCGTTAATCTTGATAATATGCGGAGGATGGACGCGCCCGTAGCGGCTAAGACGATCGGACCCCACGGTTTAAAAATGCAGCCCGTTCGTCCATCGAATGACGTATGGACGGATGGCGTCGTAAGAGGGTGGGGTGGGCGAAGAAGTGCTGGCGGGAGGGTCCGTCATCAAAGATGTAACAGACGAACGACGACGACGCATGCGCGTCATGGTGCGAGGCAGCGAAGTCGCCTGCAGGGAC
>Ga0056128_1008880_pt1 | contig 12662 bp, 10 predicted proteins | sample WorMetLIZISLAND2_FD_71113 | JGI IMG/M metagenome (GOLD analysis project Ga0056128, IMG submission 71113) | Marine gutless worms symbiont microbial communities from Max Planck institute for Marine Microbiology, Germany - Olavius geniculatus... ...
GCGTTTCGACGACACCGCAAACACCATGGGACTGCACACTTCGTGGGAAAAGACAAAATTACAGAACACTGGTTATGGTCCTCCACCTCAATCAGTCTCCGTCGATGGACACCCCGTGGAAGCCACCGATAAGTTCGTCTACTTGGGCAGCACTGTCGACTCCACTGGATACTCCAACACTGACATTCTTCGACGAATCGGCCTCGCATCATCAGTGATGAGCCAGTTGGACCGAGTTTGGCGCCAGAATCGGCTGAGCCTTGCTACTAAGCTGAGGATTTACACTACTTGTGTTCTGGCAGTAGGCCTCCATGGTGCTGAAACCTGGACACTGTTGAAGGAAGACTCACGCAGGCTACAGGCATTTCACATGACATGCCAAAGACGTATTCTTGGTGTTAGGTGGAATGACTTCGTCACCAACAGGGCTGTAGCTGACAGTACGAATCTGCCAAGTATACTCAGTACCATAGCCGGTCGCCGTCACTCCTTTTTCGGCCATATTCGCCGTTTGTCCGCCAACACACCAGCACATAAGGCCCTGAAGCTTGCGGTGGACTCCAAGTCCGGAGACATACCACAGCACGACTGGAATCGCCCCGCTGGCAGACCACGGACTACATGGATGAGTCAGATTGTGCGGGACACCGGACTCACTGCTACTGACGCATGGGCTCTTGCCGACGACCGGTCAACGTGGAGGGCGCTACGACCCACAGCCGGTTACGCGCAGCAGTGAGTGAGTGAGTGAGTGTAGGCTGCGCTGGTGGCGCGGTCGAGTGATAAGTACATTTAGAACAAATGCAAATATTAAAAAATATACTGCAATGAAATGACCAATAAAATGGAACAACTAACAGAAATCTTCGAATTTAATTGTCATCGTTGTTGTCAAAACAGAGGTGGTAAATGTTGCGTTGACAGCGGGGCGTCACAGGGCACGATTGACCGAGTTGAAGCGACGCATGACCGAGATGGCGATGCGAGTTAACACCGCACTGCTCGACAAGTGGGAAACAAGCTCCGTACCCGGTACGCCTACTGTATAGGCCTATCTGTGATTGTAAATTCAAACAATCTTTTCGAGAGAGGTTGGTACTTTAGCTGCAGAGTAAGTGCCTTTTAAAGTCAGTTGCATATAATGCATTAAGATTTAGTGATTCTGAGCAGCAGAATGTTCAGCGTCGAGCCTAGTTTCCTAAGGTTTACCCTTTACGAAACATTTGTCGCGGGTCTCTAGAAACGACGCATCAAACAGCAGTCGATGCTCAGTCTTATTGAGCACGTGCTCACGGTTTCCAAATAGTTCTTTTTATACTGTAAATTTCGTTGCCGTGGCAAACGTTTATTGGAAAAGTGTCTCGTTTTATTGAGCGAATGAAGTCAGACTGACTGACAGACTGACTAACTGTAATGTACAGATCGCGACTTGGTGCAGTCAGGACATGAGGGGATCTTTAGTAGTAGTTGTTGTAGTCGTCGTAGTAGTAGTAGTATCTAGGACATGAGGGGGTTTGTGCAAGTCCGTTATGCAGCGCCCGCAACCTGCATGACAACAACTACTACACTGGCTGCAACAACTACTACAACAACAACAACTACAACACTGGAAGTTAGTTGCTGCCCTATTTCATTGCTGAATTTCTTAACAAAAGTAAAAGTGAAACACACAAGAAAAACACCCAAAGGTACAAAAACTTTTAAAAAACAATGCTTGAGTCTTGAAACCTATAAACACAACTGGGGGCCGGAACTGATATTCACGGGGAACTGACGCTAGACTGGAGTTTTTGTTGTCGGATAAAACACAAAAACAATATCTAAACAGTGAGCGTGGCATAGAATTTTGTTTAAAAGATCAGGAAAAATTATAACATTCGCTGAAAAACCACAACGATGTGCTCTCCTTAAGAATGAATTAATTTTACCAGAAAGTTTAGCAGTCGATCTTAGCAACTCTGTGAAAAAAGGGCTTAGTGTCACAGCGAACGACAAATTACTGTACACTCTTTGCCAATTGCCATTATTATAATTTATGCCAGTAGTCCACTCAGCTGTGGGCCTATAACGTGTATCAGGCGGCAGCAGTCTCGTTGGTTTTGTGGAATCATCGAGACCACTTCGACGCCGACTCAGCCACTCCGTGCCTTCACGCGCATTGTATCCTAGTTGTAGTAGTTGTCGTAGTAGTTCTAATCGTGGCAGTAGTAGTAGTAGGCATAGTAGTAGTAGTGCCTTCACGCGCACCCTGCAGCACCATTGCAGAGGTCGATCACACTACCGAGAGGTCAGACTATACTCTAGCGTGCGGGTGGTATAGAACTTTACAAGCGCAAGGGAAATCGTTAACACTAGAAATACACATCGGCCTAGTGGCGACATATTGTGCGGTTGTCAGCCTAGAAATCAGACGTGCAACCCCAACATTATGAACTGACAAGTAATTTGAGAAAAGCTCATGAGACGCGCGACAGCCTAGCAGTTCTTGCTCGCAGGTTGTCTTGGTCTTTCTTTATTCATTTCGTCGCAGTTCACTTTAGAAATCGGCGTTGCAAGCAGAAATTGCAAAAATAACACTAAATCCCATATTTTTAGGGTTCAAGATCATACAAGGTCACTGATGTTGACATCACTACAAAGTTTGTCACTATTGCTTGTTACGATAAGCAGCATATCTGTAAATATCTCAACTACTTTCACGCTGCACTAGCCAATAGCGGTAAAATGACTACTTTTCGGGAAGTAGCTATCTTTAACGCCCGTCTGCGCAAACCACCTTGAACCTAGGGAGTCGAGACTTGAACTGCTAAAATCTACGTTTAATGCTGATAATTTCATATGCAGGTTGTTTTGGTCTATCTCCAGCTATTTCGTCGCAATTCACTGTTGAAATGTGCGCTGCAGCCAAAAATTGCGAAAAAATCACCAAAACCCCTCTATTGGGGGTTTAAGGTCGTTCAAGGTCATTGTTATTGACAAATCTAAAAGCCCATCACTACTGTTTGATATGATTTGCCGCAAGTCTGTACCTATCTACAACCGATTTTACACTATAAGCGCCAATAGCGGCAAAATAACGTCTTTAAGGGGATACCCCTCTTTGACGCTCTCGTTCGAAAGGAACCCCCTCACACAGGAACACGAAATTTTGTCACTAAAAACCAGAGTCTTTGAGGCAGCCGATAGTGAAGATTTCGTGATTCTAATATCACCGTTTTGATAGTGCCAAGGTGTGACGGACGGACAGACGGACAGATAGACACCTCGACGATGGTTAAGACGCAGGAAGCATTACATGCTGTCGCGCGTAAAAATCGGTAACTTATGCTTTGCAAAAGTTTACGTGGTTTTTCTATGCTTTTCACTTTTTTGGGCTAAATTAGGCCTATGGGACATATGGACGGACGGGCAAAACGGCGTATTTTTTGATGGTTTAGGTTGGGGTCAGCAAACGCTGTAAGTTATTTTACTGCGGTCTGAAGCGAAGCCTTAACCGCCGTCGATTTTGAGCATATGTTCTTTAAAAGGCATTTATAGACAAAAACCGACATAATTGTGGATTTACCAACTTCCCGCAATAGAAAGGCTGAAAACCTTCCTCGTCACTTTTATTGTAGACCAATGCTCTAAGACAAAACGGACAGACGGACAGACTATGTGGTAGCACTAGCATACAGTGATTGCGTTGCAGTGGTCAAAGCGGTGCTTCGGTTGGAGACGAAGACATATCAGCTGTGCTCGGACCAGGACAAGTCGGGCCAAAGCTGCATGACGACAGTCGGTCGATATCGCCTGCAGCCAGCAGAACTCCTTCCGGTAAAATCCACCCCATGCATAGGTAACAGAAGAGACCGCACAGTGTGATACAAATGATGGACTGAGTCGGTGTGACGAACAGTGTTGACGATTAAACACGACAGATTAATGTGTGAATTTGTTCAGTTAATCAACCAATCAAGTCAGTCAAATAAGAGTCACTCAAACTCAAAGTGATCTTGGTTAACCCATTCATGCCTAGCGTCCTCCAAAATGGGACACCTACTTTGACGACAAATCATTAAATAATTCAGGCACTAATGGTTTAAGAATCATAATCAGTGTGCCTAACAATACTGGAATTAAAACTGCGCTTAGCCTGAAACAGTTCAAGCTAAAATGTCAAAGTAACGTCGGACAAAAGATTTTAACTTTTCTACGAAAAGAGCTGATTGAAACTGTCGCCGACGACAGAGAGAATACTGTTTATTAGCCTAATTTGCTTGTGTTACAGAGAGAGGATCAGCAGCAGCCAAATGTCTCATGTCACACGGTGATCTCAAGTTGGCGTTCGTCATCACCAAGGGTCAATTTGAGCTGGATGTCATCTGTGCCAAAGAGTTGATCTGCTGCTCATCAAAGATGCCCGGTGCGTATTAATCTGCCACCAAAGCCCATCACACACGACCCGCCTTGACGGGCTGACAAGTCATGATCTGTCATGGCCTTTAGTGCCAACATGTATGCGGCCGACCGTTTAGTTGTCGGGGGTCTTAAGTGTCGACAGTAAACTAGGTCCACTTTTCGACGCCAACTCACACTTTTATTTCTGGTTTTGCTAGCACGCTAAGACAGTTAGGCCTATACGACAAACTGACAATGCATCGTTCAAGCAAAAGTCTAAAAACATAACTGTTCCAGCAAGCATTTTTAACATAATTTTTGTTGTGTTTTGCAGTATTCCTAATTTATTAGTAATCAGCTTTGGTAATTTTGGGCTACTCAAGTCTGTATTTCTTTAGTTTCTTCTTGATTGACAGATCGGACTGTAGAAATTTGTGGCGCACTGTTGATCGCGTATAGACACGTACGTAAAGACGTATTTGATGGATGGCAAGAAGCGAATACAGAAGAAGCGCACAAAGACAATTCGCGCTAGCATTGATCCGTTCTACATCACCAAGCTGAAATATCCTGCGTACAATATCCACGGTCGACATTTACAGGTACAGGCTTTGCTGACGCTATAATACACTGTGTCCCCAAAAAACGTCTCACTTTGACACAATTTGCCATCAGAGGATCGTTCAGTTTCCCACCTTACCCATTGTATGCTTCTGCACTACCTAGGGAAATCAGATCAAGAGAAATTTGTGTTGAAATAAACAGAAAACCTAAAAGAAACATTCCCGACATTATCGATCGTAATTTGAATAAAAATTAGCTGATTTTAATAATATTTTACACAAATATTTTTGACACAACTGGCTATTAAATAAGTGTTTTAGTTTCCACGTCACCCAACATCTGCTTTTGCACTACCTGGGGAAAGCAGACCAAGCATAACACGTGTTAAAATGAATTGAAAAAAATCGTCAATAAATTCCATCTATCCTAATCTGTGGGCCCCAATAACCGGTTTATTACAAGGTTTGACTGTCATGCAGCACGTGTCTACCAGATGAAGTTTAGGAATGTTTGAAGAGTTAAGAAGCGACTGGTACAGCCTGCATTGGTCTGGAGCAGAACTTTGTCGATATTGCTGTCAATGAATGGAGAAAGCGTCTCCTTGCCTGTGATCGCATAGTGGGCAAACACTTCAAGCAATTTTACTGCAGGCAGTTGAAAAATGGACAACTGGATAAATTGTCAGCCACAGTGTCAGAAGTGTGAATAGAATGTGTTTTTACGCGTTATGTTAATTAAGCAATCATATCTCATTGGATAAAACAGTGATATTTTGCTAGTTCTGTTTTCCCCAGGTAATGCAGAAACAAAACGTTGGGTGTAATGGGAAACTAAATGATCATTTGATGGCAATTGTGTCAGGAATATCTGTAACAAAAATTATCAAAATCTGACAACTTTGGTTTTCAAGTTGCAGTTGAAAGTGTCGGGGATGTTTTTTGGGACACAGTGTATATTAAAAAAACGTTGACAAGCACAACCTCTAACAACATAAGCATAAAAAATACATTTTACAACAGACTACGAAAACATTTACAAAAAAACGTCTTGTTATCATCGTCATCCTGTCAACAAACACAACCATGCATAATACTATAGTAGAGGCCTGCGTGTAGGCTTATCTACTGCTAGTTGTGACATCCAAGCAAATGACTGAGCATTCTACACAGGCAATGTAGTGATGCTGCAGCTAATAATTATTGTTTTCTGTACTTCGTGGTACAGTAAGGGAAATGACGGACAAATTACAAAAAAAAACATTCGTTTTTGCAGAGTTTACCTGAAAAATATACTACAAAAATAAAATATGTTGAATCAAAGTCGTTTACAGGTATAATTGTTTTATGAACAACAGCGTCTATGTCGCGAAAAAACAACACCATTCACATTTTTGTGACACTAACAGAAACGACAAAAGCAAAATGTATTTATAAATTCTGTAAAGTTAGACTACTTATACTATTTCTAATACCTATTACTACTGTGCCCCTATCGTCGCCAATAAGTAGGCCTACTGTCAATAAGACTAATAAATGGATTGCGTTGCGCTGTTGTGGGCACGCAGGTGATGGTGAAGGAACATTTGGGCAATTTCGAGCGCAGTCGATGTCTCGGTGAAATAATCATAAAACTGGACGGTCTGAACCTCACTTCCTATACGCTTGGCTGGTATCGGTTATTCGCACAGTCCGCAGTCGAGCTCGGATCTTCCGAATCCGTGCATCTCCTTTGAATAATATTAGCACTTTCTACTAAACCCAGTGAAGGTAAAGGTAAAGGCAAAGATCGTCAATTTGTATAGCGCATCGTCGCATATACACGCCTCTAATGCGCTTTCGTCACTGACCAGAGCCGCCGGCCGCTGTGACAGTAGTGGTAGCTTAGCGGTAGTAAGTAGCAATAGTTACTGTTGTTGTTGTCGTTATCCGTGCATCTCATCTGAACTAGCAACAACGACAGCAACAACGACTGCAACTGACAACTAAAAATTTGGGGAAAGCCCAAAGTTAGATCGTCCGGCGCTGTAAGTCCAACTGAGAAAACATTTTGGGGGTTTAAAGTCCCCTCGTAGCAACGTCACGTGACCCGAACGCAATCACCTACACAGCACGCGCAGTGGTAATCTTAAATGGTTCGACATTAGACAACTAAACTTTGCTGTTCGTAGACTAAAGCTCACCACTACTTTTCCGCCGAACGTGAGAGTGGTTGTAAATGGTCAATTACTTTTCTGCTTGCAAATATCTCATACGAATATATTCCAAATATATTCGTCATCGAAGTCTGAAGCTGTCTAAAATCACGCCGAATTTTTGATCATTTTGCCCTTCCAAATTTTTGAGGTGCATCCTTTCTAAAATCCCTACCCAAATATTTATTGCTGTTTTAGGGTACGTCGCCCGGACAAGTTCGTCGAGGTTATTTCAACCGACCTCAAGGTTATTTCGACATCTCGATTCATTTCGGAGATAAGTTTTCTAAAACGGCGCCGAGTTGTGCGTCTATAGCTTGTCAAATTTCCGTAAGCTACGGCTGGCTACGGTTTAACCGGAATACGGCCAAGCCGGCGCGGCTTAAAATTTCTACGGCGGCGGCGGCTTCGGGGTCTAGTGTGTGGTAGCCATAGAGAAGGTCAACGTCAGCGCGTGTTTGTTGTGCAGCCAATCACCGCCGTACTACACTTGCATCTTCTTCCTGTTCTTCGCTGCTGATCTTGAGGACGAAAGGGGTCTTAGGGAGCAGTGGATGTGGTTCTTCCGGTAGTGGATGTAAACTAACTGGAGACGTGACTGCAGGATTTAAGTCCGACGATCTGGAGTCACTCTCGCCAGCCGGATCTGCACACATTCACCGAAACGTTCAATGATATCTAATCCATTATTGTCCTCGGAAGCCACGGCGGTATTGTTTTCAGCATCGTCGTCAAGCTTATTCTCTGTCAACGCGATAACTCCTAAATGATAAACCGATGTACTTTTGCGTGAAGATGTAACCGAAAAGTGAAGATGTAACCGAAACAACTTCTAACAGCGTAATGAATATGAAGGTCACAGGTCACAAGTCAAGATCACATGAGCTTTTTGTGTTTTATGTGCATGATACTGCTGCTATCTGCGGGCAGTACTTAACATTGAACAATGCTTGATAATCTTTTTTTTGTTTCAATCTTAAGTTCTTAACGACGTATGGTGACGGCTTGATCGTATTCAGTGCATTTTAGCCGTAAAATATGACATTTGGTGGCAACAATTTTAATTTTTTTCTTAAAATCAACTGACCAAATTCAGTGCATGCAGCTGAAATAATAGACAAACAAGAGCAGTGGAACAAATTTAAAGTGGAGGTACAAATAATCTGCGAGCGAAGCGAACAGAAAATTTTTTCGAACTGTTGTAGGCAGAATTGAACAACTTTAAAAATTCCGGGGAAGGGAGATTTTAACCCATTTACTTCTTCCAACTGTAAATAAGCCTTTGAAAGTAGGGGGCTATAAGTAATCTCCAAGCGCAGCGAGCAGAAAAAAATTGGAGCTGTTGTACACAAAATTGTCGTATTCTGTGCCATGCGTTTATAGGCAATTTGCCACCGAAAAAATATTCTCCCCCAGTTATTGATTTTTTTACTTTCCCCAAAACTTTTTTCAGGAGGCATTTGCCTCCACCTGTCAATGGAGTGGACGCCCCTAGTCGGCGTAATGGAATTTGGGCTTTACAGCGCATGATGTCGTCTTATAATAACCTTTGAAGCGCAGTAAATACCAAGAACGATGTCAACCCTTTCTGTCGCCGACTTAAAATAAAAATATTGGTCTAATAAATATGCGGAGAATTTATCTACGGCAACGCGGTGTAAAAACTATTCAAATTAATTCACATTTATAAGAGATATTATTAGAAAAAATGCTGCACACTTTTACAAGCCACGTTCTACAAACAATAAGCGTCATACCGTTAGCTAGCTGAGTTGTAGTCGTTGCAGTAGTTATAGTAGTAGGCCTACTAGTTGCTGCTGCTGATGATGTTGATGATGACGATGCTAATGGTACTAGGCAGTCGCACGTCATACAGCCGTTGTCATCATAGCGATAACCGAGTGGACAGTAATTGCCGCATTGCACCATTGCACACACTGCCACTGACCAACAGATCACAGGCAATAGTCAACAGCTCTGTTACCGATGCGAGCGGTGCTCATCTCCGTTTCCAAGGCCCCGAGCCAGCAGTGAGTACAAACACAGCTTAGATACATGGACGAAAAGCCGAAACTTCCATATACTGCCATTACCAAATTATAGGCTATTGCTTCTTAACAGAGGCACGTGTGTGAGCAACTTGCCCAAGGTTGTCACCTGGCAGTGTACCGGCCGGGAGTCGAACCAGCGATCTCGCGATCACTAGTCCGACGTCACACACAAGTAAGCGCATTTTTATATCATACATTGCTACAGTGCATGGGCAACTGAAAACCAGTTTATAGATGTCATAATAAAATTATTGCAGTTGTTAAACTCTGGCACTAACCGTAAGGCCAACAATGACCCTAACCCTAATCCTGACCAGAAGCGTAACCCGAATCGTGCGTAGATCGTATTTTTGAAACAAATTTTACGTCGTGATAAACGTGTCAGTTAGGCTAATATTATCAATAATATATAATGTCAGTTAATTAATTTATCATTATTATTTCTAGACTGCCTACATACGGTAATATTCAGTGGTAGTAGTGCTAGTAGTCGCTGTGGTAGTTGTCGGCAGTGAAGTCTGGAATGTCATCCTCGGTGAAGTCGCAGCTATGATCAGTTTCTTGCCGATGACGTAAAGATCATCGTCAGCAGTAGCTGTTGTAGTAGTTGTTGCTGTCGTTGTCGTTGTTGTTGTCGTCGTATCTGTCGTAGTTGTCTGACCACCAGGCTGTTCGACCGTTTCACTTCGCGCACAGCTTGCTAAACACAAATACATAAACTGCATTAATACACGTCACGAGTCAAAAAAAAACACAGCACTAAAACTTTTGCCCATATCTTCGCCCGATATTTGCCGAATTCAAAATTTTTTCACTAACGGATTTGACAGAAAATTTGCAACAATATGATAATTCAAGTTCCGGCCACACCTAAACGGTGGACTATAGGTTGAGAAACGCATGCCTAACTACATGTACCTAGCTACATGTACACGTAGGCCCTGCTTAGCAACAGATAATAGCAGCATGTCCCTATTTCGCAATGGAAAAAGTATTGGCAAATTTGGTCTCGTGATCTTGACCGTTGACACCACCTTAAAATTCAGTACAGAGTGTTAGGGCACATGTGTGTGCATAATTTTTACCAAGTTAATAGTAACGGTTCATGAGTCATCGCGTTAACAGAGAGAAAAAAACAGACAAAAAACTCAGCGACGGTGCTGAAAACAATACTGTCGTCGCTACCGCGGATAGTAATAATTTCCAGCCGTAGCCTACCGGTGTCTGTCTTGACGAAGTCGTAGATGTCAACACAGAGGCTTTGTCTGGCGGCGTCATAAGCTTGACGTCGAGCGAAGGCGTCAAACGTTCCTTCTGCTGGGTCACGGCGGCTTAATATCTCAACCTGCTCCTGGTTGCGCCGACACCTACCGGACTGTGTCCGACCCATTACGCTAGCTCCACCACCGTGACATTGGTAGACCAGCGCCCAGCTTGAGTAGTCCGTCGCGATGACCTTGTAGCGAACTATATATCCACCAAAAACAATATTATGCTGCGCCGTGTACGTAAGTAAGTAGGTTGCGTAAACAAAGCGTAAATTTATAAAGCGTATAACATAAAATTTAACCTTTAATGCTGATAACCGTGAGACAATGAATGCACGCATAAAACCGAGACCCCAGTAAGCATAAAAATGTTCGTGCTTGTGGTTGCCGCTTGTCCATAAAAAGCCTGCGTCATAACATCTTTGTTGGACGGTCAAATTATTTTGGCTTCTTTAGTTTGCTTTTTAAAACTTTACCGAAAAAAAACTGTGTGCATCTTGTGTAAAATACGGTTGCAGTTAAAAGCAGTTTTCAAACAGCTGCTCATCTGCAGTGTCACGCAGTTTTTTCAAAACTTGGTTAAAGACGAACTGTGAAAAATCTGCGACATAAACGTCATTCCCCACCACACACTAAACGTGTCGATACACTACGTTGTGAAATACAAATCTGATAAACGTACAGGGGGCAGACAGGGGTCCGCCGTGGTAGTGAAACGGACCAATCCACATGGTCATGTCAGCCGTACTGTGCCTGCTGTCAGTAGATCGAGCTACTACAGCGTGAGACATCATTGGACCCACGCATGCGTCACCCCTGCAGTGCAGACAGGGCATTATAACTTCACCTTCACGAATAACCACAGCAGGGTAGACAGTAGGTTTCAAGTTCCAGTTCTCGTAGTTCCTTTTGTAGCCTTTTTGATCTCAGTCATTCATCATTCTTTGTTCGATTTAAAAGCATAATCTCGTGTTGTAGTTGTAGGCCTACTGCAAAGGTTTTCATTAACTCTGGGATTACTCTCTCATCATATAATTTACAGTATTTAATATTTTACATGACTCTATGAAAGATGTAATTTTTGACGTGTACAGCGGATAAATAGTACCTGGTGCCGGTGTATGAGGCTGTCATAAGACGATCGTTCTGATGAGCGGTCATGTGAATCCTCGTATTCTCCCAGTCAACTGCGTGAGAATAGCGAGTTCTCTCCACTTCGTACCAGGCGCCTGTAAACTGCATTCAAACACCGGCGTTTCATCAAATTGTGCATGTGTGAATTTATGAATAACGGGACATTACTGTACGTAAGGAAAATGAAAATGACGGCGCGGCTTAAGTGGGGCTTTCATCCAACGTGACGCAATCAACGTACGCAACCAACGCAGCTCACGCAAACGGTTGTTGCGTCTGTCGCGTTTGCTGTAAAAAACGCTGTACGTCGTTGGTCGCATCAACGAAGACTATGAACGCCGGACCCTGTTAGTATGTGGACGGGTAACTGTCAGCAGACAATCAAACCACCTCGTTATGTAAGTAACCACGTACAGGGTTGGCCAAAAATCCGTCATCCGACATTTCACGAGGTAGTGTAGCGACATACTTAAGGTGTGGTGGGATCTGTAGTGACAGTTTTATTGCAAATTGCTCCTGATTCTGACAGTGAAAGAATTTTGAGAATCGGTTAATATTTAGTAACGTTATGAGGCGTACAATAAATGGTGCCATTTTTGGCCCACCCTGTAGGTCAACTCAGATTGGCTATCTTTTTATGGGTATAGACACAATGAGTACCGAACAATGACTGTGTTGTGTATACCTTCTGAAGATCGAAGTCGTCGACTACTGGATATGAATCAACTGTGCACGATTTGTTGCGATAATGATCTAAATAAAAAAAAACAATAAATTCAAATGTTAATGTCAATGCAAGAAGTAGTCAAATGTAAATTAATGTTATATAAACCTAGCACATTTTTTTCTAACAATCTCAAAACTTATATTGTGTGCCCGTAATACAACGAAGGCTTGGTGGTGTAACGGTAGCGTGCCGAATTTGTAACTCGGAGGATGCAGGTTCGAGTCCCGCCCGGTGCACTGCCAAGTAACGACCTCTGGCAAGTTGTTCACACACGTGTGCTCTGTCACCAGGCAGTATAATTTGGTACCAGCCTCGTCACCAGGAATGCAACAGCAGTATGGGAGAGG
>Ga0056128_1008882_pt1 | contig 12662 bp, 11 predicted proteins | sample WorMetLIZISLAND2_FD_71113 | JGI IMG/M metagenome (GOLD analysis project Ga0056128, IMG submission 71113) | Marine gutless worms symbiont microbial communities from Max Planck institute for Marine Microbiology, Germany - Olavius geniculatus... ...
AATCATGTACATTTGCGTAAAACTCTCAGGAAAACATACTGTCGACAGTATTTGCATTTGTAAACAAAACATTAAAACATAGATAAAGGTCGTCTTTTCTATGGAAAAAATGAATGTAAATAGTCAGTAAGTAACCAAACCTTGGCGAAAATTTTGATGAATTAATGTGCAAATTGCTCTTAAACACACAGGTTAAACTACAACATAAACCCAGATCTGTATCACTGGGGCCTAGTACTAAACTAAGAATTACTTAGATCGTGGTGCGGATAATCTTGTACCTCAAGTCATATTAGCTGACGGTCTAATACTGAATATGACGCTGTGTGCCATGGCTATGGCCGGCCAAATAAGCACTCTGGTCTGGATCGGGATAATAATTCGGTAAGGACCCAAACTGATCAAGATACGCATAATCATCATCATCGTCAATGAATAGCCGGAAGCAGGCCAAAGGTCCGAAGTAAACAACCTTAACACAAATATCAACAAAAAACTAAACTAATACTGTTTTTACACTGACTTCCGGTACTAAAGGACGGATTTATAATGCTTTACTGTGCTGCTGTGTAATGCAAATACCAAAATATACAAAGCATTTTGATTATAAATAAAATTTAATGCTAAACATACTAACAAAAACGACAAAACCGACCAAATTTCACAACTAAACCGAAAGTAAATGTAAACAAAACACAACATAAACAATGCCTAGAATATGTATTTTTGTGAACAAATCAGGAAAAGTTCGATGAAAAATAAGTAAATAACAAGCAAGAACGTGAGGTTGAACTTAAAAACTGCGTGCTATCAAAATCTCGGTAGTCTGTACTGACCGTGACCGACGTTAAGCAAGGCCAAATCAATAATGAGTTTTGTCTGTTTCAGATTGTGCTTCATGTAACATAATTATTTCAGTTTTAATACACGTGGGTTTATTAGCTTTTAAAGTGGCTTTGTGTCGTATTTTTCGCATCTGTCTACGATGTGTTCTGCATGTTCTCTGTTCCACATGAACTTAAAATACTGTGCTAACCAAACTCAGAATATATTTTGGGTTTTCTACAATTAGCTTTATTTAACATCACTGTGCAGGATAAAATAATAAATATGACATCAAAATCAATGTCTGGCACAATTATTGCACACAACATACGCCTATCTGCCATATAACATCAGGGATGTGCACGAGACATTCTGAGCCAAGACCGAGACGAGACCCAAGACACGTCTCCGACACCGAGATGTTTGTAATTTTGTTCAAGACGACACGAGACATTGCAGCTATGAAGAAGTTAGCCGAGACGAGTCTCAAGAGCTTCAACATCTCACCACGACGTTATCCAAAACGTATGATAAAACTCGTTGAAAATGACAAAATTTTATATGGATCGACTAACTCGCACTACGGTAAGATAGTAAGTCTCGAGACTGTCTTGAGACCACATCCCTGCAAAATACACTCATAAACATATGCAATCAAATGATACAAGACATATAAATAACGATAATGAGCATGCATTGGTCTGGACATGTCAGCAATACTGATACATCAGTCTAACGCACTTGGATGACTGCACTCAAAACAGTGAACAGTGATATCAGCAATGTTTGCAAAATTCGCCTTATTCTGGATTAATAAACAGTCATACATCATAAAAATCTTATCAACATGACATAAGAGACTTGAATCACCAAGAATAATATAATTTTTGCACAATACTAATCTGTTAAATTGGTGAATTAATTTTCTTGAATATGTGGCGATTTCCACCAGAGCCACTGAGAATTCCAGGGAATCCTACTGACTTCATTTCTACATGTCTCTGGGCTATACTGATGATCGTACCCTTCACCGTCGCTCTTATTTGTTGCTAAGCTGCATTCTCTATGGGCACACTCTCTTCAGGACGGCAGTAAATGCATTAAGCCCAAATTCCATTACGCTGACTTAGCGACAAAGTCCGCGACAAAGTCCACGACTTTGTTGCGAACACAAATCATAAAAGTCCGCAACACAAATCATGTTGCCGACTTTCATGATTTGTGTCCATGATAAAGTCCATGGACTTTGTCACCGACTTTCCCCGTGCACTGTAATGGACTAAATTCCATTAGAGCGGCACAAACAAATTTGTCACGGACTTTGTCGCAAACTTCTTGACATGTCGAGATGGTCTGTGTCCATGACTTTTGTGATTTGTGTCCACGGCTTTCCCCGCAGGGAAGTTTTGGTAAAAGTCGGCATAATGGAATTTGGGCTATACAACAGTACAGCACACCAATGCAGCTAGTCAGCATCATACCATCACCAATAAATATTTAGAGAAGTCTGAAACATAATATAGCCTTAAGAGATAAAACATTTACATTTAGGTGCAGGAAAACCAAAAAAACAATATTTAGGTTTAGATGTAGAATTAGCCAAACATCAGAAAATTGCACACACAATAAACTCTTCAATCCGCCAAAGCACCAGTGTTCTCAGCAGCAACAATAAGCTGCATGCGAATTGTCAAAATGCAGATAAGCAAATGCACAAAAGATTGGTGGATGCATAATTATGCTTGAATTGCTTTTCTCTAACAAGGCACAAACTGCATAAAACTGCAAGGCACACGAGATAACCAGCATACAGGCTAACAATGGATACTGGCTTACCATTCTGCAACATTCAACACTAGCTACAGCAACAACATTTATACAGCTGACTTCACGGACTCTCCAGACATCACAGTGAGTGAGTAGGGTTTAACATCCCGCCCGACACAGTATAGATCATTTTGAAAATGGCCTTAGCAGGCAAAATTGCACATACATATAATAACAGAACAAAAAGTTTAACCTTTACAGAAAGTTTAATCTTTATGAAACATTATATATAAAAAACTGCAAGCAATTCATTTAATGTTGTATAAGCGCTGATGTAAAACTGCAAAAATCGAAAAGTATAAGCAGGAACTAATGTATTAGCTTAGACATTTAATCTGTTCTCAGTAGCCAGATATAAATGTCTAAGCTAATGCACAATGTTCGTGCTTATACTTTTTGATCTTTGCAGTTTTACATCAATGCATGTACCTTTTTCAGTCGGCAGCCGATTTGTTATGCTTTGTGTTGAAATACAAAATGGTGGCCGTCGCTATGTTAAATTTCATTTTTGTTCGATTTTATGGCATAACTACATGTAGAAGGTCAAACTTAGCTTGCATATGAAATTTTGTGCAAGTACGTGCAATAGCAACTAAGTTATCAGCTTTAAACGAAATTCAAAATGGCGGCCACCGCCATCTTGAATTTATTACTTTTGTCGATTTTGGTCACACGATCTACTTCTGGTAACATCACATCGCAAAATTTCATTAACCTATGTCAATCGGTGGCTGAGTTATTGCTATTGTGCAAAAATCCAAGATGGCGGACACCGCCATTTTGCATTTAACTTTTGTTCAATGTTTTGGTATACCTGCATGTAGGACCTTCAGGGTAATACACATGCCAAATTTCGTGCAAATATGTGCAATAGTAAACGAGTTATGAACAATAAATGAAATTCAAAATGGCAACCGCCGCCATCTTGAATTTATTATTTTTGTCCATTTTGGTCAAATGTTCTATTTCCGGTGGCAGCCGTCTACATTACTGCAAAATTTCATTTACCTACGTCAATCTGCGGCTGAGTTACTGCTGTTTGTGCAAAAATTCAAAATGGCAGCCACCTCCATCTTGAATTTCAAAGTGATCCAGAATTCCTTCTGGATCACCCCCAAAATTGAATCACTTGTAGTTTTTGCCATTCTCGACATTCCCTGAAAATTTCAGAAAAATCCATAACTTTTTGAGTTATCTTTCTAACAGACAGATGGCTCTAGAAGTTTTTCTGTAGCTGCCCCTACTATTTGGAATTCTCTTCCTTTTGACATCCGCAATAGCTGTTCAATAGCTTCCTTCCGTCGTAAACTCAAAACATTCTATTTTTCAACGTCTAGCACTCCTTACCTCAGTGCCTCAGATTCAGCGAGTTTCTTGCTGACATTGTGCGCTTTATAAATTAAATTTACTTACTTACTTACAGACAAACAAACTCTGGCAAAAACATAACCTCCTTGGTGGAGGTAATAATTGCAATAATAACAAACCAGGAAAACAGCTAAAACTGTACATGCAAAAATGGGACTGGATAAAAATCACAAAATGGTTTATTTGCAGACAAGACACAATATTGACAATTTCATTCATGAAAGTATCAAGCTCAGGTACTAAGCACCACATAAATTAAAGACAAATCAAAGCAAAATACCAGAATATCTATGAGATAGTGGGAAAAAACAGAAACCAATGCCAGCTTCTAACCAAAAATAACAATAATGTACCTAAAGTTTGTTATCACAAAAACTGCATGATGCTGTTAAAAATCCAGCATAGGTATATTGGTATTACGCAAAACAAACAGAAAATAAAGTTTGCAGAAGTTAACAAAATCTGCACATAACCAACGACAAACAGAAAGTATTCCAGCATACTCAACTCACAATAAGTAGCTTCTAACTTTCAATTAATATTTTCATCATACAGTGCAGATATAACAACAAAATACTTAATGCCAGAATCAGTGACACATGATGGAAAATCAATTCTGAGCATTTTCAACTGCTAAACGTCAGTATTGAGACTTCTACGAGTCTGTCTGTGGAGCAATTTACCAGACGGACCATGGTGGTTGCTGTTTATCTATCACCTCCAGCATCGTCACGTTCACGGGAATATTCATGACAGCATTAGACAACTCGAGACGCTCCAGGCAACTTCGTATCATGAAACTACAAATGCATGTACACACATGAAACAATACGACAAGGATTTGCACTTAAAAACTAACAGACAAGCTGTCAGTTTAATCCAGCACATAAACTAAAAGAACATCACATCGCTTGTCACAATCAACAACACAGGAAGCATAGGACAAGCTTGGAATTTCATGGACAGAATAGTGCACAGTTCCGAATATATCAAACACTGAAAAAGAAGGACAGTAATAGCTGAAATTGCACTGTTTTAGAAGTTATTTTTGATTCCTTGTTGGTGTTATTTAGGCCTGGTTTTACTGTAAAGCACCAGTGTCCTGCATTGTGAAAGACACTAAACAATTCACTATCGTATCTGTAACAGTAATGGTTGAACTTAAAGTAACAGTACTTCAGGAATTGGTAAATGAGTTCCAGCAAGCAAACTGAGCAACAGTCAAATGTGCGACCTGTTAATCTTGAGTATAATAATGTCCTAACTGCTAAATCACCAAGCCATCTTCGTGTTACATGCCTTCGAAACCACAAACATAAATGCTGAAATCATCTGTGTGTTAGTCTCACCCATCCTTTCCATGCAGAAAAAATGCAGGGATGTGAGAAGGTCTGTCCGTGCCATCTTCCATCATGTCAATAAGTGTATCATCATTATCAACATCATTATCCATTATGATGACAACAACTGCTCCGGCCTTCTCCGCATTTATTGACTTTGACAGAAATGAGCAGTCACTGCAAATGTAATTACAGCACACGCTTAAAATTCCACCAGCTAAAACACACTACAACTGCTGCAAAGGTAGACTGTGATGTACCTGAGATACTCGATAATCATAATGCACATAGTTATCTCATGCAAATCCAATCTTTAATTACATACCATTCACAATTTTACTGAATCATATACTTATTACTCAGTCAATCAAGCCCATATGTCATGAGCAACATGGAGATAATAACACAAGCAGATAGAAAATAACATGTCATCACTGAACTTGAAGCACTTTTCACAAATCTTTGACATGAATGGAACCACATCTAAAAAATTATCCATTAATCAACTTATGCAACAAGTAAATTATGTGATATTTAAATACATTGCAACGAAAAATTGTACCAAACAACAAGAAGTAAAAAAATTAATACTGAATACATAGCTTCAAAATCAACTACAGACCCTCGTTCGATTAATGCAATGCTGCCATAGATATGGTCTGAATTTGTTATTTGTGTGCAAGCATCCGCAGGCACCGTTGGCACCAATTCAACTTCACGCAGTGTCACACTCTAGCAAAGTCACAACATAATGCAAAAACAACAAAATTAAACCCAATATATGTAAATAACTGAATTTAATTTAACCATACCTCATAAACACAGCATAGTGAGGAAGCTGATGCGCTGATATAGTGCAAATCTATGTGACATACATATGCACAGTACACAATTACACATGGCACTGAATTTATGCTTCAGCATACTGCAGTAAACTTGTGACTTAAGATATGCATGCTAGTAAATGCAGCGCAGCAGTAAATGCTTGCAGCAAAACCTACGGGCACAATGCCAACTGGCTGATAGGGCCAATCTAGTGTTTACAGCCACTGATTTGACAGTAAAATATATAAAAAAAGCAATGTACCTCACGACACTGCTCACTCCAGTGACTGCAATTGCAACCCGTCGGCATCTGCAGTTTGCTAATGCCGGTGATTTGGCTACATTGAGAACAAAAACTGTGGGCCTCATTCCACAAAGTTTCTCGGCTGTTGGCCCATCAGTGTGGAACAGTTTGCCATTGGAGCTCAAGAGCACGTCACTAACTATAAAGACAGTTCATCAACCAGCTGAAAACTGCGATGTTCAGGCGGAGTTACTATGCATGAGTGCACCTGTCATAACTCTGTTATAAGACTTTGCACGTACAAAAATACTGTAACTAAACTGAACTGAACCAAGCTGAACGGACAGCACTACAGCACATTACATTAGTACAGCTAAATCACTGTTTAAAAATAACAGATGATAAGTTACCAGTGGAATGCCGAAGTCAACAGCTGGTCTGATCTTGTAAACATAAGCCACTTCATCAGGAGCAATTATCTCAAAGAACTGTGACTGTGACCAAGATTCAGAAACTGTTGCATAGTGTTCTTCATCTGCAAACATTAATAACGATAGAAAAATCTACAATAAACAACTGAATGCCCTTTTATCAAGTGCAACAAGATAAGTATCTACAAAACCATTAACTCATAAAACATACTGTGATTAGTAATGTGTTGTTTTTAATTGGCACATAACTACAGCAGTAGATTAGAAGAAATATCTCTCAGAGTTGAAAATTATCCAGACCCCGATACTGAACATATGCCACACGCAAACCAGAACCAGTTCTGCGAAAATGACTTATCACCAAATAGTTTCAACCTATATTCACACAACGGTAAGAAAAATAGTACCGTTGTCGATGTTTACACCAATTTCAGTTGTCATAACACAATCCAAGAAAAAACAAGTAAAAACCAAAAACGTTTCCGCAGATCCCCAAACATCGCTCGCCATTGCCATAGAATAGATAACGTCAAGTCAATCATTAGGGACGGGTCAATGTCACAATTTTCGTTTCGAATTTCGATAGGATATCGTATCGCACAATAGCAATACAACTGCAGTGCAAAAAAATATTGTATTACGGTTGTGTGGTACTTGTGATTTAACGTGACTCAACGTAAAGCTGTCTGAGTTGAGCTAGACCGCCTCAGTGAAAAAAGTGCGAACTACATAAACCCTTTAACTATGCATCAGGTTAAGCTTAATAGGTTTACACAAACTACAACATTGTTGAGTGTCTCGAGGACAACTTCAGATGCTTGCAGACGCGATGTTACTTGTTCATTTATGAGGTTGTCTTGGTGGGTTTGATCCTAGGCCAACCGCTAAACTTGATTTAGAGTTAACCTAGGCCAAATGTTAAAGTAACTGGACACAAAATTGAAAACAGAATGATAATGTGATTTAATAAGCAGAATATTTACAGCGTGCGAATTATCATGTAAATGCAATGCCAACTAGAAAAGCACTCGGAGAGCGCAGACCTTTGCCAAGCATCTAAAGCATATGTTAACGAAAATTTCAGTGATCCAGAATCCAGGATTCCTTCCTGATCACCCCCAAAATTAAATCACTTGTAGTTTTTGCCATTCCCGACATTCCCTGAAAATTTCAAAAAGATCCTTCCATAACTTTTTGAGTTATCTTGCTAACACACAGACAAACAAACCCTAGAAAAAACATAACCTCCTTGGCGGAGGTAATAAACGAAACAGAACAGAAATACAAATAGACAGTCAAACAATCAAGCAGTCGCAGCTGCCAATAAAAATATCTCAATCAAATCATCAGACTGTTCAGTTTCACTGTTTAAACAGAGATATCACATCGACCTATCTAAGGTCAGATATAAACTGACAAATAGCTCATTAGAACGGATATTACGTGACAAACAACCACAATCAATATACACTGTACACATAACTAAGCCACATATAAAGGGCTTAATATCATGATCTGTGCAGAGTTTAGAAGCTCGCACAGGGGTCTTCTAGCCTCGATACGCCACTCTAGGGATCCACGCAGGCCTCCCAATCTATAGAACTCCACATTTGACTAAAAACCAACGCGGCTGGACATCATTGTTTGACGACGAAACGATCGACGTACTGGACGTAGGCTTATACCTCGGACGATGCACCAAATCACTTTAGCTATTGCTGGGTGACAACAAGACGGGGGTCTGAGACTGATATGTTTTAGCCTTATAGAAGCCGGGTCTCCAACATATAAGCTGGGAATCCAAGTCGTTGCTGTTGTAAGTGTATACTAGCAGTAATTGTAGGCTAATAGTATTAGTTGTAGGCTATGTGCAGTAGTCTTATACACTCGCTGTATTAATAGTATTGCGCACAATTACCATAGAAAAATGTATTAACTCTGGTATGTCAGGTTGACAATGGTTTAATAGAAGCCGGGGGCTTCTGTTAGCAGTTTTACGGTATTTGCATAACGGAGTGTGCCGACTGCGAAGTCAGATGAGTGAAAATAGTGCCTATTAACGAAACACGGAAAGCGACAACATCGGACACGATCTGGATAAGACGACGAAGAACTACGAAGAGCGCCTCGACTCGATCCTATGTTGTAGTCTGTCAGAAATGTAATGAATGGCGTCGGTATTCGCTCGTATCAAACGCCCATTCAGCCAACCGAACCGAGTTCTTAGCCACGCCGGGCGTAACGCGCAGCGCTGTAAGATGTATTAGCACCACGCCTATCTTGTGCCACACCCGTGACGCTCGTGACCCATCGTCTATCTGTCAGCAGACAACTTGGCCTAGGTACACTGTCCGTGACGTACTCATCAATTTACACCTGCATCGTCGCTCGGGTCATCATCAAACAGAATAACTAGCTTTTGACGTTTTTTTCCCATTTTTTTTCTATTTTTATTAGACTTGCTAATTGTTCCATTATCACGCTGCATTACGCATATTCGTGCATTTTAGTATTTTTAGCGTGAAATGGTAACTTAACTTATGTAGCCTAAATGAAGCTTAAGCATAACGCACACACACACACACACACACACACACACACACACACATACATACTGTGACGAGAGCCGAAAAAGGCTCACATACGTTACGCGACATATGCCTAGGTGGCCTAATTATTCTTTTCTTGCAACAAAGAATTTGAAAAAAAAATCTGCAGTAGCGATCTCACAATAAAATGTCCCATTCAGACATTTCCGGTTGGCGGTCTTCGGTTTTTGTTGCAATCGCCCGAACCCATGCAATGCACGTCCTTCTAGATCATCATAGTCGACAATCCCACTTTTGCTTTTGAAATGTCGCTGTTATCTGTCGTCAGTTCTGCACCTAGTGTCTAGCTATTCTATCAGATGCTTTACATTGCTTTCACACCGTCAATTTTATCCAACCAACAGCGCCGATTATTTAATGCTGAATTTACTAATGAGAAGAAATAAGCACGTGTGTCGTTTTGAAAGCTTGGTCGTTTACGGAAATAAACCATGATACCGGCGACTGAACACGTTAGCATAGACCTAACGATTGCATTAGGCCTATGACAAAAGTTGGAATCGCATCTAGATGCTTCGAGTCGAATACAACGCAATTAAGTCTAAGCTATAGGTGTATTCAATGTTTTTTTGGCAAAATATCCGTTATTGTGGTCTTGACTGTTGTCGGGTATAGTAGGGCGTGGCGTTGCAGATAACGCAGCAAAAAAACTTCGGAGCTGCATGCTGTCGCACATAAACCAATAGTCTTTTGTATCGGCCTAAACTACAACGCAACTCGGGCACCTAGCGCGGCTTATGTCCAGTAGAGCGTGCAGACGGTGGTATAGGACTAGTATCTTTCGCCGATTGTCTACCCCTTGTCGCCGGTAGTGATTTGTGATGATATCGCTGCGGTGCTAGTTTATCGTCGTCTGTTGTATCTCAGGTGCTGTATCGTTAACTCTGACGTCGCTCACCGACATCTGTGACTGGGTGATCGCGCCCGGACAGGATAGTTAGGCTGAGTTCGCGGCGGACTGTTTGGCTGCAGGTGACATGTTGTTGTCATCTCCGTCGGTACAACGCAACGGACATGACTGTTGTTCGACATGACATCAACGGGAATAAGAAATACTTACTCTGGTACACATTTACTGCGTTCGCAATAGAACCGTTCTAAATTTTAAAATACGTCACTAGGCCCCTACAACAGTCTCGATGTCCGACGCACATTTCGGTTTTCGTCGCGCCGAGAAAGAAACCACCAGCTTGAATGCTAAAACTTGAACTTAAGCATGTATTAGAAGTATGCAAGCGAAAAGTGTCGAGTCTTCCAGACCGGAAATGCATGCGATCGTACAGACCGCTGTCGTGGCGCCATGCGCCATTGGATTCGTGACGTCATTTCCGTCGCATACTTTCGTCCTCTGCAGTTCCCGTGACGTCATCGGTGGAGCTGAGACTGCAGGCTGGTCCCCAACAGTTTGGTGCTCGTCACGTGACCGACAGGAAACGCAGGAGCCGGTGGATTTATCGCTTCACAGAGAAGAACAGTCCTCAGCGTCAACGGCAATCCACCAGCATTCATCATCACACGGTAAAGCTGTGTAGAATAATAGGGTGTTTACACGTCGAGCAAACATCGAGCAAACATCGAGCTGGCTCAAGCAGTGGAAATCTGCCCCCTGGCTCAAATGTAGGCTTACTTAGGCTCTTAGCCCACAGCTGATCACGTGTTAGGCCTATATAAGCCTACCGATTACAACCCACCCGTCCTCCTAATTAGCATGCTAATTATCATAGAACGTTGAGCTAGCTGCTCGATGTTTGCTCGATCGTGTAAACACCCTATAACGTACACGTCGGCCCCTAGTACACGTACGCTGGAACTGATTTACCGTATTGGTGTCGGTGATCTAGAAAACTTCATCTTGAACGATCCTGTCCGTATCACCGTGGTTATAATCTTCCGAACTTCATTCGTCATATTTTTCACCGCTCGATGCACTTAGTGCAAAGCGCAGTATTGCAACCGTAGGCCTAAGTTGTCCGTCCGCTCATCTGTAGCGTTGGTGTATCGGCCACACAGGCTAGATGACTAATTTTGCAAATTGATTGTGCAATTACTTAGCTGAAAATTAACGCTCCTCCGTCCTCTGAACCACAACATCGGCGACATATAATCCCATATTTCGAGTAGCGTAATCAGCTATTACTATCGTGTTATTGTCGTGTTTGAGAAGACGGGCAGTAGTCTGAACCATTTGACACCACTTCTGGCATACGCCAGGGCTGTGTATTAGCGCCAGCATTATTTTGTATTGCCATGGACTGGATTCTCAACAGATGCACAGAGTCCTTGGGTGTCACAGTTGGTTCTACTCGCTTTACAGATCAAGATTATGCCGATGATGGTGTTCTATTCACTGACTGCCCGTCAAAATGGCCAGAGATACTGACCACTTTTGATGCTGCTGCTGAGACCATGGGACTACACACATCATGGCAGAAAACGAAGATTCAGAATATTGACTACGGTACACCGCCATCATCAGTTTACGTGCAGGCCAGTGGATAGACAATCAAAGCAGTAGATCATTTTCTATATCTTGGCAGTGCTATTAATTTCGATGGTCGATCAACGCATGATTGGTATGGCTTCTGGCGTCATGGGCAGATTGTCCAATGTGTGGCAGCAATCCAGACTCAGCATAGCAACCAAATTGAGAGTTTACAACTCACTTGTCCTGTCTGTTCTCTTGTATGGATGTGAAACGTGGACAATACTGAAATCTGACGAACGGAAACTGGAAGCATTTCACATGTTATGCCAGCGACGCATCCTGAGAATTCGCTGGTTCCATCGTGTAACCAATGCTGAAGTGACCAGTCAGGCGGAGAAAGAAAATCTCACCAGTCACATTGTACTAAGGGTCTACGTGTACGAGCAGGATGTCCGACTCAAGCGAAACACGACCCGGGTACCCGGCTGGACAACCTGGCCGGGAGACAGCGTCGTCAGCAAAGAAGTTTATAATTATTTTACATTTGTCATTATATGTAACGCAATGACGCATAAGTCACCTTAAAGTCCAAAGTGCGTTTTTATTTCTTCCTTGGCTATCTTCTTTATTGCAATATTTTTGTAGTCTGCGATTTTCATACTCCAGAGACTAATGTGTGATTGATACAATTCTATCAACCTTTTTACACGTTCTCGATTCTCCCAGAAAGCAGCTTTAGTAGTACGTACGAAGTACGGGTACTCAAAA
>Ga0056128_1008883_pt1 | contig 12661 bp, 11 predicted proteins | sample WorMetLIZISLAND2_FD_71113 | JGI IMG/M metagenome (GOLD analysis project Ga0056128, IMG submission 71113) | Marine gutless worms symbiont microbial communities from Max Planck institute for Marine Microbiology, Germany - Olavius geniculatus... ...
GCTTTATAGCCGTCTACTTACGGCCTCACAGCCGTTATTTACGGCTTCACAGCCGTCTACGGCTTTATAGCCGTTACTTGTAACCTGTGGTTACTTTTGGGGACGCGCATTGGGCCGAAACTTGGAGTTCTCAGCACTCGAATTGTGGTTTAAAGATTTCTTGATTTTTTATTTTCATAGTTTTGTTTTTGATTTTAGCTTTAAGACTCAGCTGTCATTACTGAACATTGAAGGTGGAGAGTGTCAAGACCAAGAGTCAGTCATTTGTCATAAGGTATTAGTTGAGTAAACTACACTGTATACTGTGTTTTTATAATGTAGATCCTGATAGATTGTTAGTATAGAGAGCATGTGGCTGCTAATACTATGAAAAATATGTACATGTTGAGATTTGTTGTTTATGTTGATGGTGACCATAATGGTGATGGCTGGTGGATTACTGGATTCTTGCATGAATGCACAGATTCTCGCCATTATGTCTACCGAATGAAGACTGTTGATTCTCTGGCAATATTGGGTCAGTTCGTTTTTCTGTGGTTTTTATTCATTTTAGTTACTGAATGTCTTACTTTCAGTTGATGTATCACATATGTAAAACGTTTGCAATATCAAGAGCTTGTTTTTATGCCAGTAGTTACTAGATGTACTCACAAGTCGGAAAATTTTGGACAGTTTTTTCCTTGAAAATCAGGAGCCGACTTGTAGATGGGGATCATAAAAATTCTTAGCATCTATATTGCTGCTTGTGGCAGATATGTTTCAGGTTAATTTCAATGCATGCTGTTAACTTCTAATCCAGTTTTTCTCAATCTATAAAACAGTACAAAATCTGAACTGGTGTTTTTTCATGTTAGTTCTACATTTTTATGAATCTGTGAAAAACCCATCCTGTGTAAGTCATCGCTGACAGTTAACACTGAATGTACTGAAAAAGGGAGCAGAGAGGCATTGCAGGTATTTGCCATGCTAAGGTCAACTCAGCCTCCTACTATCAGCAAATGAAAAATGGGTATCTAATCTATAAATGTATAATGTATAAGTAGATTTTGGTCTATGGGGTGAAGGGCTCGTGTGGCTGATTGGGATGGTGGACTGGTGGTATGTCTGCTGGCTGTACCTCAGGTCCAGTTTCTTCATTGGCATGGTCAAGGAATGGCTGCATGCGTTGTGGTATTGTCAGCTCATGCCAATCAGCTACTACTTCAAGAATGTAAGGCACTCCCGATCATAAGTTTGACTCATCTAGGCAGTGTTGTAGTGAGTACCATAATTTACTTGTTTCAGATGCGGAGCTGAAGAAATGTGGGCTGACAGTTGCAAGAAAACCGTCAATGCCACTCAAGCCATTTTTGCTCGATGCTCGACAGACGGGCTATCCTTTGGAAGGAGCTCGTCTTGATATTGTTGAACAGTTTGCCAACTGTTACGAACATGCCCGACATGACCCAGCTGTAACTACTAGCTTACTTTACTATTAATTTGTGTTACTTTTGTCATTCTATAACCGCTTCAGGGTGGCCCCAAACCTGGGAAACCTGGAATACTTATCTTCTGAAACTGGAAATTTCATGACCTTGAACTCCCAAAATAGGGGTTTTTGGTGATTTTTTTGCGATTTCCGGCTGCGACACACATTTTAAGAGTGGATTGCGCCGAAATGGCTCGAGATGGACCTGGACAACCTGTGTATGACATTTTTAGCACAGAACGTACATTTTTTAAGAATCTAAGTTCCGATCTCTTGAATTCAAGGAGTCTTCCGTACGGAGGCCTCAAATTTAAGTATTTTTCAAGATGCATTAATATCTTATTGCTGTAGGCCTACACTGATTGCCAAAATGGCAGGACCACTGCTATCGCGCGTCACGTGAGCTTTGCTCAAATTACTTGTCTCACATTTTCTAAAATCCAGAACTATCACATGTTGTGAGACTGGGTTACCATTATGTACTGTTATAGAGGGCAAGTGTTATAATGTTGTCATATTGCTGCAGGAATATACAGCGTCACATTATGAGGAATTTGTGAGATTGCTGAACCAACTGCTTGCCCAGTAAGTTTATCGGTCTTTTAACAAACTGTCATTTGTGCTTGAATTTTGTACAAGTAGCTGAGCTGTAAAGAAGTGAATGAAAATTTCAGGAATAAATGTACCATTCAGAAAGTTGTCAGTTTTGCTGTATTTGTTTTTTTGCTAGCAGTTTTAATCATGTAAAAGAAGAAGGTTATGTTTTTACCTCTATTTTTTGTTTGCCTGTTTGTCTGTCGGTCCTCATGGTAACTCAAAAAAGTTGCATGCAAATTACGAACAGATTCTGAAGAAATATCTTGTTGCAGTGAGGCGTTGCCTAAAGGTTGCTGGATTTGGATTGTAGCTTGGAACCAGGATTTTTGACAACTTTTCATTTACTGTTGATCAACAGCCAAGAACAAAACACAATCCTCGGTATAGGTTTAAACTCGGTACTAAATTACTAATGTTCTCTTCTAGTAGTGTAACGACACATTTTGGGTGTGGTGGTTACTTTAATGGTAGTTTTGTTCCAAATTTTCTGCTGAGACTGTCATTGAAAGAATTTTTGAAGTCTGTCAATGTCTGGCGAAGATATGGACGACAGCTTAGTGCCATGTTTTTCGACTTTTTGTGCCACATACTGTGTGGCACATAAACAAAAAGCCCAGATGTCGCTAGGATAGTCGACTATACTGGTTGTCATTGACCTTCAGGGTCATCCAAGGTCAATGATTTTTATGTCATCTGAAAGCCAATATGCAACTTCCTATTAATGATCAATAGCAACCTAGGCCCTATCTCACGGCTAAACGGCGTTTAGCCACAATAGTGCATAATGGCCTTCAAGGTCATCCAAGGTCAATGATTTCCATCTAATCTGATAGCACATATGCCACTTCCTATTAGTGATTAATAGTAACCTAGGCCGTATGTCTTACAGTTTCTGAGATATGGCCAGATTTCCACTGAAACACATTCAGCCCCCAATTTGAAAATGTTCCTCTTAGAGGCTGAAATTTTGCATGCCCAAGTTTAACACCCATGGCTAATTATTCGTATAAAAAGTTTTCCCCTTACGCCCTACTTGTTACGCAGGGTACATCCGTTAAAGATGGACGGACGAACAGACGGACAGATGACAACCATGCCAATAGCTCGACCGTTACTTAAGTACGGTTGGCTAAAAATGGAACATTCATGCATTACGTAGATCAAGCATTTGAACAGTTTCTGAAATTATTGGCTTTGATCGTTGCAGCAATGGTGGTTTTGTTAACACTTGAACGTAAATTTTTAACGTGATTACTCTTCACTGCAGTGATCAATACCGGTAGTGATCGTTTACGGAACTGTCCGATTGTTCGATCTGTGTAAAGCATTTATGTTTCTTTTTTTGGTGTCACCCTGAATGTATCAAGTGAATCATCTGTGTGTAGCATTCACAGCAAGAATTGCAGTGCAGACAGTGCAGCTCCGAGGCAAGATGTCAAGTCAGGTTCAGCAAAAACGGACCCATCGACAGCAGGCTTGTCAGTTCAGTTCATGTCACCCGGTGGCAACAATAAAGCAGCAGCCGCTGATGACACTGTACCATCTCAACGCATTGCTAACTATGCTGTAGCTTCTTCTGCATCAGGCACTAGCGCTGCTGCTAAGAAAGACAAGGATGCTAAAGACATTTTGTAAGCTGATTCCATGAAGACAAATGATTTGTTAATAGTCAATACATATTTGATGTGCATTCAGTGTGCTTGATCTTCCGTTCGACATCACGTCTTTACTGCTTGACTCTAGATATTCAGACGACATCTCGACTTCTTTTGTTTCGTCGGTCATACCTGGACAAGTTTATCTGACAGTTTACTAAGACAGTCTGCATAGGGATGGAGTGCTCAGTGATGGGTAGACAGAAATGATGCTCATTATGCAGGTCGCAATAAACACTGTTATGACGATGATGATGGTGGTGGCGGGCCTGAAGAAGGAGTTCTTACTGACAGGTGGATGAGACTGTGCTTACATATGTAGTGGCTACTGGTAGGTCAGGTGGCTCAGCGGTTAGGACGTACAATTCGAAATCGAAAGGTCCCTGGTTCAACTCCAGCTGGTCTGCTACCAAGTAACAACTCCTCACAAGTTGTTCACACCTAACTGCCTGCGTAGGTGTAAGTAGTCTAGTGGTTAGTGTCGACTTGTCACTTTCAGGTTATGGTTTGATTCTCACTGCTGGTCATTTGCAAGCAATCTTGAGCAAGTTGCTAACCCACTATGTGCTCGGGCCAACTCAGCCTCCTACCTTCCATGGGATGGGAAATGAGTAGTAGCTTACGGGCTATGGGGCGAAGGCTTAGTGTGGCTGATTGGGGCAGTATTATGTCTGCTTGCTGCAAACTGTGGGTCCAGTTGTTTGCTGATGCAGGCAATGGATGGCCACATAGTACGCTGTGGGTATCATTAGCTCATGCCACTTTCAAGATTGCAAAAGCGCTTTTGGTCTTGAATTTGTCTCCTGAGAAGTACTATAACAAGTACTGAACTTTTATCTTCACCATTTTATAAGTTGTTAGGTTAAAACTGACTTGAAGCTTAATAACACTGTCAGCTGCATAGGCATGCATAGCAAGCTGGGCTAACAGAATTCATCAGTAGGGTCCACAGTTTTCCGCGGGCCGTGGAATTTCGAGCTGAGCTGCAGAATTTGCCCTTTACCACGGAATTTTGATATTGCCGCGGAATGTTGCAAAATTTGACACAAATTAAGAAATGATAGGTGATTAGTACGATCGTCTGCTTTAAACCAACTATATCACGAAGAGAAATCAAACTGAACTGCCTAAAACTGCGTCCCTACTAATAATTACCACCGTATATGGCACAATCGTAAATTAACACAATGCGACTAATTGACAAATTGCACTTTTAAAAAGAAAAAAGATCGATAATTTCCTTTGTATGTTGCTAGCATAACTGAGCGCCATGCCAGCATCCAAAAACTGAATTTTTTAAAACAGAATAAAGCTTAGTTAACACACAAACGGAAGGACACGGAATTTGGACAATGTTGCCACGGTGAGCCGTGGAATTTTGCAAACTGGCCCACAGAATTTGGCAAAATTTACCACGGAAAACTGTGGGCCCTATTCATCAGCTGCTTCATGGTTTGTTTGTTACAGTTCATTGTATACACCATTTGTGTCCAACTAATATACTTGTACAAACAGTTGCATGCTCAGTTGCAGAGAAACGGAATAAAAACTATACAAAATAATGCCATCCTGTGAAACAACTCTGATTGCATGTGATGCACATTGCGTACAGCTGTTTTTGGAGACACTGGTGCTGGTGACATTAATAATAATAAGGCTGGCGATGCACCAGACCTCTAGTCACTCCGAGTCCAACACTTCGTTTTTAACTTTTTTTTGTTTTTAATCCCCGGGAACCTTTACTATCGGGGATAAAAAATTATAATACATTTGTATAGCACTGTAGTGCCATAACTTCAGAGGCACTGAAATCGTTATCTGCTAACAAAACATGTCAACAGAGCCTGAGTAATTTGCTTGTACAAAGATTAAAAATTTGACACATAAACGTTCACTCAGGCCTGCAACCAGCTGCATGTACAAGGGGGGGAGGTTGGAAATAAAAAGCTAAGAGACAAATATAAAGCTAAGCATAATCAGATAAGTTAGTGAGCAGAAATGTGCCAAGTGGGTTGTGTACAGCATCACATGCAAGCATTAGCCCTGCTGCGCATTTTGCATCAATTAATGCCTTATAAACAACTGCTGATCACTGTTCATCAAATACTATGTTGCACAAAAATCAACTATGAATGAAATAATGTTATTGCACTAAAAGTTGTACATGATAAATTATAGCATGTTTAGTGCTATTGCTAACAAGGATAATATCCTTGTTCTAATAATGTAAGCATTGTAATAATGTTTTGGCAGTAACTTTGGCAGTGTGACTTTGCCTTTCATATTAGTCCGTGCTGTACGATACGCTGCAGTTTGGCACTTGTGTTTGCATCAAACTGGACGCTCTGCAATGCAACAGAGCAGAGTTAAATTTATATCAGTGATAGAGTATATTGGCATAATGTTATATATAGTTAGTATTTCGTTACACTCTATGTTCTGTACCAGTTCACAAAACTTTGGTAAAGATGCCAAGTCAGTACAACTGCAATACCGGTACACCGGGAACCAACAAGCAAATTCTGTTTATGAAAATTTTGGTCATACTTACACAGACACGCACAGATAAGTCACAACAAAGATCATGCCAGAAATTTTACTCACTCGTGAGTATAGTCTCTGCGCTTCCTCTTCGTCCTGCTGTATTCCACGACCGAGACTAAGGCATCGAGCGAAATAGAAGCATGCCATTGAAATGCCTTTCTTGATGTAGTCTTCCATGCAGTCGGTTCGACGACTGATGTCGGCGGCATCTTCAAGTAGGGACACACTAAACACACAAATAAAGCCACAACACATTACATAATTTATGGTTTGAATATTCTGAATACGTTAATGGCTTCACATATCCACATGTAAGCTTACTGTCAGTTATCACCAAAAATGCTTAAGCAGTAACTTCATGGAGTTAATCAAGTTTATTTTGGGGTTCCCAAAGTGTGCTTAGAAAATTATTGTTAGACTGAGAGAGATTTTGCAGGTCCAATACCTTTCTGTTCCAGCAATTGGCATCAAAAGATGGCTCAGCCAAAACAATTCCAGAAAAAAAAACTGAACCAGCAACAATGAAGATGGTACTGAACATAAACATTACAGGCACATGGTGAAGTTACATCAATAAAAAAGTATAGTAGTTAATCTTACCATAACGGAAGTTCCCTTTTGTTAATATTAAACATTAATATTAAAAACATTTCTTTTCACTGCCTGACTGACTGTCGTCTAACACCCCTGAAGCTCTGCATACGGCGCTGTATAAATATAAGTAGTCGGAGTGCAAAGACTGGAAATGACTGCCACTAGAACACTGCTATTTCCCAATCTGAATAAACCTTATCACCACTTGTGGGAAAATTATGGGCTGAAATCAGTTTTATTCTAAACTTTCAGCTGTATATCAGCAGTCACCACCACTGGTGGAATGCTCATTGTGAATTTGGTAAATGTGTAAATGAAACAAAAATAATAGAATAACACGTCATTGGTTAACAAAGACGACAACTGCAAAAAGTAGTAACAGTTTTTAGCAAAGATTTTTTACTGTATCTGAGGGCCTTCCGAAAAATGCACTTTGGGTGGGTACGATTCAACATCGAGATCTCCAAGGTCACTGGACCAAACTTCACCAGACTTGTTTCGCCTAACGCAGGAGGAATCGTGATAGACGGAATGACTATCCGATTTTGAATATCTTCATCCATTTCGGAGATATTCGCCGCCGAACTTCGAAGTCGTCCGAAATCAGGCCAAATTTTGCATGTTTTTGGCCCCTGAAATTTTTTTGGGGTGCGCCCCCCGAAATTTTGGACTGGCATTATAAAATCGGGCCTAGTACTGACCATCGTGCAAAATTTCACTCCGGTCGGCCCACGCATCTCGGAGATCTCGCGAGGAAAAAAAACATCTGCAGAAACTTAAGTCCGCTTACGGGCGGACTAATAAAAGCTGCAAATATGATGCACATAGCAAGAGGCTGTCAATACCAAAAGGCTGTCAGTTTTTGGCCCACCCTCTATACATAACACTCGTGCAGTAAAAAACAACGAAATGGCATGGTTTATTTGCTATCAGAATAAAAACTGTGTTTAAACCTGGCTGCCAGTTCCGCAGACTTTGTGTAAAGTTTACAGCGATAGTAATATGCCGCCAGCTGGCCCATTGCGTAGACATTGCCACGCCTTGACGCATCTTTGAGACATATCAGCGCTTTGTCCATATTCTTTGCGATGCCCAAACCCTCCATATACATTACTCCAAGTGCTCCTGGAACACAATAACTTACATCTTCTCTCTGTGTCCATATACTGAGTCAGACGGCAGTAATTAGATTTTCAAAACTCGATGCACAATATCAAGTTCTGGGTCTGAAAATGGGCCTATTTTTGGCATATGTGGTCACACTGTGATCTTCGCCTTTCGGTCCCAGCACTTAACAGTACGTCTTTGTCCCAAAATGCATTAATGACAAATACACGCCAAAGGTAACATGGAAATGATGATAATGTACACACACTTACATGCACAGATGAATAATCTCTCCAGCACCATCTAACAGTGTTGGAGACATAATAATACCCAGTGGCGGATCTAGGCTTCCGTCAGGGGGGCTGGAATAGCCCCTTCAGTCCTCTCCCTCTTCGCCCTCCTATTCTCCTTTTCCCTTACCTTTTCTTCTTCTTTTTCTTTTCCCCTCCCCTTCCCTTATAAGTAGGACCCCTTGAATCCAGCTATGGGGTCTAGGTTAGCGCTGTGAGCTCCCTCAGTGGGGTTTGTGGTGAAGCCCCAGCCGAAATCGAATTTGGTGCATTATAGCCTAAAAATATAGCATCTGATGGCAATAATTTTAATCATTTTCCTGACTTAATTAATTAGCAGTTCGGCAGAGCATATGAGGTGTTTACTTATGCATAGGGGCTCAAGAGGGGGGAGTGGCTGCACGTCCAGTCCACCCCGTACCCCTTTGGATCCACCAATGATAATACCCATAGAACTAAATAAGTTGTCATAATTTGCCATAAGACTTCTGCACCATCTTGCTGGAATGTAGCTACCAGTACATAAATAACTGCAAGATTTCCTCTTTTGTCCTTCATATCCAGACATACTCATTTTGACACATCACTGTCATGGTCTTGAAAACATACTAGGCAACATTAAATCCTTTCATGATGACGATGTCATTTGCAAACCTTGTGATTCCAGACTTCCATTTCCACAAGCCTCCGTATGCCAGTAAAAAGCCTTCTTTAAATCCAAGTTATCTTCCGATGAATAGAACAAGCCAAGTGTTGACTGGGCTTTGATATTTGCTTTAGGATTTCCATCATCAGCTGCTAGCAACCAGTATCTGCAGCACAGACACAAGTCATCTGTTACCATGTGAAATTTTTAGTACTGATGACATGCTTTGTTCTTAGATATGCTGTGAGCTGTGGTTGTATACTTTTATACTTTTTTATACTTTGTCGTATATTTTGCACTTTCATGTTTAGTTTTTTTTTAAACTTTCATTCAATTGTTTTCAAGTGATTCTATTCCATACTTCGTGTCAGATATACTTTAGTAACTGAAACGAGATCAAGAATGAAAAACGTTGGTCTTCATTTCACAAAAAAACATGAACTAGAATTCTAGGCGGAAAAAATGAAAACTACATAAAATAAAAATTATGGCAAACAGAATGAATTTATTGCAATGCAATAAAATGTATGAAACTGCTTTCTACTCGTTTTTTTAATCAAAACTTTGTTTGTTTTCTTTTTATGGCCAAGTTGCACGAAAAAACATATTGGCTAAATATGTGTAGAATGTAATGCTAAATTAATAATACGCCAATCAGTTGAAATAAAAATATCACATTGAATTAATTTCAATAAAAATAATGTTGTGCGAACGGAATGATGACGTCACCAGACTACGTTTTGTTTATAGCATGTATCGCAGCGTGTGAGAAAGTTTCATGCCACGCCACGACCTGGCCGTAGAGTCGATGCAGCGCACACTCAGGGAGGGGAACTCGCTTGCATTCCAGAAGCGAAAGACGGACTCTTGTCGACCATTTATGCAACTGAAAGGGCATACAGTCGTCCTACTTTCGGTATGACAGCGACTTTTCAAAATGCAAGCGAAGTCTTTTCGCCCGATACCGCACTCCATTGATGCTGCTAGTGTTCAAATTTTGTCAAACACTACACTGACGCTAATAGTTGTTTTTGATGACAGTTTCGTCACATTTGTCCACTGTAAACTTTATTTTTGCAGTATAAAGATAACACTAGGAACAGGAAGATTAATAAATATTGACAAATTAACATTTGATTAAGCCAATTAGACCTTTATAACAGTTATGTAAACTGATGCGACTTGGCCTTTAAGGGCATGTCACTGATGGGGAGCACATCTGACTCCTCAAACCAGAGACAAAAATAGTCATGGTCTTGAGAAAAGTCCTGGTCACAGTCTTTGTCTTGGGAGAAGTCTTATTTACACCATGCTATGCACTGAGTAGATGTAATTAGAATGTACAAGCAACCTCTCTGCTTCAGACAGTGAGACCCTCACACCAGCACCCTGGTAGTAAGCTCGTCCAATGTTAAACTGTGCCGCTCGCAGTAGGTGACTGGCTTGTGCTTCACACGATGTTGCCACGCGATGCATGTACTCAAATCCACGTTTCTGCAGCACAAACACTGAAGTATAAATGGCCCAGCAAAGTTATTACAGCTAAAATCTGTCATCCAATGACACCCATTCATAGTTAAAACAGAAGTTGGAACCATAAGAAGAGAATTAGGAAAAGTGGTACCATATAATATGGGTACCGTAAAACTGCTAATAGAAGCTGCTTGCTTCTATCAGAACAGGGGTCTAAGTCAAATGTTCTAACAGAAGCCAGCAGCTTCTATTAGAACATTTGACTTAGACCCCTGGCTTGTATTAGAGACCTGGCTTTTATAAGAGAGCTGGCTTCTATTAAAACATTGTCAACTTGCAATACCAGGGTAATGTACTTATTCTCTACAGGGTGCGGCAGAAAAAAGTGGACCCCTAAATTTTTTCGCCATTTTTCAGCAACCATTTGGGATTTTAATATGAAATTTTACAGCTTTATTTACAGAAACCTTCTACATCTTACTGCCAAGTAAAATGTGATTCTGTTGAAAAACGACGAAGTTATAGACTTTTTAACATGACCACCTACCGATTTTTCAGCATTCAAAATCGTTCATGCTAAAAATGCTATTTAATTTTCAAAAACTGGTTACACGTTACTGCCGTTGACGTCACAGTGACGTTTTGATAAACAGCAATTTTTACTGTTTATAAATTATCACTATATTATCATTCCTTTAAAGCAATCATCAGCTGCTCACCAGATTCATCTTCCAGCAGGACGGTGTGCCTGGCGCGTCAGCACACACAGCGCACAACGCCGCGCAGCGCACAGAACTGGCTGCGGGCCAGCTGTCTAGATATCATCACAAAAGACCAATGGCTTCCAAATTTGTTGAATATAAACCCAATGGACTATCACGTATGGGGTGCAATGTTGGAGGCTTACTGCAAGCTCAAAACAAAGCTGAAAACAAGCGCCAAACTCAAGGTAGCGCTTCAGGTTATCTGGGGCAACCTGCCACAGGGACTGATTGACAAGGCTGTAAAAGATTTCTCAAATAAGGCGACTGGAGGCCGGTGTTGTTGCTTGGAGCTGGTGGTGAACACTTCGAACATTTGCAGTGACAATGGAATTCTGACATTTGATCATTATTTAACTGTGTCGTTTCAAAGATGTTATTAAATTGGTGTTGTAGCCGGAACATTTTTGAATGCTGAAAAATCGGTAAGCAGTCATGTTAAAAGTCTGTAACTTCGTCGTTTTTCAACAAAATTAAATTTTACTTAGCAATTAAATGTCGAATGCTTTAGTAAATAAATGTGTAAAATTTCAAATTAAAATTCCAAGTAGTTGCTGAGAAAACAGCGAAAAACTTTAGGGGTCCACTTTTTGATGCACCCTGTGAATAGAGTGCAAAATATTACTATTATTATAATACAATTTAGATTGAGTGTATACTACTACTGCACGTACAACCACTATTACTACTGCTACTACAACTACTAATACACTTACTACAACAACTACTTCTACTACTTGAATGTCCAGCTAATATTGGAGACCCAGCTTATGTTGGGACCCGGCTTCTATTTGAGACCTGGCTTTTATTAAAATATCAAACTCAGATCTCCGGCTTGTATTAGAGACCTGTCTTGTATTGGCAGTTTTACTGTATTTGTCTAAACTTGTGATTACGAAAATAACTTAAAAGGCTATGGTCTAGTGTGCAGACATGAGCCTAGTATTGATCAGTAATCACTTAGAAACCGTAAATATCTGATGTCAGTTAGAGTAACTATGCATATATCATGCTTTGTAATTTCTGTTTTTATTACTCCTCTCAGTTTTAGTTGGCAAAAAATCATCAACATTTTTAATATTAAGTAATCACAGGCTGAATGGTAGTTCAAGCCCTGTGTTAACGGCGACTTCTCTTTCTTATGGGAAAGCCAAAAATTCGACCCCCCACAGAATCAAAACCCCTGACCCGATTGAGATAAAATTTCGCACGGTTGAGTACGTCGGCGAGGGGACGCGGCACGCAAAATTTTATGCTAATCCCTCCAAGGGGGGCTTCCCGGCAAATGGGTGAAATATACGCAAAAATTTTTGTAGCTGTACATATACCTTTTTTTCAGAAACTCAGCTACAGGTCAGACCCTTCGGCCGATTTTTGCGCGACGGCTCAAACGACGCGGTCTCGCGCGAGGATGTGCCTTTTTGGGGTTAAAAAATTTGAAATTAATATTTAACGTATTTATTCAAAAAATTCCAAAAAATTACAATGGCGCCTATGGGGAAAATTAAGCAATTCTTTAAACGGTC
>Ga0056128_1008885_pt1 | contig 12661 bp, 10 predicted proteins | sample WorMetLIZISLAND2_FD_71113 | JGI IMG/M metagenome (GOLD analysis project Ga0056128, IMG submission 71113) | Marine gutless worms symbiont microbial communities from Max Planck institute for Marine Microbiology, Germany - Olavius geniculatus... ...
CCCCCAATCCTCCAGACAAAACATAAGCATACGTATAAACTGCACAAAATTTGCCAATTTGGTCAGATTATTTTCGGGAAAATAATTAAAATTGTTGCCACCAGATCTCATCTTTTGAAGCTAAAATGCACCAAATTCGATTTCGGCTGGGGCTTAGCCCCAGACCCTGCCGGGAAAGCTCACAGCGCTCCCCCAGTCCCTTAGCTGGATTTTAAAGGGTTCTACTTCTAAGGGAAAAAAGGGGAGAGGAAAAAAAGAAGGCACGGAAAAGGGAGGAAGGGCAAAAGAGGGAAGGAGAGAAAGGGAAGGGACAAAAGGGGAAAGGGCAGGGAGGGGAAAAAGACGAGGCCCCCCGCAATTGAAATTTCTGGCTACGCCACTGTACGGGGGTACCGCTCTTTGATGCCCTCGTGCGCAGGTTTTCTTGAACCTAGAAAATCGTGACTTGGACCGTTGAAATCTACGTTCAATGCTGGAATTTTCATACGCAGCTTTTCTATATTTATCTCAATTGGTTTCCGCGCAATTCGCTCTTTAAATGTGTCTCGCAGCCCGAAATGGCCAAAACTGCATAAAAAACCCTATTTTAGCGTTCAAGGTCATCCAAGGTCATTGAATTCAGTGGCAATCGAAAGCCAGTGTACGACTTCCTATTAGTGATTAATAGTAACCTAGGCCCTATCTCGCACCGTTATTGAGATACAGCGACTTATTGGCTAAAAATTGCAAATTTTCCCACCCCCTCTCATTTAGCGCTCTCGTTCGAGGTGACCCTCTTCGAACTTATGGAAAAGCTTTACGGTTCCTGAAACTAGAGTTTTTCAAGCAGCCGGTGGTAAAGATTTGGTGATCCTAACTTGCATCGTTTTTGACTGATCCACCGTGACCCGTATGACGGACAGACGGACGGACAGAATTGCGATGGTTAAGACGCGCTGAAAGCAGTAGCTGCTTTCGCGCGGAAAAACTCACTTGGACTGTGGGGTATCATTTTATTTATATTTTTATTAATTTTATACACCACACACTATCATTATCCGTAATTACAACATTGAAATATGATGACACGACTCGTGCTAGCTAGTAACAAGCAGGTATACGAGAAAAATGGACTGTACTGGTGTGCACGTGCGCTGCAGGCACTGAAGATCATCCTGCTGGAAACGCTGCCGGACTTCCTGAGCAATGAAATGGACGTTGTGGCCTGGTCCGGATGTCTGGACCAAATCATTTCCTGCATCCTGAACTGAACTGTTAACTACCACTTCTCACGAGCATCGCTATACTCGCTGCTCGGCCTATTAATAGTACAACTTCGTAAATGCGTACTGCCTTTATAGGCCGGTCGTCATTTAGCAGACAACTACTACCTGTATTTCAGACGTGACCAACTAATGGTTTTTGGTAGTGCATGCATACATGTCGCTTTTGCACAACCATTATGCTTCTTGTATAATTATATAGCCAGCAGACATTTGGTATTCGTTGGCCACAAAAAATACACAAAAACAGCATAGTGTGAGCCGTGGTCGTGCTTAAAATTAAACATTTCTGCAGCATTTTTGTTCGACATGTAACCACGGTCTCGTCAAAGTGTCAACAATTTTGCATGCTATAATCTTAGAAATAAACAGAGCTCTCTCAGTCTTGTAATATAGGCGGCGTAATGTAGAAATTTGGTAACCTGAACTGTAAAAAAAATCCACAGAAGAGCCATGCCAGAAATAAACTGGCAGTTCTTCAATCATTCATGGCGACATCCATTCACGTCCAGCAGAAGCTGAGGGCTTGACATCGCTGATCAGTCGCTACATCACTCGAGCAAATTCATTCATTCGATCATTGGCTGCAGCAACTGCATTCATTCGGCGTCGCCGATTCACATGTTACACACGTACGCCAGTTACAGACACTCACAGAGGTCGCGGTGCTGAGTCGGTGTCACATTAAAATGACTCCCCCATGAAAAATCCGCCCGAGGAAAAATAACCACAAAATTTGTGTCTCCCTTTATTAAAATATCGCCGCCCCCATAAAAAGTCTCCCCATTATAGGATCGCCCCTCCAGAAAAGTCTCTCCCCGGCCGACAATTCACGGGTAACCGCCCGGATTTTTACCGACAAATTGTCAGCCGGGAAGAAACTTTTCTGGCGGGCGATCCTATAATGGGACACCGGCCGTGTAGTGTACGCAGCCGATCGATATTTTAAACAGCAACCGCGAGGACGACGCACGCGCGTGCATACAAAAGTGACGTACGAGCATGCGCCTACCGAGAAACGGAAAGCTCATCGATTACTAGCACCCTACCCCATCGGACGCACGCACGGCGGGACGGACGGACAGCAGGAGCGGGTGAATAGACCATGCAGCGCCTAAGCCTATAGGCAACTGTGTGACTCATTGCTTCACCCAGCAGCAGCAACAGCAGCAGCCGCAGCAGCTGCCAGCAGCAGTAAGCAATGGGCATACGATTGAACTACAGTAGATAGATGCTGAGGCTCAATCGCCGCTTTCCATGCTCCATGAAAAAAAACAACAGCGCGGCCGAAAGTTAACACGTATGCAGTAGCAGCAGATCGCGTACACAACCGGCAACTGCGCAGTACATTCAGTCACTGACTTATCAGATATACGTTGCAATACAAATATTTTATTCTCCAAACCTTTTAATATTGTGTGTGATTCGTTATGTCTTTTTTAACTTATAGTATTGTTTGACGTACTGTACTGACTTTGTAATTCACCCATGGTCTTCTTGTGTAATGTTGGCACTAACAATTATTGCACTACGACATGATTACATATGAATGTGCTTATGTATGCAAGTGCTGCCGGTGTCTGGCTTTTTCGCCTCTGCCGTTTCGCCCCCGGAAATCGCCATCTAAATTACACTACAAATGCGGTCGTTCTTCGTATCACTGTTACTGGACTTCACAGCGTCACACTAGGGTCACACGACTGCTTAGCATTCGCTCTCAATAGCAATCCGGCTGTCACTTCACGAGTCGTTTTACAACTACACGATAAAAACTTGGATTAAATTCGTTTTGACTTATTGACTGACTGACCGACCAACATCTAATTTCAAAAAAAAATTAACGGCCTGCAAATGTCAAAAGTTTGACCACATATTTTAATGAACCCAGTTTTTGTTTTTTTTTGCAGCTATCAAACATAACCCTGTTTCTGTCATTGCTATAGTCTGCTACAATTATTAAGTGCATCGTTTGCAACAAAACACAGACTTTAGTAAAGACTGACTGTCTGTGTAAATTATACGTACACTGCATAAGACGAGACAAACTGGACAATAGCTGAAACTCCATACATCAGATTAAGACGTATCCTGTTGCTGACAGCAGTAATCTCACTGGAAGTCTACACTGAGGCTTCCGCCGTCCGGTCTATGCATACCTGAGCACTCTTGTCAATTCCTCAAACTAAGCGTGCTAATATAGGCTACTGGCGGCAGTATATTTTTAGACGGTAAAACACAACAATGGCACAGCAGTACGCCAACAGCTTCATCTGCCGGCACGAGTGACGGATGTCAGTTGATCGACCAAGTTGCCGGCATGGTCAAGAACGGACGGACGCACTGTCAAATCGTACGTAACGCGCCGGCGTAACGCCACGACGTCGCTGCAGCCATTTTGCACCAACGCCTGCGGGAAGCTGATATAAATTATTAGAAGGGGACTCGAAAAGCGCAAATATCCGCCAAAACCAGTAACTCACGTATATTAAAAAGCTTTCCTTTTTTACTATGTTCGTCAGGTGGCAGCAATGTATTCAACGGAGGTTTGCCTTATCTCGCGATAGTAAAAGAATCTTTCAATCATATCCTGAATTCAAATGCCGAGTCTGATCCGGATCACCGCTAAAATCTAATCACTTCTAAGTTGGGCTAAGTCTAACATTTCTTGGAAATTCAGTCAACTTTTTGTGTATAATCCTGCTAACAAACCAAAAAGACAGACAAATAAATGAACGACGGGTATCACATAACCTCTTTGATGGAGGTGACTATACCTGCAGGATCGAAGATGCACTAGCCGCTCACACTGACCAGTCGGATTCACAACAACGACGTACCCCAATGGCCCATTCAACATAAACAAAAAAGTATATATTATTATACATAATTATATATTTTTGGCACAAAAACGTCGCAAAAAACTTAACGCAAATTATTGAGGCAGTCGCATCACTACAGCAATGTATGAAAAACGACGGCGAGACACAGATTTATTTAGTTCTCTTCCAAAACTCATATCGAATCACTGCGTTTCTGTGGATCACTTTCTAAAAATACTGGCGACAAAACAGAAGGGAACGTGTTTAAGACACTGCAGACAGTGCACGCCGTCGTGTGAAAACTAATCCAATCAGACAAGTGCGAAGGTTAACAGACCGTTAAGTCACACCTACAACGGCGACGATACTGAGTACAGCAGAGATGATCTTCAAGCTCAGTCCCCATCTCAACCGCGTTTATTTATTTACCATTGAGTCAATATTAATGATCCACTGTTACATTTTGCTTTTTGGCACACTTTTTCCTATAGTTAAGCCAGATTAGGCCAACTACCCAACTCAAGAAAAAACCTTTAAAGACTGATGAAGCAAGTTTTAAGGCCAACCAATACAGTGAGAACATTTCATTAAACTTTATGTCGTGTCCGGCATTCAACACAAATTTAAGTTTTTGTTTAACCGATAACGAACAATTTTTCCGTTGTTCTGCAGATGAAATTAAAGCAGGTCCTCTAAGATTAAAGTTTTTGTATTGTTGAAGCAAATGACTTTTGCAGGTAAAATGCCTCTCCCGTCGATCAACAAAAGCGTCAACTCAAAATACTAAACTTGACGGTGTAACTGTACAGATGACTATAAAACAATGCTAACATGTCAGTGCAAAGTACTGTAGCGATTTTATGCATAGTTTTTGTACTGCGGCGTATAACTTGCACAATGACGATGAAATTGAGTGGGTGGGTATCCTGCCCAATTCTCCCCTCGCAAGCTGAACACTATAACCGCCACTGCCACGTAATTATAAATAATAACGCATAGACTGTCCATAAAATAGGCGCGACATGTAACCGCCGCGGTGGTTACAAGAGTTTTGGAGCACGCAGGACCATGGCCCTCTAAATAGACTAAATAAAATGACTAATCTAGAGGGCTGTGGCAGGACGCGGCGGCATGAAACGCTGCGCGCGTGAGGCATTGCCGCAAATATATTGATTGACACGTGACGCCCGGTGCCCACACGTTGTCATAGCAACCGCCTTCGCAGCAGCAGCAGCAGCAGCCGGCGGGCCCACGACGCCAACATCATCTGGCATGCGGCGCTGCGCGCGCTCTGTGGACAGATAGACCAATAAAACTCGTAGCGACGTCGCGTCGCGTCGGCGTCATTAGATTACAGGTGAATTCTGCGGCCGTAACGCGCCCCACTCACTCACTCGACCGACGCGACTCGTCCATGCCCGTCCGTCTATAAGCCAGATTAGAAGTTCCACAGCGAAAAGAGCGGCAACTAGCAGAGAGATAAAGTAATAAAGAGACGGTGAAAATTGCACGCGGCGTCGACTCGCCTGCATACGCACAAGACGACGACCTATTACCAGATTTGCAGCATCAACCGAAAGCTAGCAGACTCTAGGAGGAAACTAGTATTCCACTGGTGGAAAAGTTAAATACTTTTTTGCTACTGGTGACGTCATGTTGACGTCATATTTCCGCGTTCGTAAATTATGGGTATTACCGTTGAAAACAGTCATCTGATAAAATGCTTGCGAGTCAGCAAAGCTTATGTAGCCACAAGCTTGTGCTAGCCTACATGTTCTGGACAACGGACAGACAATGGAATATTGATGGAATAAAACTTTTAAATAAAAATAATTGACACGACCGGCAGTTTCAAGCCGTTTAACTGATAGCGGCCAAGTGGTCATCCACGCAGTGACACAGTGTGTGTAGCCTACATCAACAAAGTTGAGAATCTCGCACTTAGCCAGAAGATGTGTTTTAACATTTCATCAAATATCTGTTTTCAGCGGTAAAACCCATAATTTACAAACATGGAAATATGACGTCAACATGACGTCACTCGTAGCAAAGAATATCTAACTTTTTCCATTTTCGAACTACCTGTTTCCTAGTAAAGATTCCCTGAAAATTTTGCGCAAAACTAAGCATTTTCCACAGAGATATAACATATAACGTGAGTGGGTGTTTTTTTCTGAACACAGTGTATAATACTGACAGTGGAAAGGCGGCGAATAGATATAGCTGAAAATGATCAGCAAACGTGCACATTTATGCCCGCAGTGTCCTGCATCGTAGTCAAGAATCGCCTTGTTGCACGTTATCCTATGGAGCAAAAAGCGGAAGAGTCCCGAGCAATTCGGTGTCATTCATGTGTGCAAGCTTCAATCATCAATAAACGATAGAAATCTAGCAGTCGCATCTATCGGATGAATAAAATTAACGCCGGATCTGGCTTAATTGGGTTAACATGCAAATAACTTTTTGACCTTCTGCATAATGATCTATTTCCTGCTGGATGTGGATACTATTGAAAATCTGCACTAAGAAAACAAACAGTTAAGTAAAGAATTGTTAAATCACATATTTCATCTGCTTCGTGACGGAAACCGAAGTTACAGAATAGAATCCATCCAGCGACGATCCTAAACCTTCCGGGTAAAGGGAATACGCCTATATATACTTGAATCAGTTTCATGCTGCTACAGATGTACAAAATGAAATTGACTCCGCAAACAAGCCATCGTTTTCTCACACAAGAAGACGTACGCCTATGCACGTAACTAAATAGTTAACTGTAATTTTAGTCAAACAACATTAGACCACTATAAATGTTTGAGACACGTAGGTCCGAAGTGTCCGGTAAGCATCTGAGCCACAAGGTGCACTGTGAGAAGGAATGCAATCTCTATCTCTATGCGCGTGTATACAGAACACGCCGGAAGGAAGTGTTTGTGAGCGCATATCGGCGACACAGTCGACATTGGGGCGCCGACCAGTCAGCGCGCCGCGTGACCCTTGGCGACTAGCGTTTGCGTATAAGAAACAGTCTCAGAGAACGTGACTCAAATGTGTAAGCTGACCAGTCATCCCTGCACGTACATTGTGCCGTCTGTTTACTGCGCAACGTATACATACACGACACTGACGACAGGCGCCTACTTCACAGGATCATCGACTTCCGAAAACCCGCACTGCAAGCCGTCGCCGCTAGATGCTGTCAAGAACAGCGAACGTTTTACAAGACTGAAAAAAGCGCGGGTAAATGTAAACTAAAGACTCTGGAAACTTGCTTCCAATCAATCTAAGGCGACGGCAGTTTGAAGAGTTTGAAAAGCCAAGTTTTCCCAAATTAACTCAGCATTTTGCCTCTACCGGTACACGTACTATGTGATTTTCCCCGAGCTTCCTATCAGACTCATCAGCCATGTCTGTCATACTCAAAGCATCAACTATGCCTCACTCTGCGTAGGTAAACAGCATATTAACGTAAAGATAATCATTCAACCACCTAAGATTGAATAGTAAATTAGTAACTAACATTTAACTAACTGCGGCGATTTTAATGATTTTGCTAAATGCGACGTTTTATTTGTACATGTCTGGCTGTCTGCTTGTCTTTCTTTGGATGAATAAAAGTTTTCATTATTTAACAAACGCGTCCATAAAAACTCAGGCACTGTCAACGTGATGAAGCCGGCGGCGTGATTTGATCTATAAGCAACTAATAAGCAACTAGTGGTAGATCAGCTCTGCCAACGTTTAATGACCAGCAATGAGTTATTTAAACCGTTGCAAGTTTGAGTTCGTTGTATATGACATGGGCAGTGAGCACGGTGGAATCTGATCTCAGAGCACAGCGGTCACGACCACGGCTGATGCTGCAGCTGGCAAATGGTCAACTCAACGTCATCAGTCGGTCAACACATCTCATCCCTCTCTCATCTCCTCATCTGTACGGCACGCAGTCGTGCTGTACGCAGTACGCTACTGTGACCCGCGGCGTTAGACGCCGCCCGTCACTCGGACGTTATTTCACGCTCCAGAAATTTTCGCAATCGTTAGAGCGATTCTGAGCGGCGCACGAACGACCGACAAATGTGTGGAAATGACCAAGCACCCGTGGCGTGGCAGACCGCACATCAGAGCATTAGCTGATGAGTGCGTGGGCTGCAGCATCTGCAGTCAAACAGCCCCGTTCCCATGACGACGATGCTCGCACTGCATCAAACTTTCGGCTATTGCCGAACAGTTTGGCAAACTAACGAAATGCAGTTTTACTCCGCTGTTGAACAATCACTAGTAACTGACACTGTTTTAGTTTATTGACTTTGGTCGCATGACAGATCTCTAGTGTCTAGACTGATGCTAGTATTTGGCGTCTGTCATCGAATATCATTCAGCAGTTCACTTGCGGACTAGTGATGCATTGACCTAGCGCTCGGGTCCAGTCTAGCAGAAACACAACCGAGCGTCTGTGCGCAATCATGGAACCCTATCTATACAGTGAACATCTACTGTCATTCTACAGTCGACCGACCAGCGAACCATTATGCATAGGCGCTAGTATATAAGTAAGAGTTTTTGGACCATCTCAGCACTGGCTCCAAGCATTGAATCCTGTATACCAGAACAGAGTGGCGCACAAAAAATGCAGCATACACGTTTGCGCAGATGAGCAGTCGAAAATTCTTTATGCGATTAGCTTGGTCAATGCAGTGAAAGGCGGTCATGTTGAATACCTGAACACAGCGTTCAACACGACCGCCCATCGCCAGATTGCTGGATCCACGAAAAACATGCAAGTTCCCCTTTTTATGGGACACGCACTTGCACAGTCCTGCAGTGTACTAGCACGTCATGCTGCAAACGTTCAACAGTTGTCATAGGTGACGTCTGCCACCACGTCGTACCTGTCTAGTTTGACTCTGTAGTGGTCATTCAGCAATAACGCCATCTGCTACTAGAACGCCACGCTAACAGTCAAGAGTCAGTGGTTCCAGAAGCCGATACACACTGTCCCCAAAAAAGCATCCCCGACATTTTCGACTGTAACTTGAAAACCAATTACCAGATTTTAATAATTTTTGGTAGGAATATTCCTGATACAACTTGCCATCAAATGACCATTCAGTTTCCCACCTCACCCAATGTATGCTTCTGCACTACCTAGGAAAAACAGATCAAGCGAAATATGTGTTGAAATAAACAGAAAAACCTGAAAAACATCCCCCACATTATCGATCGTAACTTGAATAAAGATTAGCAGATTTTAACAATTTTTGGCAAAAATATTTCTGACACAACTGGCTATTAAATAAATGTTTTAATTTTTACCTCATTACGTCTGCTTTTGCACTACCTGGGAAAAGCAGACCAAGCATAATACGTGTTAAAGTGAATAAAAAAAATTTACTAAATTCCATCTATCCTAATCTGTGGGCCCCAACAGCCAGTCTGTTACAGGGTTTGACTGTCATGCAGCAGTGTGTCTGCCCCTAATCCTCCCCCTCTCTGGGGCTGCCCATGAACTGAATGCACTGGTATAATTTGAAGACGTCTTACCAGGATGACACCTGTACAAGGAGTCGAGGTAGCGCTGTGGCTTGGTTGCGGCTGGACACAAGTTGAATTCATCGGCAGCGGCAGCTACGCCGCCACCACGCATGTTGGCGTCCGTCGACAGCGTCAGAAGCTCACCCACGAGCAACACCTTCATCACACAACCACCAGCCATGAGCCACACACCCAGTACAGTTTACACACTACTGCATCTACACGTGCTCGTGCATGAAACCAGCTATAGCTATGCAGACTGGCCTATTCAGAGACTCATAGAAATCACTTTCATCAGCTACATATTGCTACCTTCGTTTGGTGAGAGAGACGCGGCGTGCCGGAGCATCGGACATACCGATGCTAATCCTGAAACATCCACGATGGTATGTATTACTGCAGAAGTATAGATTACCAGCACGCCGGATTCTCTTCTCTTGCACCCAAACAGTTTGAAACAGAGTAACAGACTAAAAACTCTGTTACTACACCTAAGTTTTCTTCATTTCAGCAATTACCATTGCAGCAGCATAGGCTATGGTTAGATCGACCACTTACCATAAACGTTACGGTGCCGTATGACGTCATCGTTACCGGCAAATGATGACACTTTTTCGCAGTTAGTGATCTACTTCCAGACTTCCAGTGCTGTTGATGAAATTTTACGTCAACAGCGTCATCAGAGGTTCTTGTGCGTATTTACGCGTGCGACGGCAAGGAAGAGAACACAGAAGATCATTCAGTTTGTGTCTTCTATTTGACGAAGTCGCTGAGAGTCAGTCGAATGAACAGCGCCGAATACAAGTTGCTCGTCGTTCAAACACGCGACTTCCGCTCACAGCAGCAGACGGCGGAACTGCAGGTCTGTCGAGATAACGGTCGAACTCGCGGCCTGACGCGATAGCGACAGATACCATTAGTTGACAGTCGAATCACAGAAATAAACGACTGTATACGTACACGTACCTTACAATAATGAACCGTATGCGACCGACTGGATAGTAGACTAGGATTGTGCGTACTGCGTCAACGGAAAGCCAGTGTTCCGCTATATCTGTCGCACCGACTGGCACTGTAGTTTTAACGGTTACGGTTACGTGCGTCCACTCCACTCCAGTAAACAATGCACACAGATAGCGCCGCTCGCCGCGCAGACAACAGCAGCAGATAGGCCTAACTCTATGTGTGTATCTGCGGCCAGTAATGCCGGTCCGGCTTGGCCTCGAACTACTGAAGTCGTTAATCTCTCGTATATACGTAACAGCGGAGCGTCATTCTACAGCCGCTACTATCTACTCTTCTCTATGTCAGACTAGACTGCCGCCGCCATCACCGGCAGCCTAGCACCCCACGCATAACCATCAGCCGTCCGACAGGCGGCTAGATGCAATGCATTGCTTGCTGGAGTACTAGCCGGTCGGTCAGTCCAGCAGGCGGCAGCCGTTCGTTCAATCGCCACAGCGCTGCTACGCTCTATTTTCGTTCAGCGCCGCAGCATTACGCCAGCGAACTGGCGAATAGATTGGCCGACATTCGCTGCTAGCCTAGCGCGGCGCGCCGCCAACGGTCAATCGAAACCGGAAGTTGTAGCTCCGCTCGAGTGTTCTCGCGTTATCTTCGACTAGTAAAAAGTCGGCGCCTGCATGCTGTGCTTTAAAACTAAACGTTGCGATTCGCAAGCCACTTAGTTATGGGCCTAGTTTGACTTGTTTTTACGCGCGACAGGACAGTGCTAAGCGCGTACTAGCTAACGTAATTCTGTCTGTCTGTCGGTCTGTCTGTCTGTTACGTCTCGATACCAAACCAAGCCCAGCTGAAATAGAGACTCCCGTTTTTTACCGCATGATAGCGTAGAGGGTCTAGTTTCTTGTGACAAATTTTTGTGCTGCTGCTGGGTTTGGAGATTCCTCTCGAACGACAGCGTCAAAGAATGCCTAAAAATCGTTATTTTGTCGCTATCTTGTTTATAGCGTAAGAACGGTTGCAGATAGGCACAAACACACTAATTATTGCTGTTTCAGGGACGTCGTGAATTTTGCTTTTAAAATGGCGCATTCTGGTGAAGGCCTACTTTATATTTTTGAACGACGTCGGGGCCCCCACACGTCGTGGGGCCAGGGGAAAACTTTCCCCTTCTCTCTCAACGGGCCTGTAATGATTAGGCCTACTAGGCCTATAATAAGCACTGCTCACGAGCTTTTCGGGGGTACCAACGTCAATAACCATAAACGACTTTGAACTTCTAAAATAGAGGGGTTTAGTGATTTTTTTTGCTATTTCTGTCTGCAATGCCCATTTTAAAAGTGAATTGCGCCGAAATCACTGAATGTAAACGTAGACAATCTGTATACGAAATTTTCAGCATTAAACGTAGATGTTAATAGTCTTATTTTCGACCCCATTAGTTCAAGGGGTTCTTATTAAGGGGGTGTCAAAGTTGGGTGCCCCTTCATACCAAAACGCGTTAATAATATTGCACATTGTACACTGATCCGTGCAGGTTCCGCCTCTCTGGACTGATCCTGTCGCGCACCCAGTGAGCAATAGCTTTTACTTCCTGTTTTTCTAGGCCTACTGTAAAACATTAAACAGTCTGCGGGCCGGAAATTGGCCGATCCTTGTTGTGCAGAACGTGATACAGAACATACAGTAGGCATACATGTATCTATGCATCAAAATCGAACTTCCGTCAGGAATTGCATCATACATAAAATCTGTACAACTGCCTGTTACTGCTTAACGTAGCCTACTTTAAAAGTAAAACTTCTTTCCACCATGATCCTCTTATTATTATTATTATTATTATTTTACCCTCGGTACTCCGTTCCCGAGGGAGCCTAAAATTAACTACGAAATACAAAGGTTGGTACGATAGTCAGTCCGTGCAGTCAGCTGCCGGCAAACTGTCGTGCAACAAAACAGCATTGAAGCGCTGCACCAAAACAGAAATCCTCTGAAATAAATAACTGGTCTCTTTAGCCTCGCCAGTATTAGTTGAGATTCTTCTTCCAAGATCAGCCAGGAGCTGGCGAGCTGATGCGTTGA